>Ga0209395_1005826_pt1 | contig 13658 bp, 18 predicted proteins | sample GOMGulsemesocosm_3_FD_184635 | JGI IMG/M metagenome (GOLD analysis project Ga0209395, IMG submission 184635) | Methane-oxidizing microbial communities from mesocosms in the Gulf of Mexico - GOM9D Gulf of Mexico (SPAdes) (version 2) | ecosystem: Environmental > Aquatic > Marine > Cold seeps... | reverse complement strand
ATAATAGTTGATAAAGCAGTAAGTATTTAATCTGCTTTAATATAACGCCAATTAGTAATTTACTAGTTGGCGTTTTTTTATTTCATAGCCGTAAAACAACTCCTTAAAGTAACTCACTAATACCCTCATAGAGCTTGTGATCTTCCATATTTTTTCGGCGGCCTACGTTATGTAATCATCAGAGCTAGTGGTTTTTCTTACATTATATTTTTCAGTGGGTTAACCCATCTATTAAAACGAGATCAGGTAGTTATTGAAAAACATGCCCTGTACTGAACAACTTTTCCTACGTATAAAGTGACCACTTAATTAAGGGAAAAGGTATCAACTAACCCCAACTAGGGATAATCAATATCACCTCCCCTATTTTTGCGACTTTCTTCGTTGTCTCCATGAATGGAGATACTTAGCGAAAGCAGGACACGTAAGCTTGATTTTATGGCCAATAACTGTGACCTATTGAGTACGTAAATATGCCTTGCTAGCCAATAAACTAGCGCCACTGGATAATTACATCAGTTCTGCCAGCGCTTATCATTTTACCCTACCACCAAATAACATTAGGTTTGCCACTAATAAATAAGATCACTTTGTGCGCTTTTGGCTATAAACTTTGGTCAGAAAAGTTAAGGTTTTTAGATATCAGCCAAGCACAAAAATCTATCCCTTGCTCATCGGCATGAGGGCTGATGTCTAAAAGGCTCACAATGTGGAAACCGCGAATGTTTAACGATGAACTATGGGGATTGTATGATTGTATTTTGGTCTTGATGAGTAAAATTATTTATTGATACTATTTCAAGGTGCTTCACTGCGCTACTCACCACGATACTCATCTCTAACTCCTCTTAATTTTAGTACAAAGTTACTCGTTTCGAAAAATTAAACAGCGCTATCCCTTACCTCAATACCGATAATTTAACGTTAACCCTATTTACAACATTAAAGCATCAATAAAGGCGGTGCACGCGGTAAATACAAATGAGGCAAAACTTCCGTGACTTCCATGGCTGCGCCACAACAGGGGCAAACAAACGTAGGTGCTTGCTCATGTGCTTTTTTCTCATCAATTTCACCTTCACCCATTGGTACTGTCGGCGTTTCAACATGCAGTAGTTTTCGCGCTTTATCCAAATTCTTTTTACGACCTGCGTTCGCGGTCAAACCGTAATGACGAATACGGTGAAAACCACTCGGCAATACATGCAGTAAAAAACGTCGCATAAATTCATCTTTCGTTAATACCATGGTGCGGTGCCTATTTTGCTCCTTCACGCGATAATTTTTCCATCGAAAGCTGACTGTTTGTTCATCCATAGCCACCAATCGAGAGTTCGCAATAGCCACTCGGTGTGTATATCGTGATAAGTAAGCTAATACCGCTTGTGGTCCTGAAAAAGGTCGTTTAGCATAAACTACCCATTCTGTTTTCCGTTGACGACTTAGCCAAACCAAAAAGGCTTTATCCTCCTTAATAGGTAAGCACTCACCAAAGAACTGTAACTTATTATGCTCAAAGGCTTCGCGTAACTTCTCAAGATATAATCGCCGAAATAAACGTGACAACACGCGTACGGGCAAGAAGAATCCTGATTTACATGAGACCCATTTTTCACCATCAAGTGATAAGCCACCACCCGGAATAATACCGTGCACATGCGGGTGATGTGTCATCGCGCTGCCCCACGTATGCAAGACAAACGTAACGCCTAACCGAGCACCTAAGTGCCGAGTATCTGCGCCGATAGTTAGCAGAGTTTGTGCCGCTGCTTTGAGTAATAAGCCATACATCACCGACTTGTTGTAATAAGCTAATTCACTGATGGGTTGTGGCAGTGTAAACACCACATGATAGTAATCGACAGGTAATAACTCGGTTTGTCGTGCGGCCAACCAACGTTTCGCAGCGCTGGCTTGGCACTTCGGGCAATGTCTATTACGACACGAGTTATAAGCAATTTGCACATGCTCACACGCAGGGCAATGTAAAACATGACCACCAAGTACTTCACTGCGGCAATGCTCAACGGCAGACATCACTTTGAGTTGCGCTAAACTGACATGACCTGCATGACTATCACGCCAATGTTGACCGTGTGCACGAAAGACATCAGCCACTTCCAGCGCTGGTCGAGACATGTGTAGCTCACTTCACATCCTTGGCCTTCTTTTTTTGGGGAGTAATGGAGTCTAACGGACTTATCACCTCCTTGAGTATATCCGTTGCTACCTGTGTATATCGTGCTGTAGTACTCAGTTGGGCGTGCCCCAACAAGACTTGAATAACACGAATATCGACTTTAGCTTCAAGTAAATGGGTAGCAAAACTATGACGTAATGTATGCATCGAAACATTCTTATCTATAGCCGCAGCACTGGCTGTTTGCTTACACACTCTACTGAGGTGACGAGCCGTCATGTGGTCAATCGGGTTGAACCCTGGAAACAGCCAACCGCCTGCAAACATTTGTCCTTGCTGATTAGCGAAACGCCACCAAGCTCTAAGATGCTCAAGTAATACGGGAGATAGCATGGCATATCGATCTCGACTGCCTTTACCTTGTTCAACGCGAATACCCATGCGCTTACTGTCAATGTCGCTGACTTTTAAAGCGACAACTTCACTTACTCTCAAGCCGGCACCATAAGCCACAGCTAACGCTGCTTTAAATTTAGGGTGTGTCGCACAAGCCATAAAGCGTTTAGCCTCTTCCAGACTCAGTACTACGGGTAATTTACGCGCTACGGTTACCGGACAAAGCCGGGCGATAATTTCTGGCTTATCTAAGGTTATTTGGAAGAGAAACTTGAGTGCGGTCAGGGTTGCATTAACCGTGATCCCGGAAACACCGTGTTCAACCATAAAGAGCTGAAACTCACGTAACTCTTCTTGGCTTGTGGTTTCAACAGGATGTTGCAAATGTTCACAGAGTTTATTAATACCACGGATATAAGCAATTTGTGTTTTGGTGGCCAGCTTACGCATGGCCATATCTTCATTGACTCGTTGACGTAGCGGGGGTGAAAAGTAAGGACTAATGTTCATGGGGTATTCTCCTAACAATGATGAAGCGACATGCCTCAATACAAAGCTTAGGAAAATAGTAGCGGTAAGGTGAAGTGCAACGCTAGAAGCGAACACCATTACCGCGAGAGCGGTTTAGTTCTTTGTGCGCACAGAAGACATAAGGTATCGCTAACAGTATATGTCAACTTTACGATCATATAGCTGACATGATTTTTATTTTTCTATGGCGGTTTGGGTCGGATAGACGACACCTGTTACCAGGTGTCGTCCTCCTAAGAACCGTGCGTGCAACTTTCACTGCATACGGCTCTAACCTCCACTAATGCGTACTATGTTACCCAGCAACCTAATAAAACAGCTATCTGGTTGCTTTTGCAATACACATCTGAAGCTTTAATACTGTGAACGTCTGGCCAATAGCACATTTATCTAGCTAACCTTTAATTTTATAGTTTCTTCTCATTAATTCGAGGAGTAACTCATGAGCCGTAAAACATTTGATGATTGGAAAAACCTTGTTGAAAAACAAATTTCCAGTGGATTAACTGTGCCGAAGTTTTGTCATCAGCATAACCTAAATACAAAATATTTTTACTCGCGTAAATCGATGGTTTATAAAGAACACAACAGTACTAGCTTTATCCAAGCACAAATCATTACCGAGAAAACGACTCAAATAACAAACACTGTTGAACCCTCAATAAAACTTAACACCGCAGCAGGAGAATTAAGTTTACCCGTTGATACCTCTGCCCACTTTATTGTCGCGCTAATACATGGTTTAGCATCATGAAAATGTTTGTTGAGGTGCCAGAGGTCTTTCTCTACCGTGACTTTGTTGATTTTAGAAAATCGATAAATGGATTAGTGGTGATTGTCGAACAGCAAATGGCCTTATCGCCGTTAACGGGCAGTGTCTTCGTTTTTTGTAATAAAGGTCGGGATAAACTGAAAGTGCTTTATTGGGATAAAACAGGTTTTGCCTTGTGGTACAAACGACTTGAAGAAGATAAGTTTAAATGGCCCACTAAACTTAATCTCGAATCACTTAATTTGTCTGAGCAGCAATTACATTGGCTGTTTAACGGCTTTGACGTACTTGGTCATCAAGCACTAAGCTATGAATCCGTTTCCTTATAACCTGTGATCATAAGTAGTATTTATTGATCACCAAATAATCTGAATAAAGCCAATAAGTTAGCGTGAATTATTGATAAAATAAGTGCATGACCGATGACGCCAAATCCTTACCTAATGATATTGAACAACTAAAAGCAATGCTCTTGGCTGAGCGAAAGCAATCCGCTCAACAAGTGGCTAGATTAGTCTTTCTCGAAGAGCAATTTCGTCTTGCCCAGCAACAGCGCTTTGGTGCGAGCAGTGAAGGTCATCCTGCACAAGGCGACTTGTTTAACGAAGTTGAAGCTGAGCTTGATGTCACTGAAGAAACCATTGAATCAACATCAACCACAGCGAAGAAAAAGCCTATTCGCAAAAAGCTCCCAAAAGACCTTGAACGTGAAGTTATCATTCATGATTTGAGTGATGAAGAGAAGTCTTGCGATTGCTGTGGCAATCAATTGCATCAAATGGGTGAATCACGCAGTGAAAAGCTAGAATTCATTCCCGCCAAAGTTAAAGTAATAGAACATGTCAGGCTCAAATACAGTTGTCGAACGTGTGAAAAAGAAGGTGTTCGCACTAAAGTCAAAAGTGCACCACTGCCACCAAGTCCAATCCCTAAAGGGTTTGCGACGCCCTCATTGTTAAGCCAAATAATCACCAGCAAATATCAATATGCACTGCCACTTTATCGCCAGGAAAGCTTATTTAAGCAATACGGTATTGCCTTGAGCCGAAAGACGATGAGTGAATGGATGATGAAATGCAGCGAATTATTTAAGCCGCTTTATGATAGGTTGCAGGAAATTCTCTTGCAGCAACGTGTCATTCAAGCAGATGAAACCACGCTGAACGTGATAAATGAAGACAAAGCCAAGTGCTATATGTGGCTCTACTGCACGGGCAGTGATGCGCCTACTCAAAATACACTGCCTAATATTGTGCTTTTTGATTATCAAGCAGGTCGTGCTGGGCAATGTGCGGTAGAGTATCTTGGCAAGTATAGTGGTTACCTGCAAGTTGATGGTTATGCTGGATATGAAAAAACCCAAGCAACTTTAGTAGGTTGCTGGGCACACGCCCGTCGAAAATTTAAAGAGGCCGAAATCGCCCAACCGAAAGGCAAAACAGGTAAAGCGAATATGGCGCTTAACCATATTCAAAAGCTGTATCGATTAGAAATACAATTGAAAGATAAAACCCCAGAAGAAAAATACCAGGGCCGCCAAGAAAAAGCTCAGCCCTTACTTGCACAGTTTTATCAATGGCTAGAAAAAGCCAACGTACCACCAAAAACAGCTTTAGGTAAGGCTATCCAATACTGTAAAAATCAGTGGCGTAAACTCAGCCGTTATATTGAAGATGGCAACCTCAATATAGATAATAACCGTGCAGAGCGAGCAGTGAAACCATTCGTTATTGGTCGAAAAAACTGGTTATTCTCAAATACCGCTAATGGCGCAAGAGCCAGTGCTATGCACTATTCTTTGATAGAAACAGCTAAAGCTAATGAGTTAATTCCATTCGATTATCTCAAGTATTGCCTTGAGCAACTAACTAACCCTAAACTCGATATCGATTCATTATTACCTTGGAACGTAAAGCTTAGCTAAGTGCCTTCCCTAGACCTTCACATTTAACCCGCTTTGATGCCTGGTATGACAATGATAAACGTGGCGCAGCCGCTTATTCCCCAACCGTGATGTTGGAGGTCATCCTGTTTTCCTATTCTCGAGGGTTAATCTCCAGTCGACGTATTGCGCAGGCCTGTGCAACCAATATTACCTTGATGAGTTTATCTGGTGATGTTCAACCACACTTTACCTCTATAGCTGCTTTTGTCGCGAAGATGAGTGAGCAACAAACCTTAAAACCAGCAATAGAACAATTAGAAAAACAATTGAGCGCATTAAATACCCCCGATGCCTTATACAGGGCTTGATGCTTATATAGCCGATACCCAATTTAGAAGTCGCAACCCCTTGTTTAAAACCAGTGAAACCTATCACACAGAAAAAGAAACCCCTTGTGTTTCCCCTCGTAAACAAGCTCAAAAGCAGAATATAAGTAAACAACCAGCCAACATTGAATGCGCAAAGATGAAAAATAAAATTTTCCAAAAACGAGTAATTCTACAGGCTCGTTATATTTTTCCGATCCCGTAAAGTATCCGTACATGTTGTTATAATTTTATTTAAGGTTTATAATTTAATTTATTACGGAATAACTCCGTACAATTGGAGGTGATTATGGCTACTGCACGTTTAGATATTAGGCTTGATGAAGAAATAAAAGCTAAAGCAGAAAAAGCTTCTGCTCTTTTAGGCTTAAAAAGTCTCACTGAATATGTCGTTCGCTTAATGGATGAAGATGCTTCACATGTAATTGCTGAACATGAAATTATTACAGTCGAAGCAAATGTTTTTGATAAATTCATCGAAGCTTGTGATAAAGCAGAAAGTCCAAGTAAAGCTCTATTAGAAGCAGTTGCATTTACAAAAGAGAGCGGGTTTAAATGAGTTGGGCAAAAGTATTTGAAGAGCTAAACAAATCAGTTCACGATCGTAATTCATTTGATTGTGGTGAACATGAATTGAATGTGTTTATAAAAACGCAAGCCGCAAAGCATATGCAAGCAGGTATCAGCAGAACAATGGTTTTGCCTTCAATAATGCCATTGTTAAATAAAAAATATCCAATTTGTTCATTTTATAGTGTTGCTCCAAGTTCAATATCCCGAGAAACATTGCCAGTTAACATGGCTAAAAAATTACCACGTTATCCTATCCCTGTTTTTTTGTTGGCTCAGTTAGCAGTACAGAAAGAATTTCATGGGAGTGGGTTAGGAAAAATAAGCCTAATTAAGGCGCTAAATTACTTATGGGAAGTAAACCATCATATGCGAGCTTATGCTGTTGTCGTTGATTGTTTAACTGATTCTGGTCAAAGTTTTTATGCTAAATATGGTTTCGAGGTGTTGTGTGAACATAATGGACGTATCCGTATGTTTTTACCTATGAAAACAGTAGAGAAATTGTTTGGTCAATGACAAAAAATATAAAACAAATAAGAATAGGCGTCGCGAAGCCGACACCTTATTCGGGTGTTGGACAAGCCCGAAGCTAGCTTTATATAGTAAATAGCGTGATTGATTTTCAAGAAGGGTTAGCCTGGTATGTAAATACAAGGCGCACTGATCCAAAGAACAAAAAACGAGTGTTTTTTTCGTTAATTTGACTACTTATTCATAGGTTTTAATCGCTCCTCTTGTTTCACATCGAAAACCATTACCCCTATCTTCCTCTTTTTATTAGCCCGCTCTAATGACACCCGTACATAACATAGGATGCTTGCATCATGGTATTACGCAATAACCTCGCTCATGAATGGCTGATTAAATAAATTCAATCTAGACGTGGCAGAAGATAAAACTTCTCTGATGCGGTTTAGCCGTTTTCATGTTGGCCGAAAACGTCACTTTGTATTTTTAGGTTTTGAGTTTTACTGGGGCACCGATTTCAATGGCAAGGCTAGACTCAGGCGACGAACCGCTGTAAAGAAACAGAAGGCAACGCTGAGTGAATATTACCAATGGATCAAAGCCAAACGCTCATTAAAACTGAGGGACTGGTTGCCACAATTAAGACGAAAACTGTTAGGGTTTAGAAATTATTTCGGGTTTCCCGATAACAGCCGAAGTTTGGCTAGTGTATACGACTATGCTTTGCATACCTTATATAAATGGTTGAACAGGCGCAGTGGTAGGCGAAGTTATAATTGGAGTAGTTTCAAGAAGATGTTAGAGTATTTTAGAATTGAGAGTATCAAAGTCAGTAAGCGATTTATACTGGTTGACTGGTACTAGGGTCGTGTTTTACACGAGTGAATTATATAACTGAAGAGCCGGATGCGGTAGTTCCGCACGTCCGGATCTGTGTGGGGTCGGCCCAGTAATGGGTCGCTCTACCACGATAGGCTGTAGGATTTATCCAAAAAGGAACATTTTCATGTTCCTTTTATTATTTCTACATTGTTTGTTTTTAAACCTTGATGCCAGATTTTGGTTGTGATCTAATAGATATTCTTCACTCAACGTAAAAATTCATGGCAAATTATAAGCCAGATTTATCCTGTCAAAGTAAGTTCATTCCTATCGATTTCTCACAGCAAATAGTGCCTGGCACGTTTGAATATGCGCTGTCTCATATTGTTGATAATAAACTTGATTTAACCCGCTTTGATGCCTGGTATGACAATGATAAACGTGGTGCAGCCGCTTATTCCCCCGCCGTGATGTTGAAGGTCATTCTGTTTTCCTATTCTCGAGGATTAATCTCCAGTCGACGTATTGCACAGGCCTGTGCAACCAATATTACCTTGATGAGTTTATCTGGTGATGTTCAACCACACTTTACCTCTATAGCTGCTTTTGTCGCGAAGATGAGTGAGCAAATAGCGCCATTGTTTACTCAGGTTTTAATGATTTGTGATGAAGAAGGTTTAATTGGCCGAAACATGTTTGCCATTGATGGTTGCAAGATAAAATGCCCGAAGATGAAGTCGAGCATGACTTAAAACAAAAAGCTAAGTTAGATAAAATAGCTGAGTTTTTGGCAACGAACAAAGAAAAACTAGGCAATCAGGGTAAGCCCGTAAAAAGTAATATCACTGACCCCGATAGCGCTAAAATGACCACCTCCAAAGGCACTATTCAGGGTTACAATGGCATTGCCATTAATGACGATAAACACCAAATCATACTCCAAGCGCAAACATGGGGCTCAGTGGGTGAGCAACAAACCTTAAAACCAGCAATAGAGCAATTAGAAGAACAATTGAGCGCACTCAATACGCCCGATGCCTTACACAGGGCTAAAACCCCTCGTATACTTCTTCGTAAACAAGCTCAAAAGCAGAATATAAGTAAAAAACCAGCCAACATTGAATGCGCAAAGATGAAAAATAAAATTTTCCAAAAACGTAAACGTTTTTGATTGTTAAAAGAAAACAATCCAGTTAGAGTATTTTGATTAAAAAATAATAGAAAAATGAGTAATTCTACAGGCTCGTTATATTTTTATCGACAAGTGATGCGCATCACGCTACACTTGTTGCATGATTAAATCTTTCAAACACAAAGGCCTTAAGAAATACTTCCAGACGGGTAGTATTTCAGGTATTCAGGCAAAGCATCAACGTAAGTTACGTATGCAACTTGCTGCAATCGATACCGCACAACAAATTGATGATATCAATTTACCCGGCTTTAAATTACATCCCTTAAAAGAGAATCGTGACGGGGTTTGGTCTATTACTGTAAATGGTAATTGGCGCATTACTTTCGAGTTTATCGATGGTAATGCTTATATTCTCAACTATGAGGACTATCACTAATGAGTATGCATCATAATCCGCCACATCCTGGGGAGTTTATCTATGACGTTTATTTGGAACCATCTGGTATTAGCTGTCGTTATTTAGCTAAACAGCTAGATGTTGCATCGTCTACTTTAAATAGAGTTCTAAAAGGTCAAAGCGCTATCTCACCAGAAATGGCACTTCGCTTATCTAAAGCAATTGGCAGAACTCCTGAGAGTTGGCTATCAATGCAAGACAACTACGATCTATGGCATGCTAAACAGCAAATCAATTTAACCAATGTCCACTTTGTAAATTTTGCAGTGGCATAAAAAATATAACAAATAAGGATATGTAGCGCTTGCCGCGACATATCTCATTGTTGAACAAGCCCGTCGTTGTGCTCTTTATAAGTAAATATATCGATAGGAATATTTAGAATTGGCGCCGTTTATGTTCGGCGCTATTTTTAAAAGGCGTTTATTCTTCCAGGCCATGTACACAACGTAGTAAAGTAGTTTCAGCAGATTGTAAATGCCTTTCCAAACTCATAATTGTACCTGCATTGTTACGCGTTATTAAATTATTTAATAAATCTATATGCTCATTTATGGCAACGGTAAAACGTTCAAGTTCTCCTGTTTTATCCCATTGGTAATGATAGTGACAAACAAAAGAAACAATATCAAAAAACTGTTGTGTAAAACGGTTTTTTGCACTTTTTAAGATAAGAAAATGTAAATCTCTATCTAAGTCAGGAAATTCCATATAACGATTTTCCATATCTTGACTGACTTCTTGATGCTTTATAAGCAACTCTTGTAACTCTGGCCAAATGGAATGTTCTTTGGGGTATTTTAATAATTCAGTAATAGCACGCATCTCGACCATTTCTCTAAATGAGATTAATTCACGGGCAAAATCTTCGTCAAATTTCACCATCTTCCAGCGGCCACGGGGAATTTTTTCTATCAACCCATTGTTTGAAAATTTGATTAAAAATTCACGAACTGTAATTGTGGTACAGTCCGAATTTTTAGCTAAGCTAAGTTCTGAAAACCTATCTCCTGGTAATAATTGTCCGGTATTAATTAAGTTTAAGAAGTACTTTTCAATTTGTATATCTTTGGTTGAGTTTTTATCTTTGATGTCAAAAAAGTCTTTTTCTTCAGGATGGCGTAATACCATCTTATTTGGACCATCTCTTTTAACAATGCCATGTTCGCAGAGGTGCTCAATACATGAACGTACCGTTGTGCGACTAATGGCTAGTAATTTTGTCAGCTCAATATCATTAGCCATAATATTTTGACCGTCAGGAAGGTCGATAATTAGCTTAAGCATGCGGTTGATCGATTGTTTAAATAGGTAGGTTTTATTACTCACATGAGTTTCCTTGATAAAAATTAATCAATTGGGTAAATATTAAATAATATATTTTTATACTAAATTTTACAGATGTTTATCCTAGGATGTACAGCTTTATATGAATTAATGCTTTTTTAACTATATAACCTGAACCCGGGTTATACACTTCAACTGAACTGTAACGGGTAATGAAAAATACAGTTACCTCTCTGGTATTATAGCTACCCCCCTACATTTACCTCTCTATCCCTTGACTTAAAAAATAGCACAATATACTATCGGTTATATTATATGTAAAAACACATTTATAGTGGTGTTGAAAAATAGCTTGATATAAAGTTGATATAAGTACTTTGCGCGTTATTCTTTTATTCATGCGTATTGTGTCTATTGAAATATACGAGCAATAATCATTTTGAATTGCCTTGTGTTGAGCTCTTGATGTTTAAAATGTTAAGGCCGCTTTAATTAAAGGATTACATTAAAAATAGGGTAGTTTGGGGAGGTCGGAAATTAAATTCATATAAGCTATTTATCAGTAAGCTATTTATCAGTAAGCTATTTATCAGTAAGCTATTTATCAGTAAGCTATTAAGGGATATAAACTTGGAAACATTCTAATGACGGAACCTGTACATTTTTATCAATATTCAGTTTAATGTTGAATTTGTTTTTTAACACGACAGCAATAGCAAGTGATGCTACCGATGAAAGTAGTCGCTCCAATGTCATTGTAATTCTTGCTGATGATATGAAAATCGGGGTTACTGGTATGAAGGTCACCCAATAATTCAGACTCCAAATATTGATAAACTAGCTGAAAAAGGCACTATTTTTGCCTTATTAATTAATTTTAATGTTCCTCAGGCTAATAGTACGGGCTCTATGGAGAAGCGTGACAGTGATTTGGAACTTTATAAAAGTGCCTACAGAGACCAGAAAGTGGCTAAAAATAATGATTTGGTTGCTCTTGTCGATTTAGCTCCTACCATACTTGATTTAACGAATACGCCAATCCCAACAGAATATCAAGGCCATAGTTTAAAACCTCTGATGCAAGTAACCGCAGGTGAAAAGGTAAAATGGCGACAAGAGATTTTCTTAGAAAATATGATGACCATTCAAAATTACCCTCGAATGGAGGCAGTGCGTAGCCATAAATGGAAATATATTCGCTACTTCGACAAGAAAAAAGATCAACGATATGAATAGATGAGTGTTGCCTCGATTAATGGAGAGAAGCCTATCTACGAAGAATTATTTTACCTTGAAAGCGACCCTTATGAAATTCACAACCTAGTCTCGGAGCCTGCTAATGTTGGAATTGTTAAGCACTTGCGAGAAAAAAATGCACAACTTGTAAAAGAATATCGTGGTAATAAAATACTTGATACATATATTAATAAAAAATAGTTACTCTTTGAATTATAACAGGAAATATTTATGAATTTAGTAAAGTTATTGGTGCCCAGAAAACTAAAAGCCTTCAGCGTGATGCTGGTATGTGCTTTAGTGACTACTGGTTGCGATACCCCACGCCAAAAACAAACTGAAGTAATGTCAGTTGAGCCGCAAGCTGAAAAGCAATCACGCCCAAATATTATTTTAGTGATGACGGATGATCAAGGCTATGGTGATTTTGGCATGAACAATAACCCTATTGTTCAAACACCCAATATTGAAAAGTTAGCTTCGCAAAGCCAGCGTTTTACAAACTTTCATGTTGATCCAACTTGTTCGCCAACACGTGCGGCTTTAATGAGTGGTAAATATTCATTACGTGCTGGGGTTTGGCATACGGTAATGGGCCGACATATGCTGTCAGACCAACACCATATTTTGCCTGAATTGTTGCGTGATGCAGGTTATAACACGGCGATGATCGGTAAATGGCATTTAGGCGATAACTACCCGTTTCGTCCACAAGATCAAGGTTTCGACCATGTGTTAAGTCATGGTGGTGGTGGTGTTGGTCAAGCCCCCGATTATTGGGAAAATGACCAATTCGATGATACCTATTACCTAAACGGGAAAGAGAAAAAATACAATGGTTTTGCGACTGATGTTTGGTTTGATGAGGCAATAGACTTCGTTCATCAGCAAGCAAATAAAGATGTGCCATTCTTTTTGTATTTGTCTACCAATGCGCCTCATACGCCTTGGCGTGCACCAGAGAAGTATATTGAACCTTATCGTGCATTAGGTCTGGGTGATGATTTAGCTAAATTTTACGGCATGATCACTAATATTGATGATAATATTGCACGTTTACGTCAAGCACTTCGAGATGACAAGATTGAAGATGATACTATTTTTATTTTCATGACAGATAACGGCTCATCAATGGCGGCTAAAAGTAATGGCGAGCCCCTTACTCGACTTTCTGATGAGGTTAAGTTGGCGATTGAAACTAAAACAGGCAAAAAATTAGCTACCTTAAATAACTATATGCGTGATGGAAAAGCCTCTACTTACGAAGGTGGACACCGAGTACCATTTTTCATTCGCTGGCCAAATGGAAACTTAGGCCAACCTGGTGAATTTTCAGACTTATCAGCTCATGTTGATGTCTTACCTACGTTACTTGATTTAGCCGGCATAGACGCCAAAAACATCGATACAGATGGTATTTCTCTAACCTCCTTATTAAAAGACGGAACCCCTTTACCTGATAGAACAATGGTAGTGACTAACCAGCGAGTTCTACATCCTGATCCACAACGTCCTTATTCAGTAATGCAAGGAAGCTGGCGTTATGTCCATGCGGTGGAAACAGGTGGCG
>Ga0209395_1005825_pt1 | contig 13662 bp, 10 predicted proteins | sample GOMGulsemesocosm_3_FD_184635 | JGI IMG/M metagenome (GOLD analysis project Ga0209395, IMG submission 184635) | Methane-oxidizing microbial communities from mesocosms in the Gulf of Mexico - GOM9D Gulf of Mexico (SPAdes) (version 2) | ecosystem: Environmental > Aquatic > Marine > Cold seeps... | reverse complement strand
CGTTTACTACTATAATTGGGTTACAATGGCTAGCGATGAACTATCAAACAGTCATTAAGTAAAATGAAGTTAGATCTGAAAAACGGTCATACATAAAGTCAGCAAGCGGAAGTACATGTCAAAAGCATTTGTCTTAAGTAAATGTTATCAGTCGAAGTCATCGGTAAACAGAGTGGGTACATATGAGCTTTTTTCCTAACAGAGCAGTTAATAACCAAGGTAAAAAAAACTATCGACCTAATTTAGTTAGTTTGATGACCTTGTGTGCCAATAATTATATGCTGTTGCTGAAAGTCTTGGCAGGTAAGACTGTGGTTGGAGACGTACGTCACTTTTTTATCAGTGATTTGTTAGCATATAGTGTTAGCGTTAAGGAAGTGACTCGTTATACCTCTGTTATCAGCTTTGAACAAGATAGCTTGAACTTATCCGCTAACGATAATATTCCAAATATTGTTGTCAATGCACTTCATCCACGTATGACTATTCGTTTATACCATGATGCACGGGTGGCTGAAGTACTTTCAACCCAAGATATTAGGCAAGTAAAACCGCGTTACGATTACCCTAATATTCATATGCACCAACAAGACGAAAAACAACAAATCAACCAGTTTTTAAATGAATGGCTACATTTGTGTTTGCATTTAGGTCAGGTAAATATTGAATTGCGTGCATAAAAATTTGAATATGACTGATAACTTTACCTCTGGTGGCAAACCTATTGTTTTAGCCCAAATTACCGATAGTCATTTATTTGCAGATACACTTGGCTTGCATCATGGTCATAGTGTACATAAAAACCTTTGCAAGGTTTTACAAAGCATTCAAAATACTCCTGAAATAGATATGGTGGCTTTTACTGGTGACTTAACACAAGACCATACTGAGCAGTCTTATCAAAACTTTGTTGATTGTGTGAATAATAGTGGTATTAAATTGCCCTTTTATTATTTAGCGGGTAATCATGATGAGCCTGAATTTTTAGATAAATATTTTATTGATTTGCCTTTTTCCTCAAGTAAATGCATAAGTCACGCTCATTGGCAAATCCAGTTGCTTGATAGTAAAAGCTCGACACCCGCGGGTTATGTTAGTGAACAATCACTAGTTGCATTAGGAAAAGATATTGTTTCAAACAAACATCAGCTGCTCATGATGCATCACCATCCTATCGATGTCGGTTACTTCATAGATAAACATGGCTTACAAAATAAAGATGATTTTTGGCAGGCAATAGGTGCATATGACAATGTTAAAGTGATTGCCTGTGGTCATGTGCATAGTGAGCGAGAGTTTAAAAAGCAGCTACCTAATAGAAAAGAAGCGATAACAATGTATACATGCCCAGCAACTTCTATTCAATTTGATCCTGAGTTTGATGGTGTTTCAGCACTGAGTAAAGGACCCGGATATCGAATTTTTTATTTATACCCAGACGGTAAATTTCATAGTAATGTCATTTATTTATAGAAGATTGCTTTTATTGATACGTTAGTCTTCACAGAGTTCTGCAAGAAATTTTTGCTGTTGTAATTATTATTTTAATAGGGCATACCTCGTTATCAATGAAAAAAAACATCCTATATATTCATGGTTTTAATTCTTCTCCTTGGTCGTTAAAAGCAGAACAAACCCGCCAGTATTTAGCTCAATACTTCCCAGACGTGAGATTTGTCTGTCCACAATTAGCGACCACACCAGCTGCTGCGATTACGCAGTTAGAGAAAATTATTGAGCAAGATGGCAATAGTTTATGGTATTTAATAGGCTCTTCATTAGGTGGTTATTTTTCTAGTTATCTTGTCGAGAAATTTCATTGTTTAGCGGTATTAATTAACCCAGCAATTAGACCTTATGAATTATTGCATGACTATATAGGTGAGCAGGTAAATCCTTACACAGAAGAGGTGTACCAAGTCACCGAAGGCCATATACAGCAATTAAAGGCACTAGAGCAAACTGCGCCAGATATTGATTGCCAACAAAAAAATAATTACCTAGTTATGGTACAAACAGGTGATGAAGTGTTAAATTACCAACAAGCTGTGGAAAAATATCAACATTGTCGACTAATAGTACAAGAAAATGGCGATCATAGCTTTATCGGTTTTGATCAATGTTTACCAATGATAAGTGACTTTTTTCAACTAGATTAACCACATAGATATTAGTAAAACACTTTACGTAAGCTAATAAAAATAACTTTTTATATCCATTAACAGCGATTAAGTTGAGTTTCAAATGACTGACCAATACAACGCCGATTCCATTGAAGTACTTAGTGGTTTAGATCCCGTTCGCCATCGACCAGGTATGTATACCGACACTACTCGTCCAAATCATATTGGACAAGAAGTTATTGATAACTCTGTGGATGAAGCGCTTGCCGGGCATGCACAAAATATCACGGTAACTTTGGATAAAGATCAATCTTTAGAAATAATTGATGATGGCCGAGGTATGCCTACCGATATTCACCCAGAAGAGGGAGTGTCGGGGGTAGAACTAATCTTTTGTAAGCTTCATGCTGGCGGTAAGTTCTCCAATAAAAACTATCAATTTTCAGGTGGTTTACATGGTGTTGGTATTTCAGTCGTTAATGCTTTATCTACTCGTGTCGATGTGAGTGTTAGGCGTGATAGTAAAGTCTTTGAAATGGCTTTTGAAAATGGCTATAAAGTTGAAGAGCTTAGAGAAACTGGCACTGTCGGTAAGCGAAATACCGGTACAAGGGTAAAATTTTGGCCTGATGCTAAATATTTTGATAGCCCTAAATTTTCGGCACGCAGATTAGTTCATTTACTGAAAGCTAAAGCTGTTCTGTGCCCAGGTTTAACCATTAAGTTTATTGATAAAAATGAAGATAAAAAATATCAGTGGTGTTTTGAAGATGGCCTCACGGATTATTTAATAGACTCAGTAAAAGATTATGTTTCACTACCTGAACAACCTTTTGTTGGCAGCTTTACTTCCCAGCATGAAGCTGCTGATTGGGCTGTTACTTGGTTACCTGAAGGAGGGGAAAGTGTCGGCGAAAGTTATGTTAACTTAATCCCAACCATTGCAGGTGGCACCCATGTAAACGGTTTACGCCAAGGCTTACTTGAATCAATGCGAGAGTTCTGTGAATTTCGCAACATTTTGCCGCGTGGTGTCAAATTAACACCAGATGATATTTGGGATAGATGTTGTTATATTTTATCCATTAAGATGCAAGACCCACAATTTGCCGGACAAACCAAAGAACGTTTATCATCACGTCAATGTGCTGCCTTTGTCACGGGCGTAGTAAAAGACTCTTTTAGCTTGTGGTTAAATGAACACACAGATAAAGCCGAAGCACTGGCTGATTTTTGTATTGCTAACGCACAGAAACGCATGCGTGCCAGTAAAAAAGTGGTGCGTAAAAAAATTACCTCAGGTCCTGCATTACCCGGAAAATTAACAGATTGTGGTAGCCAAGATCTAGCGAGGACAGAGCTGTTTTTAGTAGAGGGTGACTCAGCTGGTGGTAGTGCGAAACAAGCGCGAGATCGTGAATTTCAAGCCATCATGCCACTGCGAGGAAAAATCCTAAATACTTGGGAAGTAGACTCAGGCCAAATTTTGGCTTCACAAGAGGTTCATGATATTTCAGTGGCATTGGGCATTGACCCTGATAGTGACGACTTATCTGAACTACGCTATGGTAAAATTTGTATTTTAGCCGATGCCGATTCTGATGGGCTGCATATTGCAACCTTGTTATGTGCATTATTTATGCAGCACTATCTAACCTTAGTACAAGCCGGGCATGTTTATGTTGCTATGCCGCCTTTATACCGAATCGATATTGGTAAAGAGGTCTTTTATGCGCTCGATGAAGCGGAAAAGGATGGCATTTTAGATAGAATTGAAGCAGAGAAAAAACGTGGCAAGGTTAACGTACAGCGTTTTAAAGGCTTAGGTGAAATGAATCCACCACAATTACGTGAAACCACTATGGATCCTAATACCCGTCGCTTAGTGCAACTTACCGTTGATGAACACAGTGAAACTATGGAATTAATGGATATGTTATTGTCGAAAAAACGTAGTCCAGACAGAAAAGAATGGCTACAGAGTAAAGGTAATATGGCTATCGTTTAGCTTGTTATTTTTACACCGTGAGCTGTCTAAAAATGTAAGCCATATAGTGACAAAATAACGACATAGTATGGCTTACTGATTAACTCGTTGGTAAATAATTGAATTTAAATAAGGATATAGTGATGAGTACAGAACATATACCGGGTTATTTAGCTGGTGCTGATAGTGATCCATTAATGATCGCGATGGCTATTATCCTGGTCATTTCCGTTTTAGTTATTGGGGTTTTATATTTCAAGTTACATGCAATACCTGAACATATTGCGCATGGAAAAAACCATACTCAAATACAACTTATTACCATATTGACAATCCTCGCCTTATTTACCCATAACAATATCTTCTGGGTTGCCGCTTTAGTATTAGCGGTTGTAGAGCTGCCAGACTTCTTATCACCGTTAAAGTCTATAGCAAAGTCCTTAGAAATAATTGCTAAAACGAAAGAAAATAACGAACGGAACACTGCTGAAGAACAAATTGTCGAACAGCATATAAACAAGGAGAATAACTAATATGTTAGAAGTGCTATTGTGTTCCCTTATCACCATTTTACCCGACTATTTATTTAGAAAGCTTCGCCAAGGTAAAACGTGGGGCAAAGAGATCACCTTCTTTACTATGTGGTATGAGCTGCGATGGGGAATAACGGCTTGCGCTATTTTAGCCATATCATTAGTCACGTTAATCTTTTATTACCACCCGTCGACTACTAACGCTACGCCAATGTTTCGCACCGTATCGATAATGCCTGAGAAAAGTGGCAGAGTGCAAAATGTCTATGTTGAAAATCATCAAATAGTTAAGGTTGGTACGCCACTGCTTAGCATGTTTGATGAATCTCAAGTAGCGGCCATTGAAAGTGCCCAAGCAGAGGTCGAGCAAGTTGAAGCTGAGTTCGTTACAGCTTATGCACAACATGCAGTGGCAATAAGCATTGTTGAAAGAGATAAAAGTTCTTATCTGCGCTCAGAGCATGAATATGATCGTAAAAAGGAACTAGCTGCCCAAGGCAATAACATAATCAGCGAAAGTGAAGTACAAAAGTTGGCTGATACCGTAGCAATGAAACAGGCAACTTTATCAGCATCATTAGCCAATCAAGCGTTAGCGCAAGGTGTTTTAGATACAATTCTTCCAGCGAAAAGAGCCAGTGCTATTGAAGCCTTAGATAAAACCAAGGTTGAAAAAGGAAAGCGTACACTTTATGCCCACATTGAAGGAGAGTTACAACAATTTGCTTTGCAACCAGGGGACTTTATTAACCCAATGATTCGCTCGGCTGGTATTATTGTGCCAACTCATGGTGAGGCGTCAGGTAAAGAAGTAGTGCAAGCCGGCTTTAACCAGTTAACAGCAAATGTAATCAAAGTGGGCACTTTTGCCGAAATTACCTGTATGTCTAAGCCTTTCACCATTATTCCTATGAAGGTAGCGAGTGTGCAGAGTGTTATCGCTACAGGGCAAATAAGAGCCGTTGAGAGCTTACTGGATATTCAGGAAAGAGCAAGGCCAGGTACACTTACTGTGAAATTAGAACCTTTATATGAAGGTGGGCTGGATGGTGTTATACCCGGAACAAAATGTATTGCTAATGCATACAGCTATCATCATGAATTAATTAACAGTGGTACACTGAGTACGACTGAGTCAATCTATTTACATATGGTTGATACTGTCGGTATCGTTCATGCCATTATCTTGCGAATACAAGCATTACTATTACCTGTTAAGGGACTAGTTTTTTCAGGGCATTAGCGTCAAGACAATTTATGCTTAAATGGTAATAGACTGTTCAATGTCATTAAAATGTCACTTGTATGTAATATAGTAATATCAATAAATATAAAAAATCCTCTTTGTAGAGGATTTTTTTATGGCTACTAAAGCCATTATCCTCGATAAATTATAAGAGTTAATAAATGACAATAAAAATAGGTATTAACGGTTTTGGCCGTATGGGCAGATTAATTTTACGTGCTGCATGGCATTGGCCTGAGGTGGAGTTTGTTCAGATTAATGACCCCGCAGGAGATGCACCTACACTGGCACATTTACTTAACTTTGACTCTATTCATGGCCGCTGGCAATACGAGGCAACGGCAAGTGATAAATTAATGCACATTGAAGACAAGGTTCTACACGTTAGTCAAAATACCACAATAGCTGAAACTGATTGGTCAGCATGCGATATGGTTATTGAGGCTTCAGGTGTAATGCGCGACAAAGCTAAGTTACAAGCTTACTTCGAGCAAGGGGTTGATAAAGTCCTAGTAACCGCGCCAATGAAACTCGAAACCGATAGCTCAGGGAAAGTTGTAGATAAGAATATTGTCAATATTGTTATGGGTGTCAATCAGCACCTATATCAAGTGGATGAACATAATATTGTTACAGCGGCTTCTTGTACCACTAATTGTTTAGCGCCTGTAGTAAAAGTGCTTCAAGATAATGTTGGTATAAAACATGGCAGCATGACCACTATTCATGATATTACCAATACACAAACTATTTTAGACGCCCCTCACAAAGATTTACGCCGTGCACGTGCTTGTGGGCAATCACTTATCCCCACAACAACGGGGTCCGCAAAAGCTATTACTGATATTTTTCCTGAGTTAAAAGGAAAATTAAATGGTCATGCGGTAAGAGTCCCCTTAGCAAATGCATCTATAACTGATTGTGTGTTTGAAATGCAACGTGATGTCACGGTAGATGAAATAAATAAGCTGATGGCAGATGCAGCAGCTGGCGAGCTTAATGGCATTTTAGGCTATGAAGAGAGACCTTTAGTTTCGGTTGATTATAAAACTGATGCGAGATCTTGTGTGGTTGATGCGCTATCAACAATGGTTGTGAATAAGAGTCAATTGAAAATGTATCTTTGGTACGATAATGAATGGGGTTATGCCAATCGAACGGCTGAGTTGATGAGATTAGTGGCCTTGAGTTTAGAGAGTAATCGCTCAAAACTTAACACTCAACGCTAGCAAGTGAATAAAGGGTTGTTCAGTCTCAAAACGCTGCCAGATGCGGTAAAACAATATATGGCCATTACAGCCAACTATTGGGCTTTCACGTTAACTGATGGCGCTTTGCGGATGTTGGTTTTACTTTATTTTTATCAATTAGGTTATAGCCCGTTTACTCTGGCAACATTATTTGTATTTTATGAAGTATTTGGTGTTATCACTAACCTTGTTGGCGGTTGGCTGGGAGCACGTATTGGCTTGAATAAAACAATGTTCATTGGTCTTATTATTCAAGTGCTAGCATTACTGATGTTAGCTGTACCTAGTGAATATTTAACGGTTGTCTATGTCATGGTTGCACAAGCATTATCAGGCATTGCCAAAGACCTTAATAAAATGAGTGCTAAATCAAGTATTAAGTTACTGGTTGTCAACCTTGATGATAAACAAGGGCAAAGTAAATTATTTACTTGGGTAGCTTTGTTAACTGGATCAAAAAATACGTTAAAAGGGGTTGGTTTTTTTCTCGGAGGGCTATTGCTGACAAGCTTCGGCTTTCAAAATGCAGTGTTATTGATGGCAGTAAGTTTAACCCTTGTAGCATTAACTACTTGGCCTATGTTGCAGGGAAATATCGGTAAAACGCGATACAAGGCAAAATTTAAACAATTATTCTCAAATAACGCTGAGCTGAACTTCTTATCAGCCGCAAGGTTATTCCTGTTTGCTAGCCGGGATGTTTGGTTTGTTATTGCTTTGCCAGTTTACTTGGCGAGTCAATTACAATGGCAACATCAAGAAATAGGCATTTTACTTGCAGGTTGGATAATCCTCTATGGCATAGTGCAAGCTTATGCACCTAAATTTATAAAATATTTAGCAGGTGATATAGATAAACCTCCCCATCAACAAGCGTTTTTTTGGTCGATGTTACTTGCCACGGTAACGCTGTTGCTATTTGTTACGCTCACTTTCCTTCCCGCCATTGGTAGCGCTTTATTGTTAGGGCTATTTATTTTTGGTGCGGTCTTTGCCATCAACTCTTCGTTGCATAGCTATCTTATTGTAGCCCTTGCTCGAGACGAAGGAGTCTCTATGGATGTAGGCTTTTATTATATGGCTAATGCAATGGGTAGGTTGTTAGGCACTGTACTTTCTGGTGTTATATATCAGCAGTTTGGTTTGTTGGCCTGTATACTAATTTCATTTTTATTCATTTTATTCGCTAGCTATTTTGTTAGAAAATTAGCATTTGTAAGCTGAACCCAGGAAAAGTAATATCAGAAAACAAAGTTATTTTAGTCGATATCTGTATTATTTTTTCACCCAGAATCTAGTTTTTGGGTGCATAAAAGGCTTTGTTATTCACGAAGAACTCCTGTTTGTTTGTTGTTAACTCATTGTTTATCAGGTGTTTTTGGTTAGTTGTAGTCGTTGTTGTCCTGAATTTAGGTTAAGTAGATAAACTTTATGGTTTAACTCTCAGGCTAAATCGTTTTATACTCCCTTAATCGTAATTTTAATATCATCAGGGATTATAATTTGTTGAGCTTTGCTAAATATATTTCTCAAGTGATACAAGTTGTTATATGCACCTGCTGTCTCTTATTATCAACGGTGGCAGCAAGTCAGCAAAAGGTTGATCTGAAACAGTTCAACCACGTAGCAGAGCAAGTAAAAGAACTAACAAAAAGCGATTTAGTCCTTTCTCTAAAAAAATTAACCGTTTATAAAGATCTACTTAACGCCCTCACCGTAGAGCAAAACCTACTCTATTTTAAGTTGCTTACTGGGATTTATATAGAGCAAAATAAATATTCACGGGCCAGAGTATCGTCTAATCAAGGGCTCATGATAGCGAAAAGACTTGCAAGTCCAAGTATATTAATTAGTGAGTTACTCTATTTGAGAGGTTTTGCTTTTGAAAATTTAGGGGATATTTCACAAGCAACTAAGGAATATAAAAAAGGTTTAGAGGTTGCCGAGTCATTACATAATAAAGTGCAGGTGGCTGCTGGGCTTATTAATTTAGGCGCAATTGCCTATCTTATCGATGATTTTAAACACTCCCTTGTATTACTTAACGATGCATACAATATTGCCAATCAAACCGATGATGAAGAGCTAAAAGGCTCAGTGAATAGTGAATTGGGCATTGTATATTCTTATTTGCTACAAGATGAACAGTCCATGGCTTATTATAAGCAGTCTTATTTACATTTCAAAAAAGCAGGTATGTTATTAGCCGCCCATAATAGTTTGAATAATATTGCCATTACTCATACTTTTAACAAAGACTACCAACTCGCTATTAATGTCTTTAAAACAATTATCAGCGAGTCAAACAAAGATACACCAAGTGATAGTATGTACCGTGTTTATTCTGGTATGGCTTGGGCACACATGAGTAAAGAGGATAGTAACCCTGAAGCTGCATATGAATACTTTCTAATGGCTAAGCAGTATTTACAGTTCACTGAAAAACCTGACTTCAAATTACAGTACTATATGGATGAAGCAACAGTACTATATGAATTAGAGCGCTTTGACGAAGTATTAACGAGTATCGCTCAAGTAGAAAAAATAATATCGACCCATCAAGAAGGTTCTTTGATTAAAAAATACAACTCGATTTATTTAATAGAGCTCACCGCTGCTGTATTCAATAAACAAGGACATTATCAAAGCGCATATGAACTGCAATCTCAAGTACTTACCTTGACAGACGAGCTTTATGAAAAGAAGGATAGACGCTCAATTGAACAAGTACGCCTTAGGCTTGAAGCCGAGCAGGCAGATAAAGAACATAAGACTTTGCAAAATCAGCAACTACTTTATGAAACAAACTTGTATGAAGCTGAGCTAGCCAATAAAGAACAGTACTTATATCTTATTATAAGTGCATTAGTTGCATTAGCTTTTGCATGGGTCTTGGTTAAATTGATACAAAGTCAACATCGCCTCAAAGTTGCTTCAACTATTGATGCGCTGACTGGGGTAGCCAATCGCAGAAGTCTAATGAAAGCCTCACTAGAAGCCTATAAAATATCCAAAAGCAAAAAAATAAATTTTTGTATCTTAATGATAGATGTTGATCATTTTAAAGTGATAAATGATCGTTTAGGCCATAGCTCAGGTGATAAAGTTTTAGCACAAGTTGCAGCACTTAGTGCAAGCATGATGCGAAAAAGTGACATACTAGGTCGTTTTGGCGGTGAAGAGTTTATGGTATGTTTACCACAAACATCCTTAATATCCGCGCTAGAAATAGCTGAGCGTATTCGTTTACGTATTAGTGAATACTCATGGCCATTTGACAAGCTGGATACGGTGGAAGTTAGTATTGGTGTCGCAGCCTTAGAAGATGATAGTGATTTTATTAGCTTGATAAAACGTGCGGACGAACAACTCTATCAGGCTAAGTCTGCAGGACGAAATAAGGTATGCAGCCAATGAATAAAAATTACAGATTCATAGCTTTTATCCTGCTACTACTAACTAAACCTTGTTTAGCAAAAGAGTCTATAAGTACAGATACTATAAAAAAAAGTGAGCCAGTAGCGCCTGAATCATCAGCTATGGCACCGATGAATATCTTACCGATAAACCAATATTTATATCAAGTACTGTCATTATTAAAGAAAAAAAGTAATAACGAACAAGAAATAGAAAACACTCTGGCTAAACTTACCTTATCTAAATTGCCACTCAATGCTGCAGAGCAATATTTATTATTGGTTGTTCAGGCAATAATTAAAGCAAACTCTACTGATATGCCAAAGGATAATAGTAAATATATTATTGAGTTATTAGAGCAGGCAGATAAATTATCAATACAAATATCCGCTGAGCAACTCAGTAAGCCGGAATTTCTGCAGCTACACCTTGTATTAGCTGATAATTATGTGAAACAAGCTCAATATGATTTGGCCTACCTTGAAAAAAAAGCTTATTTAAAAAAGTATTATCTCTATCGGAAAAACAAACGTTTAGCAATTATTGCTTCATTAGAGCAATCTTTTGAAGTAAAAAATAAAAAAGCTAATAACTCTTTGCTGGCAACTCAAAATAAAATAAAAGTTCGCCGTGTAGCTGAAGTAACAAAACAAAAAGCAGAACATAAATACAATTTCACATTAATTATCAGTACCGCTATTGTTTTTGTATTATTATTTTTTAGGCAGTTGAAGATACGAAATAAACTGATTCATTTAACAAGGACTGACGCTTTAACTGGACTGGCAAACCGTAGTGCATTGTTTGAACACGGCGTACGTATGGTAGCAAGTTTTGCAGAACAGCCAACAGAGCTCTCTGTATTGTTATTAGATTTAGATCACTTTAAAAAAGTTAATGACAATTTTGGTCATCAAGTTGGTGATCACGTTTTAATTAAAGTTGCCGAGTTAATTCAGGAGACCATGCGGTCTCGTGACCTTTTCTCTAGACTAGGTGGTGAAGAGTTTGTTGCACTATTACCTTATGCTGATAGTAATAAAGCAAAAGCAATCGCCATGCACATTAATGAAAAAATTGCGCAGTATGATTTTTCTTATCTCATGTTACAGAAAAAGGTTACGGTAAGCATTGGTGTAGCGACGATGGAAAACAATGAGATGAGTTTTGATGATCTTTTACACTGTGCCGATTTAGCTATGTATCAAGCGAAAGAGCAAGGTCGAAATACGGTTGTTTGCTATCAAAATATTGCCCAAGTACAAGAAAGACGGAGAAAGACCAAATCGATTAAATGAATTTAATGCTTTTATAATCTTAGCTATTTTTTATAGCGCCATAATCAGATAAGCTATAGCCGTTGTCATCTGGTTATTGTCGGCTAACCCACTAGCCTTTAAAAAATAAAAATAACTAGACTCGTTATTAGGAAATCATTTCATGTCAGACGCGCTCGAATATAGTCTTGATGGGGTAGAACAAGTCCCATTAAGACGATTTACTGAAGAAGCTTATTTAAACTACTCTATGTATGTCATTATGGATCGTGCTTTACCGCATATTGGCGATGGTTTAAAGCCAGTACAAAGACGCATCGTTTACGCTATGTCCGAACTTGGTTTATCTGCAGCTGCTAAATATAAAAAATCTGCTCGTACAGTCGGTGACGTATTAGGTAAGTTTCATCCGCATGGTGATAGTGCATGTTATGAAGCGATGGTATTGATGGCTCAGCCATTTTCTTATCGATACCCCTTAGTTGATGGTCAAGGTAACTGGGGTGCACCCGATGATCCTAAATCTTTTGCGGCAATGCGTTATACTGAGTCACGGTTATCACGTTTTAGTGAAGTCTTATTAGCTGAATTAGGCCAAGGTACCGTTGATTGGCAACCAAACTTTGATGGTACAATGAAAGAGCCGATGACGTTACCCGCACGTCTACCGCATATTTTACTCAATGGTATCACCGGCATTGCTGTGGGCATGGCAACAGATATTCCTCCTCATAACGTCAGAGAAGTTGCTGCTGCTTGTGTGCATTTAATTGAGCATCCCAAAGCTGAAGTGAGTGACTTACTCGAGTTTGTTCAGGGACCAGATTACCCAACTGATGCTGAGATTATTACGCCAAAAGCGGATATTGAAAAAATTTACCAAACAGGTCGTGGCAGCATTAAAATGCGTGCTGTTTATGATGTTGAACAAGGTGATATTGTTATTACCGCACTTCCGCATCAAGCATCAGGCGGAAAAATATTAGAGCAAATAGCGGGTCAAATGACCGCTAAAAAATTGCCTATGGTTGTTGATCTTCGTGACGAATCTGATCACGAAAATCCAGTACGTCTAGTAATAATACCTCGTTCAAACCGTGTTGATGTTGAACAGCTAATGCAGCACTTGTTTGCCAGTACCGATTTAGAAAAAAGCTATCGCGTTAATATCAACATGATAGGGCTAGATAACCGACCAGCAGTGAAAAATCTACTGGTTATCTTATCTGAATGGTTAGAGTATCGCCGAGAAACAGTGCGTCGTCGTTTACAGCATCGTTTAGATAAAGTATTAGCTCGTTTACATATCCTTGATGGTTTATTGGTTGCTTATCTTAATATTGATGAAGTGATCGAAATTATTCGAGGTTATGACGATCCTAAAAGCGAGCTGATGTCACGCTTTGGCTTGTCAGAAACACAAGCACATTCAATTTTAGAAATTAAATTACGTCAGCTTGCCAAGCTTGAAGAAATAAAAATTCGTGCAGAGCAAGATGAACTGCGTATTGAACAAGAGTATTTAGAGAAGATCCTTAATTCGAAAGCGCGCATGAGTACGCTAATGAAGAAAGAGATCCTTGCCGACGCAGAGCAATACGGTGATGAACGTCGCTCTCAATTAGTAGAGCGTAGTGAATCAAAAGCATTAACCGAAAAAGATCTCGTGCCTAGTGAAGCGGTAACAGTGGTTGTTTCAGACAAGGGTTGGGCTCGTTGTGCTAAAGGCCATGATATTGACCCCACCAGTTTAAGTTACAAGGCTGGTGATAGCTATTTATGTGCTTCTAAAGGGCGAAGTAATCGTCCTGTTGTTTTTATTGGCTCTG
>Ga0209395_1005824_pt1 | contig 13665 bp, 14 predicted proteins | sample GOMGulsemesocosm_3_FD_184635 | JGI IMG/M metagenome (GOLD analysis project Ga0209395, IMG submission 184635) | Methane-oxidizing microbial communities from mesocosms in the Gulf of Mexico - GOM9D Gulf of Mexico (SPAdes) (version 2) | ecosystem: Environmental > Aquatic > Marine > Cold seeps... | reverse complement strand
TTATCGACGATCATTTTGGTGCAGGAAAAACATCCCCTGATCAAATTTCCATCGCAGACGCACAATTTCAGATCCGTGGACAGCTCAACCATATTTCCGGATATGCAGAAATGCTGCGTGAAGAAGCGGTGGATGATGATGATCCGGAAATGATTGCCGATCTGGATAAGATTGTTCAGGCGGAAAAATCGATAGTCTCTCTGGTCGAAAACATCAGGTTGGATCCACAGGAAGGCAATGACGTATCCTCAAAGAAATCGCCTAAGGTAAAGACGCCACAAAAGGGCGCAAAGCAGGACGCGAAATTTGACCCCACAACTCTTGGCGCTGGTGGTGACATACTCGTGGTTGACGATGACCCCACTAACCGAGAAATGCTCAAACGGCGCCTCGTGCGAAACGGCTATACCGCAACCTCTGTTTCCTCAGGCGAGGAGGCGCTCACTGTTCTGGAGGAAAGGCGTTTCGATTTGGTTTTGCTTGATCTGATGATGCCAGGTTTGTCTGGTCTCGAAACCTTGGAGATTCTTCAGGCAAATCCGCGCCTCAGGACAATTCCAGTAATTATGCTGACCGCTGCTGACGATATGAACATCATGGTACAGTGCGTTTTAAGCGGCGCAGAAGATTATATCTTCAAACCATTTAACCCCGTATTGCTTGCTGCTCGCATTAGTGCTTGCCTAGAAAAGGTGCGACTGCGGCAGAACATTTCTAAAAAGTTCCAGATTTTCATATCTTCGCCGGGCGATGTGATCCCAGAGCGAAGGGTACTAAAGGCTGTCATTGCTCGACTGAACGAAGAATTTTCAGGCAAGGCATACCTGATACCCATTTTGTGGGAAGAAGAACCCCTGCTGGCGTCAGATACATTTCAGGCGCAAATCCACCCGCCGCGGGAAACCGATATCTATATCGGAATTTTATGGTCCAGAATCGGCTCGCCGCTTCCGGAAACTATCCTAAGACCAGATGGGACTAGGTATGATTCAGGAACCGCTTTTGAGTTCGAAGATGCGTTGCTCGGGTACCAAGAAACTGGAAAACCCGAGATGCTTCTCTACCGAAAAACCGGCGCTCCGACGATGTCGCTAGCCGACAATCCCGCCGTTCTAGAGCGATTGGAACAAATCGATCGCCTCCGATCATATATTGAACGTTGGCTGATTGCAGAAGACGGCTCATTCATAGGCGCATTTCACAATTTTGATGATCCAGAGCAGTTCGAGGTCATGGCTGAAATTCACTTGCGAAAAATGGTTGAGAAAATCCTGTAGCTCAGCTTATGTACGAGATCACATCCAATGGCATTTGAAATCTGATTAGCTGCGTTTCACCTCAGGTTTGACTTACATAGCTGGAAACGGTGGTGTCAGACTAATTCGAACTCGTCTCTGCTAGGCCAACATGGCTGCCCTTTATGCTGCGCCAAGTTGGCGCCACTCGGCGAGAGCAGCGGTGCGGTTCAGTTTGAAATTTGGTCTGGAGTAGAGGCTGCGCTCCGAGTTGAAATGATTGTAAACCGAGGCATGAATGGCGACGAATTTCTGTAGACTTCGCATCCGACGGAAGCGCAGCATGGCTCGTTCTCGTCGTCGAAATGGTAAGTGTGAATTCTCGGCCCGGTTGTTCAACCAGCGCCCGGTTTCTTGCCGGTCTGCATTGCCTATGACTTTCATAGCTGCGCCGTAGGAGCGCAGTTTATCGGTTACAATGGCATGTGGTTGACCAAAGCGCTTCATTATTTTTCTGAGGAATTTCAACGCTGCTTTACGATCACGGCGCTTAGTAACATAGGTCTCCAAAACCTCTCGCTCGTGGTCAACGGCCCGCCAGAGGTAGTGGGTTTCGCCATTGATCTTCACAAAAACCTCATCCAGATGCCATTGCCAGTTCGAGTGTCCACGCATCCGACTGGTACGCTTCTTGCGGATTTCGGCCGCAAACAACGGGCCAAATCTGTTCCACCAGAACCGCACCGTTTCATGGCTGATATCGACCCCGCGTTCGTGAAGCAGGTCTTCCACATTTTGAAGCGATAGCGGAAATCGGACATACATCATCACCGCAAGGCGGATTATCTCCGGGCTCGTCTTGAAGTACTTGAATGGGTCACGTTTGGTCATGCCGAAACGCTACGAAACCACTATGCTCTTCACAACATATTTTCCTCTGACAGGACCGCCCTGCCCGCTTCAACTAAGTTTTATCTGACAGTGCCGTTCACCGGAACAGGTCCCTCATGCGTTCACATATTGACGCCAGTTATGCGCCTCAACGAACCCAAGCATCTCGCGTATCTTGCGATTTGAAAAGAGGGCTTCGTGTTCCCCCAGCGTGCGCGTTATCGGTGTGCCTGAGAAAAACTGATCTATCAAGTCTGCAGAGGGGATAACGGCGGTATTGGTGTCGTTGCCTGCGTTAAATACCTGATAGCCAAGCCCGTCTTTCGCCAAACAAAGATCAACGATCTGGCCAAGGTCGCGGGCATCAATATAGCAAAACGCATTGCGCCTGCGCTGCTCTGGATCAACAAAGAAATCAGGAAAGCGATGGTATTCATGCGGTTCGATCACATTTCCAATTCGCAAGGCATAAATATCCACCCCTGATCGCCGCTGGAACGCCCGCGCGGTATGTTCATTCACCACTTTGGACAAGCCGTAACTATCCATCGGATCAACGTCGTAATCCTCATCCAAGGGAAAGGATTTTGGATTAACCCGGCCATCCGAAAAGCAGATGCCATAGGTGGTCTCTGAGGACGCGATTACGACCTTTTTGATACCCAGCTTCACCGCTGCCTCGACCACGTTATAGGTGCCGATTGTATTCACCCGAAACGTCTCGTTGTCAGGGGTGATCAGAATACGCGGCACAGCGGCGAAATGCACAACCGCGTCAAATTGCGGAACACCGTTGCCGGTTTCCATTTCGTCCCAATCGGCATAGCTTGTCATGACGTTGAACATCTGACCGCTATCGGTGATGTCCGCAATCAGGGTTTCAACACCCTCCATCTCTAGGGGACCCAAATCGACGTTCAACACGCGGTGACCCTGCGCAATTAAATACTCAATGACATGCTTGCCAGCTTTACCCGATCCGCCTGTGAAAAGAATGCGTTTGCCCATGTACCATGATCTCCTTCGTGACACACAGTAAGATTGCCCTCAAGCTCGGACATAGACAAGCAAAACCATGCTTTCTTTATTAGGTTTCACTGTCATAGTTGTCCGATCAAGGAACTGCGATCAAGATGAATGGGAAAGCATTCTACTTAGCGGTGCCGGATCAGGAGAGTGAAAATGCAAAGGCGGGTCAGATGGGGGATACTGGGAGCAAGCAAATTTGCCCGCCAATTTATGGGCTTGGCCATTCACGCGGCAGAGGGGGCACCGCTTACCGCGGTGGCGACCTCAACCCCTCAATAAGCAGAACCGTACTAAATGTTCTGCCCTGACCTGTCGGTTTACGCGGATTATTATGCGCTGTTGGCAGATCCAAATATAGACGCAGTTTACGTACCCCTGCCCAACCATTTGCATGTGGAATGGAGCCTTGGGGGCCTTGGCAGCTGGTAAGCATGTGTTGTGCAAAAATCGATGACGATGCGGGCGGCCGAGTTTAACCAATTGATCGCCAAACGCGATAAGACCGGGTTGATGGCAGCCGAAGCTTACATAATTGTGCATCACCCGCAGTGGCAATTTGTACGGCGCCTTCTTGATGAGGACGCAATTGGCAAACTGATGTATGTCAGCGGCAAGTTTACCTATGATAACCATGCGAATACGGGAAATATCCGCACGCATTCTATGGAAAAGAATGCCGACGTCTTAGCCGATGTTCAGGTGCAGTTTCCCGGTTTTTCTATTCGGCCTATGTCAGCATCCGAGTGCATCCCTATCAGGAAATGCTGTTTCATGGAGAGTCCGGAGTGATCCGGCTTACGGCGCCATTTAATGCGAGGGTATTTGGTGAGGCACGGGTGGAAGTTCACGGTCCCGAGCTAGAGGAACATGTGACACGGTTTCCAGCCGATAATCACTACAAACTACAGGTCGAAGCCTTTGGTCGTTCTGTGCGCGGTGGGGCGGCATATCCGTGCCCGCTTGAATCTTCCCGGGGCACGCAAGAGATGATCGGCTGGGTGTTTGAAGTCGCACAATCTTTGTGATGCTTGGTCGTTTTCACGATGCTTAACGGCAAGCCTTAAGCCAGTGCTGATCCATCAAAAACCTATTGCCGCGCCGTCCTTGCGCGGGTCTGACCCGCCTGCATATCCGCCCCCGGGCAGGCGCTGGATCAATTGCGCGCCGCCAAAGCCAAATGCATTGTCGGGCGCTTCGAGTGTCAGATCATGACCAAGCGCGCGCAAAGCATCTAAAGTTGCAACTGGAACTGTCGTTTCGCAGGCCACGCCCAGCCCCTGAGTGATCCTCCAGCGTGGGGCATCTGCTGCCATCTGCGGATCCTGCCCGAACAGCTGCGTGCGCAAAACCATCTGTACATGTCCTTGAGCTTGCATTGGCCCGCCCATGACCCCAAAGCTCATTTTTGGGCCATCTGGCCCCATCAAAAATCCGGGAATGATCGTATGAAACGGTCTTTTTCCAGGGCCAACGTAGTTCTGATGGGCCGGGTCCAGAGAGAAATTCGCGCCCCGGTTTTGCAAGGCAACTCCGGTATCCGGCACCACTACACCAGATCCGAAACCCGCATAATTCGACTGAATAAAAGATACCATCATCCCGGATGCATCAGCCGCTGTCAGGTAAACAGTACCGCCATTCTTTGGCGCACCGGCACCAAAATCTGTGGCCTTGCTTAGCTTAATCTCACCGGCACGTTTGGCTAGATAGCCATCATCCAGCATATCCGCAGCTGGAACATTGGTCATGTGATCGCTATCGGCGACATAGGCTTCGGCGTCCCTTAGGGCCAGCTTCATCGCCTCGATCTGAAGATGCAGCGCAAGCGGATCATCTGCGCCCAGATCGCGAATACCAGTGTGTGACAAAATCCCTAACGCCATCAGCGCCGCTATCCCCTGACCGTTGGGCGGGATCTCGTGCAGTGTCACATCATCGAACTCTTGCGAGAGCGTGCCGCACCAGTCGGGCTTATGGGCCGCCATGTCCTTCAAAGAGAGGGCCGCGTTATGACGTTTGGCAAAGGCCACAATTTCTGCGGCGATTTCGCCTTCATAAAACGCCTTGCCGTTGGTCTCGGCAATCAACCGCAATGTGCGGGCATGTCCTGGGCTGGCAAAATACTCTCCGGCACGGGGCGCGCGGCCATTTGGCATAAAGGTCTTGGCAAAACCGGGCTTCTCGCCCAATTGTTCTGCACCAAACTGCCACAGTTTGGCAATAATCGGGGTCACCGGGAAGCCGTTCTCAGCGTAACCGATTGCAGGTTCAAAAAGCGTAGCGAATGGCAGTTTCCCGAACTGCTCAGACAGCGCAACCCATGCCGACACCGCCCCCGGTATCGTCACGCTTTCCCAGCCGCGGTAGGGCATTTTGTCTAGGCCTGCAAACCGCTCAGGCGTCCACGCCGCGGGTGATCTTCCCGACGCGTTCAACCCATGCAGCGCGCTGCCATCCCACAAGATTGCGAAAGCATCGGATCCCAGCCCGTTGCCAGTTGGCTCCACCACCGTGAGCGTAATGGCTGTCGCAAGTGCGGCATCGACAGCATTGCCTCCACGCGCCAACATGGACAGGCCGGCTTGGGCCGCCAAGGGCTGTGATGTCACAACCATATTGTCGGCGACAACAGCCGAACGGCGGGAGGGATAGGGATGATTGGCACGAAGATGCATGATGGAAAGGCTTTCTGGTAATAGGTGGCTTGGTAGCCTGACAATAGTCAATTTGCCGGTCACAGGCGAGCATTGGTCTGATCAGGTCTGGCCGGTCAAAATACCTTCGACCAAAACCTGAACCCGCAACGCTTCCTCCAACGTGGCCAACCGGTTCGGCTTGCCTTCGCAAAGAAGGACAAGGTCATCAAGCTGGGCTTTCAAGCTGGTGGCACGCGGGTCTTCCGGGTCTTGGCCAACCGCAACAAAAGGCCCGCCATCCGAGGCCGCATCGCGATAGAAATCGCTGATGCGCCGACTCATCAACGCGCCCTTAATTGTTAGCTCCTGCCGATCTGGTTGCGCCCCGCCGACGCTTCCCATGATAGTCACAGGAACACCAGTTTCAGTTTCTAAACGGGCGGCTACATGTGTTTCGCAAAGCGCCTGCCCTTTGGGGTAGCTCGCCTGCGACCAGACAATATGCAGCGGCCCCAAAATTCGTTCACTAAAGAAAAGGAAATGGGAAATGACTTCTCTGGTCATGCCGCCTTCTGCACGGAAGCGAAGCCAGTCCGCGCCCACCTGCCACTGGCGCGGCCACGCGGCATAGGTCACCACGATATCTGCGCCCACAAGATCGCCCAACACCACGGCCCGCACATCCTTGGAAACATGTGTCAAAACGTCCCCGGCCGCCTGCGTGAAGTTGACCGCAGTCGGCACACCGGACTTTGCAAGCTGCTCAACCAGATCCCGGCTTTGCGCAACATCCACGCCCAGAGGCTTCTCTAGGAAAATCGCTTTGCCAGCCGCCGCCGCCATCAATGCATACGCTTTGCGAGGTTCCGGAGGGCAGGCCAGATAGACCAAATCAGCAGCATCAATTGCGGTCTGTGCGCTCTGATCTTCAGCTGATTGCGGGCAAGCTGTGCCGAAAGGTTGCAGGCAACAGGATCGGGGGCCCAGATCGAAACCACATCAAACTGTGGGTGGGTTTCCATATGCTCGACCATTCGTCGGCCCATTATTCCAAGGCCAATGACTGCTGTTTTGATACCCATTGTGATCTCCTTATCAAGACGTCCAACTTAGGCCGGGCTTTATTCGGCGACAAACTCAATTTGGGTAACCACCAAGATATTGGCGCTAACCGATGCTCTTGGAAACTGGACCTGTCGCACTTTCGTACCGCCCCAAGTGCTCGTTTAGGAACCTATCGCCAGGTGAAATTCCCCGCAACTTGACGATGCCACGTTAACGACCTTCCGGATTCTTGCGGCGCCGAGCGTACAGATTTGGAAGACGAAAACACGAGTTTCAACGTCGGAAATTGCGCCCGTTCTATCAGAAGAGCGGCGTTTTCAGTCCCCGCTTTTCTGATTTATAGGCCGGTTCGACCAGAAGTTTTACTGGTCGAACTTGGTAGCAGTCAGGTATTTGTCTAAAGCGGCAGTTCTCACAGTAACGTAATATGTCCGGAAAGTCCGCTCAGCCGACATCAGTGCAAGATGCAGCGAACGGCGGCTCAGAGCCCAATGTAGCAAATGCTGCACATTGAACGGATGACTTCTTTGGTCGGTTTCCAGACCTTGGCCGCGTTTCAAAAAATGATTGTTGAAGCTCTCGCTGTTCCGCTAGCAAAGCTTTGCACGTTGAAAACGACTGCTTTCTTTAAGCCAACAATCAGAAGCCCCAGCAAACTGGGGCCTCCAATTCGTTCTCTATCAAGCCCAGCCAAGCTGGCGCAGGGAAATCACGTCGTTCCAAATTTTCGTCATGTGACGAATTTTGCCACCTTCAAACTTCATTGAGTAGACATAGTCCGCAGCGACAGCGTTGCCAGTCGGTGGAACCGGGCCGCCTTCGCCCGTCTGGGTGCCGTGAAAGACCGCAAATGCCATGACAGTGTCGCGGTCATTATCCGCAGCAAATCCTTTGAGTTCGTAGTGCCCGTCTGGCACCGGTGTGAGAAGTCCCTTCATCCAGTCCGCATAGGCGGAAAGTGTCGATGTATCGGCCAAAGCGTCTGCCTGACATTCAAAAGATGCATCCGCATGGCAATAGTTATGGCATTCCGCCCAGCCTTTGCCGGTTTCGCAGGCTTCAAAAAACTCGCGTGCAGTTGTTTCGATGGTCATGTCCCTAACTCCTTGTTTATATTCAGGGTGATCCCGAATTTTGTTTGTGAGTTCAGGTTTACAACCGCTCGAATCACGGAACATCTGCCAGGTGGCATATACGACGAAATAAATTTTCCTATGTCACCCTCCTTTTGAGTCTATGATCGGTGGCATCGGGGGATGAAGTAATGAAAATTAATACAAACCTACCGCTTGAGCTGTCTTCGCTTTTGGGGCGCGACAAAGAATTATCCGTGCTGCGGGGCCACCTAGACAACCATAGGTTAGTTACATTGTCCGGTCCGGGAGGGACCGGCAAGACTCGGTTGGCAAAGAAAGCGGCGCGCACTTCAATCGAAAACTTCAACGACGGTGTTTGGTTCATCGACTTGACAGGTGTGCTGCGGGATGCCGGCGTTGCGGGCGCAGTTTCGCGTGTGTTGGGGATCCTCGAGGAAGAAAATAGCGCCCTGTCGGAAACAATTGCCCGACAACTGGTATCGCAGAATATCCTGCTGGTTCTGGATAACTGCGAGCAAGTTCTCGAAGGGTGCGCCGAATTTTCTGAAATTATTCTTTCGCAGGCACCGAGCGTTAGCGTTCTTGCGACCAGCAGGGAGCCACTGCACATTAACGGAGAGTTTGTGCAGCAGGTCGCCCCCCTTGGTATTGATGACGGCGTTGCTCTCTTTTTCGAACGTGTTCGGCAGGCTGGCGCAGTCTTGGAGACCACAGATGAGGTCGTGTCCAGCATCCGGAAAGTTGTTGAGCGACTGGACGGAGTACCGCTTGCAATCGAACTCGCTGCTGCGAGGACGTCGATGATGGGGCCAGATCAAATTCTCGCAGGTCTGGATAGCCGGTTTGATCTTTTGACCGGTGGTAGCCGGGACGCTTCGGTGCAACACCGATCGCTCAGAGCGTCGGTGGCATGGAGCTATGACCTTATGACGCCTGAAGAACAGTCTCTTGCGCGACAGCTTTGTGTCTTGCGGGGATTTACGCTCGATACCGCAATCGCGCTTGCCAGTCAGGATGACCAAAACGACCCCGCGACGCTTGACCTTCTACAGCGTCTTGTCGATATGTCGATTGTTCAGGTCGATCAATCGGAAAAGAAGCCCCGCTTTCTATTCCTAGAAACTGTGCGGGAGTTTCTGCTTGAAAAACTAGATGAAGCCGGCGAGTCTGCGGCTGCACGCGCTGCGCACCTTTCTCATTTCATCGATTTTGCCGAGTATCGTGCGCAGCGTCTGATCCTTGGCAATGGCCCTGAATTGATGGCGCAGATTCAAACGGAATTTGACAACCTTGAAGATGCGCTGATCTTCTCTGAAAGCCAAGATGATCCAAGCTCATTGCTAAGATTGCTGACGGCGCTGGCCGGGTATTATGAGATTTGGGGGCAATACCAACATGGAATGCGGTGGTTCGAGGTTGCATTTGCCCGCGAAGGTGCGTCAGAACTTTTGACTGCCCGCGCACTTTGGGGGGCCTCACACGTTTGCGCCTATGGTGGCCGGATGGATCTCGCCTTTCCGCGTGCTCAAAAAGCCTTGGAATTGGCACAGAAGATTGACGACCCGTGGACGGAAGCCCGTGCTCTGGACATTATTGGGTTTGCCCAATCTGTTTCAGACCCGGCTGCGGCCTATGACTCTCTCAGCAGATGCATCGAGCTGGGCGGGCAAATCAATGACAGCTGGGCGGAAACGCACGGGATTAAAATCATCACTTCGGTTTACCTTTTCTCACACGAGATCGCTGGCGGTAGTGTCTCGATCGAAAATGTTCTGGCCATCGCAGACAAACATGAAAGCCGGTACTTGAGGGCTTGGGCAAATGCCGTGAAGGGATATTTTGCGCGCGATGCAGGAGATCTGGACGCAGCAGATTCCGCGCTGAAAATTTCAGTTGAAAATGCGGGTTACGTTGGCGACCCAGCCACTGGCGGATTTGCGCGGGCTTGGTCATCGGCATTAAAGGCCGATTTCGGCCACGTTGACGAGGCACGCAACGAAATGCGCGCCATGATGCAAACGGCAACGGCAACCGGCACGTTCCTCGCCGTGCCCGAAACGATGTTTCAGCTTGGGTTAATCGAAGTGGCCGCCGGAAACCCGGAAGTAACGCTAGAGATGATTGGCGACCACGTCGATGGTCTGAAGGCTGCTGGCATTCCCGTATGGGCCGCGCAATTGGCGCTGGCATCCGCAGCGGCGCAGATCGCGTTGTCGCGTTTCGACAAGGCCAGTGCTTTGCTGGACGATGCTGCGACCATGGCCGCAAACCTCACCAATCCTTTTATTGATGGATTGAACCAATATCTGAAGGGGCGATTGGCTCTGGCGCGAGGCGACTCTGGTGAGGCAGAGGCTTGTTTGCACCTGGCCTTAGAAACCCAGCGTGACGCAGCGCTATTGCCTGGACTACTGCGAACAATGGAGGCCATCGCGTCAGTTCTTGCGACCAAGGACAAGCACGACGATGCCGTGCGTGTATTAGCCTTCACTGATCGGGCTCGGACTGAGATGCAGTTGGTGCGCGGCGCGGTTGAAGACGCTGAACGTCTGCCGCTTAGGGACGTGCTTCAAAAAGAACTTGGCAAGGAGGCTTTTGACGAATTGACGCGAAACGCCGCCAACTCGGATCTTGAAGATATCATTGGGTTGATTTCACGCATGCGCGGCAAACGCGCCCGACCTCTTACAGGCTGGAACAGCCTGACACCAACCGAGCGGCGCGTAGTTGGTCTTGCAACGGAGGGGCTTTCGAATCCTCAAATCGCTGAGCGGATGTTCATCGCACGCGGCACGGTGAAAGTGCATCTCTCTCACGTTTACGAAAAACTCGACGTGGCATCCCGAACGCAACTTGCCGCTAAGGCCGTTGCGGATGACTTTGAGGCCGTTTGAGCAAGGCATGTTGAAAACATCTGGTGCTTGTCGCATGGTTCTTCCACAAACATGCGGCCAAGTGAAACTTAACGTCTGGTATTCGTCTAAAGCGGCAGTTCTCACAGTAACGTAATATGTCCGGAAAGTCCGCTCAGCCGACATCAGTGCAAAGTGCCGCGAACGGCGGCTGAGCCCAACTTTACATAACTATTTAACCTTGAATTTCATTTAAGCGTGCGTTCTAGATTAGAGCTTCGGATGAACTAGGGAGAGTGAAATGCGAATTGCAACTATGGCGACTGGCGGGATTGGTGGCTTCCTCGCGTTCAAACTGGTTAAGGGTGGGCATCAGGTAGCCACAATTGCAAGAGGTCAGCATCTTGACGCAATCGTTGAAAATGGGTTGGCACTAGATGGCCCAGAAGGATCGGAAAGCATTCGACCATGGATTGCGACGGATGATACCTCACGGGTCGGGAAAGTTGACGCGATCATCTTCGGTGTCAAAGGCGATGGGTTAGAAGCCGCAGCGAAGGCTTGCATACCGATGATTGGGCCAGACACTCGGGATGGGGCAAACCGGACAGCCCATTTGTAAATGCGTTCTCAACACTGTACATGCCGGATGCTACGCCTGCGCAGTTGGCCGATTTTGTGAAGATGCAAACTGAAACGATATCGCGGGAAAACGCAGCTCTGTTGAGACAAATAATTGATCGGTTTGATGTCTCAGACATCCTGAGGTCAGTTAGCACACCCACGCTGGTCATTCATGCGATCTCAGACGCTGTTCAGCCCGTTGAACAGGGAAGAATACTCGCAAGTGGAATCCCCGACGCAAGATACGTTTCGCTGGAAAGCAGAAACCATATACCACTTCCGCAAGAGGGAACGTGGGGCCCGATGATGTATGAAATCCGTTTGTTTCTAGACAGCTTACAGCCCTAATAAAGTCAGTCCCAAGTCATCAGGATACTACCTGAAAAACTTTCCGCAGCGAAGGTCCGGCTCCCGCCCGACCTGCAGGGAGACAATGACTGTTTTAGGGCTGGGTGCTGCCGTTAGACGCCTTTAAGGTCTGGTTTGGGCCATAACTCAGCTTACTCAGTATATGGCATGCACTTAGCAGAGCATGGCGATGAATGTGTGTTGGAAGGCGGACTTTATAGCTTGCCCCCAACTGTGCAACTAACAGTTTCACCATTCGTCGGTGAATGCAGGCGGCAGGTCATTCTTAATCCCGTGAAAGAAAATATCGATCTCCAGTCCCAGTCCGACCTCAAACTCATTGAGTTCAGGGCCACTCCACCGGTACTGCTCTAGGCGGGCAAGGAAATCTTGGCATGTTTGCGCGTCCCGTGGCTCCAACGACAAAGTTTCGGCGGCACGCAGTAAATCGATGCGCTTGTGGACCTCGCACATACCCGAGAATGCTTCCATCATGACGCGCATAAGGCGGGGTTCTTTCTGCCAAGTCTGACCGCCGAAAAGCTCTTGAACAACCCGATTTCCGGCGCCGAGGCAATCATAGGCAACGCACCCAGGTAGCCCCTTCTGTTTTAATATGTCGTGGATCGAGCAGCTGTGCCCCGAAAGATTCCGGCAAGGTTCCCCCGGATTTTTACTAAATGCGAAATCTTTGCCTTTGTCGAAGGTCAGGACGACACAGCAAAGAGCTGCGCATTTCGAGCAATCTGTTTTGAGGTGATCGGTCTGAGGCATTGTGGCTATCGGCTCTCAATGGTTTCTCAAGGTGGGCTTTGGGGAGCTTATCCGTGGAACACCCGTGGAGTGCAAGGGGCTGACGGTCTAAGTTTGTTGACTTTTAGCGATTTACAAAGGTCTATTTTCAGCGAATTTCGCGACCTGCGATCTATGGGTGTTCAGCATGCTCACAGCTAGATTGGCAGGCCCGCTTTGGGCTGGAAACGGTCAGTTGAACGGAAAGCTCAATCACGTACACTCTCCTTATGTGTGGAAGATTCGCGGCTGGCCACCTGACACAGGCTCAGATGCTCGAAATTCAGGAGCATTTCCTATACGGCACCGCCATTAGCGTAGAGACACGCCGCCGGATGGACGAGGGGCCATTTGAGGCGAGTTACAACATCAAACCCACACAATATATCCCTGCATTGTTCATCGAAGGTGGCGAGATCCAGCTTCGATCTGCCCGTTGGTGGTTCGTGCCACATTGGCACAAAGGACCAGCGACAGATTGGAAGGCCACAACCTTCAATGCAAAGCTGGAAGACGCCGCAAATAAACCATCCTTTAGAACAGCTTGGAAGACTAGCCGCTGTATTATTCCCGCGACTGGCTATTTTGAATGGACAGGTGAGAAAGGTCAGAAACAACCACATTTCATACAGGTGCAGTCTAATCTACCCTGCATGATGTTTGCTGGATTACGCTCTACTCTGCAAGATGGCACTGACACCTGTACGATCATGACACGCGCCGCAGATAAGGCGGTAGGGCACATTCACCTCAGAATGCCGGTGATCCTCTCCCCTGATGAAGTGAAGGCTTGGCTAACATATTCAAATGAAATGAAGACCGATGTAGCGCAACTCGGTACGGCTTGGGCTGGGCGATTTCAACCCCATGAGGTGGAACGCTTTGGCCGGGATGATGATGGTCCAGAACTGATTGAACCGATCCGGAAGCTACTTTAGATAAGCGGATGCCTTTCGGTCCCACTCAAACACTCCTCCAAATTTGTGTAGAGTCCGCCTCGCAAAAGGACGGACAAATGAAGGCACGTTTTACGGATGATCAGATCATTGCGATGATCAAAGAGCAGGAAGCTGGCGAGAAGATCGCAGATGTATGT
>Ga0209395_1005823_pt1 | contig 13672 bp, 14 predicted proteins | sample GOMGulsemesocosm_3_FD_184635 | JGI IMG/M metagenome (GOLD analysis project Ga0209395, IMG submission 184635) | Methane-oxidizing microbial communities from mesocosms in the Gulf of Mexico - GOM9D Gulf of Mexico (SPAdes) (version 2) | ecosystem: Environmental > Aquatic > Marine > Cold seeps... | reverse complement strand
ACATACATGCCGCGCTCTATCTCAGCGACGTTGACCAACCGCTTGGTGAGACTCAGCCCGCCGTGGTGAAGTTGGTCGACTTGCGCCAGTGCCGCGAGAGTCAGCGGCTCTGCGCCGCCCGCCCCCACCAGTGCATTAAGTATTCGTTCCGTCAGTTTTCCCCGTCCGTAATGGGCGGCAACGGCTTGGTCGATGTCAATGTTGCTCATGATAAACAGCTTAGACCCATCGCACCGCTGTGGCAAACTGGGCGCCCCCCGACTTTTACGGGGTTACCTTGGAAACGAAGAGGACTCTCTCCAGCCTTCTGACATCCAGCTTAACAAGCCGCTTTAATCGCCCGAATATTCTCGCCATAAGGCGCAGGATTGCTTACAGAGCCGCCCTTAAACACCGCAGATCCAGCAACCAGGACATCCGCACCAGCCGCACGCACCAAAGGCGCTGTTTCTGGCGTCACGCCGCCGTCAATCTCAATATGCACAGGGCGATCACCGATCATCAGACGCAGATCGGAAACCTTTTCAACACAGCTGTGTATGAATTTTTGTCCGCCAAAGCCAGGATTCACCGTCATCACACAAACCAAATCCACGAGATCCAGCAATGGTGCCACAACAGAGGCAGGCGTGCCCGGGTTCAACGCAATGCCAGCTTTCGCCCCGGCGCCGCGTATTGCTTGCAAAGTGCGATGCGTGTGCGCACCGGCTTCCGCATGCACGGTGATAAAATCCGCACCAGATTCAGCGAAAGCTTCGATATAGGCATCCACCGGCGAGATCATCAGGTGCACATCCATCACTGTCTTAATATGTGGGCGGATCGCTTTGCAGGTGTCCGGCCCAAAAGTGATGTTCGGCACAAAATGCCCGTCCATCACATCAACATGCACCCAATCAGCGCCCTGGGCCTCAATTGCCTGAATTTCAGCACCAAAATTCGCGAAATCCGCAGAAAGAATGGAAGGCGCAATTTTAAGGGAACGGTCAAAAGTCATGGCATGTCCTGTCAGTAAGGCCGGGAATCGCCCCAGCGTCAGCGTTATCGCCATATAGACGCTCTGACGCGCAAGGTCACGCCCGCTCAAAAATCAAAGGTAAAAAAAGCCCGGCACTGAATAGGCCGAGCTTTATTTTCCAGCCGTGCAAAATGCTTAAGATATTGCAACCAAAGTAACAGTGATCGAACCAGCGGTTGCTGCAGCCCCGGTGATGCTTGCGACGACGGTCGATCCGACCATTACCTCCGCATTCGGACTATTCGCAACGACACTCACGACAGGTACACCATCAGCAGGATCATACATCAACTCAATGCTATCACCTTCTGTCGCATCAAAATCAGTAATACGGGCGCCGTTGCCATCGTTCAGCCACGTGCCCAAAACAAATGTGTCAGCATCTGCTCCACCAGAAGCCTCATCCGTATTGCCTAGGTACAATGTATCTGCGCCAGAGTTACCAAATAGTTCATCTTTTGCCGCGTCGGTTTCACCGCCCAGATATCCATCCAAGCTAAGCTGATTACCGGAAGCTAGCGTAGAGAATGCCCCTTCTAAACCAAAGAGAACGTCATCATTGAAGCCACCGGTCAAGCTATCACTGCCCCCGCCACCAATAAGAACGTCGTTTCCGCCGTCACCTCTTAAGGTGTCGTCATCGTCTCCTCCATCGAGAAGATCTTTACCGACTCCGCCTTCAAGGCGATCTTCCCCCGCTTCGCCATACAGTAAATCTGCTGCATCAACTCCGGTATCAAAACCATCACCATTGGTGCTCACCCCGCCGCGAATGAAGTCATTTCCGGCCCCGCCATAAATTGTATCGGAACCACTGCCGCCCCAGATGTCATCCGCACCTTCGCCGCCCGTAATGCTATCATCGCCTTGTTGACCATCAAGAAAATCATTGCCGTCATCCCCAGCAATAGTGTCGCCACCCTCGTTCCCGAAAATCCTGTCAGCGTCATCACCGCCAGAAATATCATCTGCACCTGTGCCACCAAGGATCACATCTTCACCCGCATCACCGTTCAGCGTGTCGGCACCTTCATTCCCGAAGATTCTATCAGCATCATTGCCGCCGTTAATAATATCATCTCCGCCTTCACCAAGAAGCATGTCAGCACCGATACCGCCATTAATTGTATCGTTGTCAGGACCCCCGAAAATGTCGTCTTCGCCGCTGCCGCCATTCAGAAGGTCATTGCCAGCAAAACCTTGAATATTATCGTCACCACCAAGGCCATTTAAAATGTCGTCACGTAAAGTGCCGCGCAGATTATCATTCCCTTCGGTTCCGTCCTCATTAATACCCGGTGTGCCTGCGCCCCCTTCCGAAGAATCGGAGCCTGAACCAAGCATTGCGGCGAGCCCCAGCCCACCCAATAATAGTGCCAATATGCTTACAGTACCGGACATTAAAATTACCTTTCGCTGCAATTTATTCTGAAAATAGAGTTTCTAGCGTCAGACAACCACAGTTGCCCCTAGCTTCCAATTGTTTTCATCTCTACACCCATAGGGTGTTCAACCTTTTCGTGTATTTGTGATTAATTTGCAATGTAATTTCATTTCCCCCAACTGATGGCGCGTTTGTATTGCAGCCATCCCATTTTCAGTGGAACCCTCCTCCCTGATAAATACGGCCGTTAATGCGAACTCTCCTAAAACTCGGACGCCCTCAAATGGATCGCACTCTTTTCCCTGCCATTGCCCTTATTTGCGGTGCAATGCTTCTCATCCCAGGCGGAGATGCTGCGGGAAAGATTCTGACCGCGCATCTTGGAGTCTCTCCGCTTTTTGTGGCTTGGAGCCGTTTCCTGATCGGAATGATAGTTTTCATTCCCATTGTCGGGCGCTTTGACGCCCGCCTATTTCTGGACTGGCGTATTTGGTTGCGCGCGGCATTTATTACGGGCGGCATTGCCTCGATCCTGGCCGCCTTGCGCACGGAACCCATCGCAAATGTATTCGCTATTTTCTTTGTCGGCCCAATCCTAAGCTATTTCGCTTCGGGCCTGCTTCTGGGGGAACGCCTTGAACGCAAGCGCACATCGCTGCTGCTTCTTGGGTTCTGCGGCGTTCTGCTGGTTGTCCGTCCGGGGCCAGATATGGGGATCGGCGCGCTTTTCGCCCTGCTGGCCGGGCTGTGCTACGGGAGTTACCTGACCGCAAGTCGTTGGCTTTCAGAACGCGCTCGCCCACTGGAGATGTTACTATCACAATTGGTGATCGGCACGCTATTTCTCACGCCAATGGGGCTTATGAACATCCCGAATTACGCGTCGTCCTTGGTCATGCCTATTCTAATCAGCGCACTTGGTTCAGCGGTTGGGAACTACTTCTTGGTAATGGCCTACCGACGATCAGAGGCATCACGCCTCGCACCCTTTATCTATCTACAACTCATCTCCGCAACGGTGTTCGGCGCCCTCATCTTCAACACTTGGCCCGATGCCCTAGGTTTTACTGGTATCGCACTTTTATTGCTGTCCGGCTTTGCAACACTACTTTTGCGTAAACCATCACGCATTGCGATCCCACGCTGATTGCATCGCCTAAACTGGCAGGGCTGTGGTTTTGAAAACCGTGCGCAGCGCAAAGGAGCTTTGCATCTGCGTCACCCCGGGGAGCCGTGATAAATACCTGCGGTGGATACGTGCGAAATCTTCGGTATCCAGCGCCACCACCTTCAACAGGTAATCCGACTTCCCGGCCATTAGGTGACATTCCAAAACGTCAGGGATTTTGGCAACGGCACGCTCGAACGCATCCAGAACCTCGTCCGCCTGTGCTGCCAGTGTGATTTCTACGAACACAGTCGTTGGTCGCCCCAATTTACGCGGGTTCAAAAGCGCAACGTAATCCTTGATATAGCCTTCAGTTTCCAGCCGCTGCACCCGTCGGTGACAAGCAGAGGCGGACAGATTAATACGTTCCGCAAGTTCTGCATTAGAGATTCGACCTGCCTTTTGTAGGTGAATCAGAATGCGACGATCTACACTGTCGATACTCATTTAGCCGGTGCTTTCTTCTAATTTAGAAACTCAACACCGAAGATACTTCGAAATTTATGTATTTGCACCCACTAATTACCCAAGCAATTGCGTCCAACTCCTGCGACGCTCTGTCTCAGGAGAAGTGAGAGAGGATCACGAAATGAAAATCGGTTGCCCAAAAGAAATCAAACCCCAAGAATTCCGCATTGGCATGACACCTGCCGCGGCTCTGGAAGCTATAAACAAAGGCCACGAAGTGTTCATCGAGGCCGGTGGCGGCATTGGTGCTGGCTTCTCGGATGAAGATTACATTGCAGCTGGCGCGACAATGATGGCGACCCCGGCAGAGATTTTTGCCATCGCTGACATGATCGTCAAAGTAAAAGAACCACAACCGGGCGAGCGCAAGATGCTCCGCAAAGGTCAGCTTCTGTTCACATATCTGCACCTAGCACCTGATCGCGCACAAACCGACGACCTGATCAAAAGCGGCTGTACTGCGATTGCTTATGAAACCGTAACCGATCGCAATGGTGGTCTGCCGTTGCTTGCCCCAATGTCTGAAGTTGCTGGTCGTCTGGCTCCACAGGTTGGCGCCTACACCCTGCAAAAAGCCAATGGCGGACGCGGCGTTCTGATGGGCGGCGTTCCAGGTGTTGCACCTGCTAAAGTTCTTGTCATCGGCGGCGGTGTTGTTGGTACCCACGCGGCGAAAATCGCGGCTGGCATGGGCGCGGATGTAACCGTTCTTGATCGTTCCCTCACACGTCTGAAATATCTCGATGATGTCTTTGGCGGCACATTCAAAAACCAGTACTCCACCGCTGGTGCCACGGCTGAACTGGCGGCTGAAGCTGACATGATCATCGGCGCTGTTCTGATCCCAGGTGCTGCTGCGCCTAAGCTGATTTCACGTGAACAGTTGAAGACCCTGAAACCAGGCGCAGTTCTTGTGGACGTTGCGATTGACCAAGGCGGCTGCTTTGAAACATCCAAAGCCACCACCCACGAAGACCCGATCTATGAAGTCGATGGCGTGATGCATTACTGCGTGGCCAACATGCCAGGCGCGGTTGCTCGTACCTCTACCATCGCTCTGGGTAACGCGACCCTGCCGTTCTTGCTGGCGTTGGCGAACAAAGGTTGGAAGCAAGCTTGTAAAGACGACAGTCACCTGTTGAACGGCTTGAACGTACACGCTGGCAAACTGACATATGGCGCAGTTGGCGAAGCTCTTGGCATGGACAGCATCACACCGGAAGCTGCACTCGAAATCTGATCTCAAATCTCAATCAACGGCACGTCCCCAACAAATAGGGGGCGTGCTTTTTTAATTGCACTAGAGGCATGATCAACGAACGCCCGAACACGGGGCTGGGTCCGTAAATCTGCATGGGTCAGCACCCAAAGCGGCATATAGGGAAACAGCGGTGTATCAGGCAAGCGCCGCAACCCAGGATCACTGTCACCGATAAAGCAGGCCAATCTGGTGGCCCCGATCCCCGCCCGAACCGCAGCAAGCGCGGCATAGATATCATCCACTACCAACTGCCGACGCAATTGGGGGCGCAGCTTCAAGAACTCTTTCGGCGGTCCCGGCCAATTGCCGAAGCTGACCCAGTCCAGCGGGGTATCTGCGCCGGGGTCACGTGCAATCAATTCCGGTGCGGCATAGATCCCATACCGCTGTTGCGCCACACGCTTCCCAACAAGCGTTTCCGGCGGATCGGCAGAGACACGCAGGGCAACATCCGCTTCCCGCGCCGCCAGGTTCAGCGTCTCATTCCCCGCTTTTACGGAAAGCTCAATCGCGGGATATTTCTGAATGAATTCCTGAATAACAGGCCCGAGAAACCGATCCAGCAACATCTGTGGCGCAGTCACAACCAATGGCCCGGCAATCCTAATGTCGCGCGCATTCATTTGACGTTCCAACCGATGCCCCTGCTCTTCCATCTGCTCTGCGATCAACATTGCTTCGCGCCCCGCCTCAGTCGGGATGTAACCGCTTGCCAACCGATCAAACAGCCGCGCGCCCAAGACATCTTCAGCCGCAGAAATACGTCGGGATACGGTCCCATGATTCACGCCCAACACGCGTGCAGCACCACTGATCCCGCCCTGACGAGCGGTTTCAAGAACAAAGCGAAGGTCATTCCAATTCAACATGACCTGATTATTTATGATCAAGTGTTGTGTAGCAATGATTGTTTTCTCGCAGGGCATGATTGTTTATTTCAGAGAGAGAGAGCAATCGAGAGGATACAACATGGCCGCCTATGCAGTCGTAACACTCACCATTTCTGATCAAGAAAAATTTGACGCTTATCGCGCCCGCGCAGGGCAAGCGATGGAGAAACATGGCATCACAGCCCTGCAGGTCTCAAAGGATCCTCAGCGCCTTGAAGGCAATGACGAGGCACCCCAACTGGTGGTGCTTCTGACGGCGGAAAATCGGGAAAATTTTCAGAAGTGGCATGCTGACCCCGAGTTTTCGGATCTACATGCAATGCGACGTGCCAGCGGCAAGGTCACGCTGATACTTCTATGAAACAGAGAGGGCCCGTCATTGCTGACGAGCCCAAACCTGTATGCGGAGGGTTACCGGAGTAATTTACCTGCGCCCCCCGTCTGCTCGATAGATTTTACTTCTTAGCAAGAGAATCCCGAATCTCAAGCAAAACATCGAGTTCGCTTGGCCCTTTTGTAACTTCTTCGACCGCTTCTGCTTTCTTCTCGGACGCTTCCTTCGCTTTGTTCACGCCTTTAACCAACATGAACACAACCCAAGCGATGATCAGGAAGTTGATTACAGCCATGAAGAACGCGCCATAAGCAAAGGCCGCGACGCCTGCTTCACGTGCCGCATCCAGTGATGCGTATTGCGCATCGCCGCCACCTAGAACGATAAATTTATTGGTAAAATCAACACCGCCCGTGAACAGCCCAATGATCGGATTAATCAAATCTGCAACCAATGATTTAACAATTGCAGTGAATGCTGCACCAATAATGATACCAACCGCCATATCCATGACGTTGCCTTTTGCAATGAAGTCTTTGAATTCTTTTAACATTTTCCGTTCCCTTACTAGAAAGCCCCAGTGGCTGTTCGCCTGCGCAGGTGTATAGTGCAGCTTTTGCACAGAACCAAACCTGTTTTCGGGGGAAATCGTCCCTACATTTCCCCTAATACTTCAAGCGGGCATTGCCTGCCCCCGGCTCTGCCATGCAAAAGGAAATACAATGTCTGATCTTTCTCAATTCCCGATCACTGGCCGCTGGCCCGCACAAACCTCTGATGCAATCCAGCTCTATTCCTACCCCACGCCCAATGGCGTGAAAGTTTCCATCGCACTCGAGGAACTAGGCTTGGCCTATGAACCCCACCTCGTGACACTTTCTGACGCAGACGTGAAAAGCCCGGAATTCCTGTCGCTGAACCCCAACAACAAAATCCCTGCAATCATTGATCCAAACGGACCAGACGGCACCCCCGTGGAATTGTTTGAAAGCGGTGCGATCCTGATTTACCTCGCTGAGAAAACGGGCAAGCTGATGCCTGAAGGTGCTGCGAAATACGAAGTTCTAAAATGGCTGATGTTCCAGATGGGTGGCATTGGCCCAATGTTTGGGCAACTTGGGTATTTCCACAAGTTCGCCGGGTCCGAGATCGAAGATCCCCGCCCACGTCAGCGCTACATTAACGAAGCGAAACGTCTTCTGGCTGTGCTGGACAAGCAAATGGAAGGCCGCGACTGGATTGCTGGCGACTATTCCATTGCTGATATCGCGATTTTACCTTGGCTGCGCGGGCTGGAATTCTATGGTGTGAAAGACGTGCTTGAATTCGACAAGCACAAGAACCTGGTCGCTTGGCTTGAACGCTTTTTGGCGCGCCCCGCCGTTCAAACAGGTCTAAAAATCCCATCTCCAGCTGAACGCCAAGCAAATATTGACGATATGCCGGGCCGCAGGAACCAAACCATTACGGCCCCCGCAAACCGCTTGTCTAATGCGGGCCCCTTAGCCGGGTAACGCACCGCTTAATACGTAACGCAGGATCTCCGCCACTTGGCGGGGGTCTTCACAAACAGCCAGAGCCGCCGCATCAACTTCTTTCAGCGCATGCTGGTGATCTGCCCCGTGCAGCACAATCAGGCTTTTGCCCAGCGCCGCAGCATATCCGGCATCAAAAGCCGCGTTCCACTGTTTGTATTTCTCACCAAATCGCACCACAACCACATCCGCGCCTTCAATCCCTTTGCGCGTGCGGATGGCATTAACTTTAGCCCCAAGATTGTCGTGCCAAAATTTCTTCTCTTCCGCGCCAAGGATTGCAACACCGCAATCATCTGATGCGCCATGATCCGTTACAGGCGCAGAAAAGGCCACATCCAAATCGGCAGCCCCCTGCATGATCTCTTCGCGCCAATTCGTGTGGATCTCTCCGGAGAGGTATACATTCAGTGTCATCGTTATTTCCCATCTATCCCGATATTCATTTCATATAGAATAGGGGATCACATGCGACGCGCCACCATAAAATCCACCGAGCGCCTATGCCCCACACGTCTGCCTGATCCCATCCTCTGGCGCAAACCCTTTGGGCGAAATTCGTTACAATCGATACGTTCCTGGTGAAATATTGACGATTTTGACTGTACCCCTGCTTTACATCAACTCCTGAAGTCTCAAGTAACACCCAAATTTAAACCATGTCTGTCAGCTAGGATCCTATGGAAAACGCATCGCTATATATTGCCTACCATGCTCAAGCGCCTCAATTCGACAGCCCATCACTAATTCCACTACATGTAGGCCGTGCACAGGTATCAACGACCCTTCCAAATATGAAGGGTGATGATACCGGCGACAATATTTCCACCAAAAACTCGCAATATTGTGAGCTAACCGCATTATACTGGGCTTGGAAAAACGACACCGACAGCACTCATATCGGGCTGATGCATTACCGCCGCGTTCTAGACCTAGCGGGGCATCATACGGCACCCCAAACCGAAGTTTTTCCCAACCGGTTCGAAATTGAAAGCTGGAGCAGCGAAAGTGAAACTTGGCTCAATACCGCCTGCGCCGATTGGGATCTGATTATCCCTAAATCACACCAGATGGGACGTACCGTTGCAAGCAACTATGTCAATAAACACGCCCCCGCTGATTGGCAACTGACCCGCAATATCATTGTTGCCTCATATCCTGAATATCTGGAAAGCTTTGACACTGTGGCTGCGGATCACGAAATCTATCTCGCAAATATGATGATCATGAGTCGAGCGCTATTAGAGCGCTATTGCCCTTGGCTCTTTGATATCCTCCACCAACTTGAAACAACTGACATTGATCGCAGCACCTATGATCCACGTCAAAACCGTTATCTTGGCTTTATCGCGGAACGTCTATTCACTGTTTACATTCATCATCTAAGGAAAACCCAACCCGATCTGAAGGTGCGCGAAGTCAACATCATCAACCTCAGCAAAGCGATGGTCTTTCCCTATACGGAAGATACGCAGTTGAATGCGCCAGATCAGATGAACATCGCCTTTTCTGCCGATGGAAATTACCTGCCCCATACTGCGGCCATGTTGCAATCCCTGCTGTCGCGAGCGGATCAAACCCGGCAGATCAATCTGTTCTTCCTGCATTCTGATATTGCCGCCCCTCGTCGCGAAATGCTGCAGGAAGTTGTCGATATACATCCGAAAACCACCTTGCATGAAATCAACACGGGTGCAGCTTTTGGCGATAGTTACCGCTCTCCCAGCCGCGCACCCTCAAACGCAACCTACAACCGTTTCTTGCTGTTTCACCTGCTGCCAAAACTGGATCGGCTGCTCTACGTTGATGTGGATATGATCTTTCGGGGTGACGTCTGTGAAATATTTGACACCCCCATGGGCGATGCGCGCCTTGGGGCCGTGCCTGACTATATCATGACCCGCGTTTTGACCGGGCCAACCCCAACTTCCGACCCCGATATTCCTGACCTTTATACCTACTACAGCCGTGATCTAGGCCTAAGTGACGATCAGATTAGACGTTATTTCAATGCGGGAATTCTGTTGTTCAACTTCGCTAATATGGACGTGACAAAAACCGGGCATGATCTGCTTGAGATGGCAGAAAACCGTCGTTTTTTATTCAGAGACCAAGACATTCTGAATGTCTATTTCAAGGATGAAACCCTGCGCCTGAATGATCGTTACAACGTGTTCAATACCATCAAAGCGGGATACAATCGCGTTCCCGTAGCGCAACACGCTGCAGCAATGGCGGCGCGATCCGATCCTTTTGTCATTCACTATGCCGCCGGCGACTACAAGCCATGGAAAAAATCTGTTCCGATGGGCCAGTATTATTGGGAAGCCTTGTTCCAGACACCTTTTTTCGCAGATGTAGCAATCTCGCGGCAAGGCGGAGGGAAACAAACAATGCATTTGAACCGCCCAGCAGGAGGGTTAACCAACACCGGCAAAATACTTGCCAACCGGATCCCCGCACTGCGACCAATACTTTTGCGAATCTACCGTATGCTACAGCGCTTAAGAAAATGACCCGTCACCTGACCTATAGCGTCACGTAACAGATCCCCGTATAGAGGTCCCATGCAATTTGTTTCTCATTTTTTGCGTCGTACACCAATCGCACCCACGGCACAGAAACCAGTATATATTATTACCTCGCCCTATTGCACACTCGACAAGGGCCTGACGGAGATGTTGTTCTCCATGGGCCTCGTCAAGTCTGCGATGCCCTACGATCCAAACTTGGCTTCGAAATTTCGTGCTGTCTTTTCCGAAGCCAACTTCACCGTACAACGCCACCTTAGCGCAAGAATATATTTGGAGCGCCACAAAAGCCGTGTCCAGCATATGCTGCGCCCGCTGCTTCCCCACCTCAAACCTTATGACTTCTTTTATGAGGCCCCCGTCGGCCAAACCTTTTTGCACCCCTATATTCGCAAAGCAATCATGCCTCACGCGCGCTTTATCTGGTTTACGCCTGATCGGGAAAGCTGGTTCGCAGATGTCGAACACACGGAATGCAGCGCCCCGGATGCCTACCCAGAATATGCCCAGTGGGAACAAAATTCAGATGACAGACGTGCACTTCTACAAAATCGTCTGCGCATTGAGCGCCGGAAATTCATCCGTCTTTCAAGAGACTTCCCGCAGGATTGCATAGAGATCCAGACCACTCAGCCCGACGCTTGTGAACGCCTTCAGAATTTCACGCTCAATGCTGCAATAAATATCTGATCAGGCAAGTTCAGCGGCGATCAGACCACGCAAACTATTGCCGCAATACAGCATGCCATCCCGTAGATCGCTCGCAGAAAGGCGCGCAACTTTTGCTTTGCCCAGCGCCAGAAGTTCTGCCCGCAAAACCCCAGGCAAGGCCCCCGCAGACACCGGCGGGGTTAACAGCATTCCACTCATATCGGCCACAAAAACATTGGTGATAGTGCCCTCTGCCACGTCGCCGCGCCTGTTCAGGAAAACCATCTCATCCACGCCATCGGGCATTGTTGCGCGCGCATGATCGTAAACCCCACGTTGTGAGGTCTTCATCCCACGCCAGACATCTGTTTCATCCAAAGACACGTCAGAAAGCGCAACCTGCCAAGAGGCAACCGTCGCAGCTGCAGGCACGACCTTCAGTGTAAGCCCCTTTACAGTAAGGGAAAACCGGCAACGTAAAGCGACATCTCCAGATATACCCGCTGCCATGTCCCGGGCCTGCTGGGCATCAAAATCAAAACCCAACTTGCGCGCCGTCAGACACATCCGCCCGATATGGCGATCCAACCGCGGCATATCCCGATCAGGTGTACGCCCGAAGGTCTCAATGATTTCAAGATCTTCCGGGATCATATCTCGGCGTAGCGGGCTTTCCACAGCGCTTCCTCATATTCACTTGGTGCGGTTGAATCCCACACGACCCCGCCACCCACATTCAATCGTACACGACCTTCTTCAAACAAAGACAGCGTTCGGATCGCGACGTTAAAACTGCGCCGCCCACCGGGGCCCGACCATCCAATCGCACCGCAATAAATCCCGCGTGGATCGTCTTCCAGATCATCAATAATCTCCATCGCGCGAATTTTCGGCGCTCCGGTGATTGACCCACAAGGAAACAGCGCCTGAAAAATTTCGGCCAACCCCTGTTCTGGGGCCAAATCTGCACGTACTCGGCTAACCATCTGATACACGGTGGCGAAGGTTTGCACTTGAAATAATTCCGGCACATTCACCGTGCCCGGCACCGATACCCGACTGATATCATTGCGCAGAAGGTCAACAATCATTAGGTTTTCGGCACGGTTCTTTTCATCATTTTGCAGCCACTTCACCCGTGCAGCATCTTCCTCGGGGGTCAGGCCACGTGCAACTGTCCCCTTCATCGGCAGCGTCTCAATCATTCCACTGTCGGTGCGGAAAAATAGCTCTGGAGAGCGCGACAAGAACTGCGCCCCCCCCAAATCAACATAGGCCCCATGTGACACTTTTTGGCGTTCAATCAGTTGCGAATACAATGATTTCGCATCCCCAGACATTTGGCTATCCATCGGAAATGTCAGGTTAATCTGGTAACAATCCCCGGCTCCGATATATCGTTTAACCTCATCAAATGCCGTACGATAGCGCGCCAAATCCCAACGAGGTACGGGTTTTTCAAGCCCGGCATCAGCAGTCGAAAAATCGCGCCCCGCCTCGGGATCGTCAAAGACCCCGAAACATAACAAAGGCATATCACGTAGCGCAGGCATGCGAGATCGCAAGGTTTCAATCAGCGCATAACCCAGCTCATAAGACGCATATCCGGCCAGCCATTCGCCCGCCTCTTCCGCTGCATTCAACGCGGCCAAAGCGGCAGGAACTTCCTCAGGCGTATGGGCAGAAATCACACGTTTGGGCGCACGAAACCAAGTTCCGCCCGCTTCAAGCCCCAATGGCCCGTCATCAAAGAAAATCTCACCCTGCACGCAATCGCCTTTCTGTTCCGGCCCTGTCATAGCCCGGAACGCGCTTCCTGCAAGATAATAGTCCGACGTTTAAGCAGTCACAAGCGCCCGCTGATCATCTCGCCCCATCGAAAGAAGGCGCGGCGTTTGCGCCTGTTCCGCTTGGAAACCAGCTTTATCCGACATGCCCCGCCAATTTGCTGACAACAAGCTTTGCCCCACGGCACCGCCAAGCGTCCCACCCGGCCCCAGCACGATAAACACATCGGGCATAAACTCTCGGGCAGCCACGCGAATGGCCGCTGTAAAGTCATAGGGTTCATAAACCTGATGGCCCAAGGTGTAATCCCAAAGCGCTTTTGTATTCGCAGCATTCGGCGTCCAAATCGCCCCACGACCGTCAATCAACGGCACATTGGGTTGGCCGAACAAGTCGGCATCAAGGCGTGCACGCCCTTGTTCCGCAACGGGTTTCTGCAAATGCGTATGAAAACCGGCGTGATTGGGCAAACGCATAGGAAAGCGATCTTCCAAGCGCGGCATGTCCCGTTCAAACGCCGATAATCCGGCCTCGTTCCCGGCCAGAACCAGCATCCCGCCAAGGTCAATCGACAGACCAAGCACATGATCTGCACGTCTCGAAACTTCAGTGCATTTCGCAAAAACCTCGCTCCGGCGGCCTGG
>Ga0209395_1005822_pt1 | contig 13673 bp, 14 predicted proteins | sample GOMGulsemesocosm_3_FD_184635 | JGI IMG/M metagenome (GOLD analysis project Ga0209395, IMG submission 184635) | Methane-oxidizing microbial communities from mesocosms in the Gulf of Mexico - GOM9D Gulf of Mexico (SPAdes) (version 2) | ecosystem: Environmental > Aquatic > Marine > Cold seeps... | reverse complement strand
TCCTTTTCTCGCAATATCAATTAAGTTTGCAACTACAGCAGAAGCAGTAGCATCTCCTCCAGCCCCTGGTCCAGAATATAAAGTTTCCCCTACCTTATCTCCAATAACAGATATACCGTTTAATACGCCATCGACTTTTGCAATCATTTGTGCATTAGGAATAAGTACTGGATGTACTCTTAATTGAATTTGAGAACCCACTTTTTTAGCAATTGCTAATAATTTTATTGCGTAATCAAATTCTTTTGCAAAATCAACATCAGCAGGTGCAATATTTTGAATTCCTTCAATTAATATATCTTCAGGTTTAGCATCAATTCCATAAGCAATTGAAGCCAAAATTAGAAGTTTATGTGCAGCATCATAACCACCCACATCAAAAGTAGGATCTGCTTCTGCATAACCTAAATCTTGTGCTTCTTTTAAAATAGAATCATAATCAATACCTTCATTAATCATTTTTGTAAGCATATAATTAGAAGTACCATTCATGATACCTTTAATACTTTCAATATGATTGGCACTTAAACCCTCTCTTAGCGCATTAATAATAGGAATTCCACCAGCAACTGCTGCTTCATATTCAAAAGGTGTTTCTCCTGCTAGATCTTGTAATTCATAACGGTGATATGCTAATAAGGCTTTATTCGCAGTTACTACTGCTTTGCCTTTTTTAAGTGCAGTTTTAACAACATCAAAAGGAAGTTCAACCCCACCCATTAATTCAACAATTACATCAATAGAATCATCATTTAGAACTTTGTTAATATCATCTGTTAACTCAATACTAACATCTCTGTTCTTATTTAAATTATTAACCACTCCAATACTAGGAATAATAACTTTTCCTGCACGTGCTGTAATAATATCTTCATTATCTTTTAATATGTTTGCAACACTTGCACCAACAGTTCCTACGCCTATAATTCCTACTTTTAACATGTGATTTCCTATACTTCTGGTAAAGATTTTAAATATTTTTTAACATTTTTTGCCGCTTGTCTGATTCTTTTTTCATTTTCAATCAATGCAATACGAACATATTCATCGCCATAATGTCCAAAACCAATTCCTGGACTTACTGCTACTTTTGCTTGTGTTAATAGCTGTTTTGAAAATTCCATAGAACCTAAGTGTCTTGCTTTTTTAGGTATTTTTGCCCAAATAAACATAGAAGCATTGGGTCGATCCATTTCCCATCCCGCTTCCTTAAATGCTTCTAATAAAACATCTTTTCTAAGTCTGTATTTTTCAATATGTTCAGCCACGCATTCTTGTGGACCATCTAATGCAACCGTAGCTGCTACTTGAATAGGAGTAAACATTCCATAATCAAGCCATGATTTAATTCTCTTAAGTGCTCCAATAAGTCTTTCATTTCCTACCATAAAACCAACTCTCCAGCCAGCCATATTGTAAGATTTACTTAAAGTAAAACTTTCAACTGCAACATCAATAGCACCTTTGGCTTCAAAAATAGAAGGAGTTTTATAGCCATCAAATGTTAAGTCAGCATAGGCAATATCAGAGATCACATAAAATCGTTCTTTTTTTGCTAAATCTACTAAACGTTGGTAAAATTCAGGTGTAACCGTAGCAGAAGTAGGGTTATGTGGAAAGTTTACCAATACATATTTTACTTTTGGAATAGATTCATCCAATGTTTTTTGAAGACGTTCAAAAAACAGATCTTCATCTACTGCAAAATCTTTCCCATAAGCCAGTTCAAATTTATGAATAGCTGCACCACTTAACATAAACGCATAAGAGTGAATAGGGTAGGTTGGATCTGGAACTACAGCTACATCCCCTACATTTACAATAGCTTGAATTAGGTTTACATAACCTTCTTTTGAACCCATTGTTGCAACGGCATGTTTATCTGGATCTAAATAATCAACATTGTATTTTCTCTTATACCAATTACAAATTGCTAATCTTAATTTATAAATACCAGCACTTGCAGAATAACCATGATTTTTATCTTTAGAAGCTGCTTCTTTTAGTTTATCAACAATATGTTGTGGTGCAGGACCATCAGGATTTCCCATAGAAAAATCAATAATATCTTCGCCCGCGCGTCGTGCTTCCATTTTTATGTTATTTACCTCTGCAAAAACATAATTTGGCAATCTCTTCATTCTTTCGAATTCAATCTCCGGAAACATATTACTCCTTTATTGTAATACTAAGACCTCTTTTTATATTAATTAATGAAAATTGGTCTTTAATTTTTATATATTTTGTATTTTCTGGCAATGAAACATTTATTCTTGATGTTTTGTACTCTTGTTTTTTTACACCCAAGATATTCAAATCTTCATCATAAAATGCAATATAAGGAAACCAATTGTTTAAGATTCTACTTTTAATAAAAATACTTTTTGCATTTTTATTTACTGTTAAAAAATAGGGTCTTAAGGGTTTACTTAATTTAATGCTTTCATTGTTTAATACATTCTTGGCTTCAAATATTGAGCCATTTTGCGTATCGATTGTATATATCCATTTGTTGTTTTCTACTCTTGTTATATCGACAACTTTACAAGAATTTTTTAACAATTCCTTTGATAATATCAAAGGATTGATGGCGGCTTCCGTTTTTAATTGGATGCTCCAAATTAATTGTCCTTGCGTAGAATAACTCGTATTTGTAATAAAGTAATAATAATAACCCAAAGACTTAAGCGTATTTCTAAGAATCTTAAGTGTTTTAATAGCATCATATGAGGCTTTAAATTCTAAGCTAATATTTTTTGGTTGAGGGAAGCCAAGTTTTAATAAACCATTGTCTTCTAGTTTTTTTATAAGTGGAATATAAAGAATGTTTTCGCCGTTTAAATACTTGTCTTCATTTTTAAATAAAAATTTTACTAGATTTTGGTGCACAGAATATTCTTGGGCACCAATAAGATTCTCAATCTTTTCTTTTAAAACAGAAGAAGAAAGATTAAGTACTAGAAAAAAAGACAGTAAAACGGTTTTAAACATTTTAGTTCTTTAAGTTATAAATTAAAATTCCAGCTGCAACAGAAACGTTTAGTGAATCGAAATCATTACACATTCCAATAGAAACTTTTAAATCCAGTTTATTAATCACTTTTTTAGAGATTCCTGTACCTTCACTTCCAAGAACTAAAGCTACTTTTCCACTGTTTTCAATGGTTCCGTATTTTTTTAAATCAACACCATCTGTAGTAGCACCAATTAAAGCAAAACCTGCTTGTTTTAATTCATTTGCCACATCTCCTGAATTGGGATGTTTACAAAAAGGAATATCTAACATAGCACCAGAACTCGTACGTACAAGACCTGATTCTTTTAATGTTTTAACACCAGATGCAATAACACCATCAACTCCTAAAGAGTGCGCTGTTCGTAAAATTGCTCCAATATTACCAACATCGGTTAAACCATCAAGTACTAATACAAAATTAAGTTCTTTCATTTCAGAAAAATCTTTGTATTCGTAAATACCAAGTTTTAAGAAAAAGCCTTGGTGATTTCCACCTTTTGCTAAAGCCTGTGCTTTTTGATTATCAAGTTTGTGTATTTTCTTACCTAACTTTAAAAACTTAGAGAACATTTTTTTGTCAATTTCTTTTGCAAAAAATACTTCATCTATTAACTGGGGGTGATTTTCGAGTACATAAAGTACTACTTGTTTTCCATATATTATCATGGCTAGATTTTATCTAAAAGTTGTTGATAAACATCTTTCACATTGCAACCTTTTAATTTTGCAATTAGTTTGGCTTTTATTTTGGGTGCTAAGTCCAAGTTTTCGAGGTCTTCAAGAGTGATAGGTAAACCATCGTTTTCACTTGCTTCTAGTACAATTACCCATTCCCCTTTGATAGTTTCATTTTTTACTGTTTTAAAAACATTTTTAGCACTGTCTTTAAAAACTTTTTGGAATTTTTTAGTGATTTCTTTTGCTAAAAACAATTCGCGTTCGGGCGCTTTTGCTTGAATTTCTTCCAGTGTTTTTAACAGTCTGTGAGGAGATTCGTATAAAATACTCAAATTAGCACAAGAAAGTACCTTATCAAGTTGCGCAACGCGTGATTTTCCTTTATGATCTAAAAAACCAAAAAAAGTAAACTTAGTATCGCTAAATCCACTCATTGCATAAGCAGTTAATACTGCATTTGCACCAGGAAGAACGTCATAAGTTATTTGATTTTCAAGAGCATAAGCTACTAAAGAAGCACCGGGGTCAGAAACACAAGGCATTCCAGCATCAGATACATAAACAATATTTTTTTCAAAATCTTCTTTTTTTAGACCAGATAATACAGCTTTTTCGTTATGTGAATGAAAAGATTTGAATTCAGTACAAGGGAAGTTTAGATTTTGTTTTTCGCTTAAAAGAGAAAGGAGTCTTTTTGTGACACGTGTATCTTCACAAAAAATTAGTTCCGCTTCTTCTAGGGCAATAATTGCACGTTTAGACATATCATCTAAATTACCTATAGGAGTCGGAACTAGTGTTAACATATATGGGTTAACTTATTTTTTTAATTCGTACTTAGCTTTGAATTTCTCAACTCTACCAGCAGCATCAACTAATTTTTGCTCACCAGTAAAAAATGGGTGACAAGCATTACAAATATCAACTCTTAACGTTTCAGTAGTTGATCTTGTTTCGAATGAATTACCACAAGCACAAGAAACTGCACATAATTTGTAATCTGGGTGAATATCTTTTTTCATAGGTTTTCCTTATTTTTTATCATATATAACAAAAGGTCAAGTCTAGGTGTTGCCCTTTATTATCATATTCTTTTTTTTAGTGCGAGATTATACCTAAAAGAACTTAAGTATCACTTTATTTAAGTTTTCTATAATATTAGAATGCATGCTTTCATCAAATTGCCCTTTATTAAAAGTAACCTGACGCTTAGCAAGTCTTGCTGTATTCATAGATATTTTATCAAGAAGTTCTTCTTTTGTGAGTTTTCCATCGAGATAGAGAAGTGTTTCTAAAATTCCAATAGAGTTCATAGCATTGGGCTCTCTAGAATATTTTTTCTCCAAGCGTATAACTTCATCAATTAATCCATCATTTAACATGATTTTACTTCTTAGAGCAATTCGTTTTCGTAATTCATCTCTTGGCCATAGAATTTCAAATATTTTAAGATCAGAACTAATAGGTACTTTTGGATTTTCTTTAAAATAAACACTAGGAGCAAGACCTGATATCTTATATATAGAGTAGGCTTTTTTAATTCTATACGTATCATTATATGCAATATTTTTCATATACTCTTTATCAATAGAGCTTAAAAGCGAATGGGTTTCTTGAATACTTGCACTTAATTCTACTTCTTCACTAATTCCTTGGCTAATGCCTTCTTTTAATGTTTTGACATAAAAACCAGTTCCACCTACAATTACTAGGTTTTTTTGATTTTCTTTTGCAAACGCTTTTGCTCTTTCATACGTAGCAATAAATTCCATAACATCGTATTTCTCATCTACATTTACTTCGTTAATTCCAAAATGTTTGATACCATCTCTTTCTTCTAAGGTAGGTTTAGCTGAAGCTATATCAATTTCTTTATACACAGATAAAGAATCAACAGAGAGTATGATGGAGTTGGTTTTGTGGGCGATGTCTATACTAAGGGAAGTTTTTCCAGAAGCCGTTGGGCCAATAATTGCTATTTCTTTCATAAAGGATTTTATCAAAACTTCTTAAAGTCTTTGCTTATTGACCTGTATCAATGTAAAAAGAAAAAGATTTCTTTAAAATAAGAAAAATTTATAAAGGAAAAGTATGGATTCATATAGTCTTATTTTAATCATTCATTTATTATGTGCAATATTTTTTATTGGTTTTATTTTTACAGATATTTTTGTCTTTCCTATTTTGTCAAAAAAGTTTTCAAAAAATGAAGTTCAAAATATAAAAGCAAGTATAGGTGAACGAGGTATTAAAATATTTCCTTTAATGGTTCTTGTTTTATTAATCACTGGAACAATGATGTTTTCAAAATATATAAACGCAGAAGTGGGATATTTTCAAAGTACTTTTCAGTATCTTTTATGGTTAAAAGTATTTTTAGTACTAATTATTGCTTCGGGAATTGTATATTCTTTATTTTGCAAAGTAACAAAAAGAGTACCAATTGCAATAATGAGCCATTTTCATAAGTTTGTTTTTGTTCTTACGGTACTAATTGTAATCATTGCAAAACTGATGTTTGTAGTTTAAAAAAAGATTCCTAGAATCATCAAGAAAAATTCTTAATGTGAATCTATTATCTGCTAAAATCTCGCCATGAAAAAAATATTTAAATTATTAAACGATTTTAATGAACTCGTAATGTTCAAACACTCTATTTTCTCCCTTCCTTTTATTTTTATAGCAATGGTTGTTGCTGCAAAAGGTTGGTTTGGATGGAACTTATTAGTCTTAGGACTTTTAGCAGCTCTTAGTGCTAGAAACTTTGCAATGGGATTTAATCGTTATTTAGACAGAGATATTGATGCTCTTAATCCAAGAACAGCAACACGTCCAAGTGTAGATGGAAGAATATCTGTAAAATCTATGTTCGTATTCACTCTTATTAATGCTCTTGCTTTTATTTTAGTTGCTTATTTTGTAAATGATTTGGCTTTTTTATTAGCTGTTCCTATTTTATTAATCATAGGTTCTTATTCTTATTTTAAACGCTTTTCTTATTTAGCTCACCTAATTTTAGGGATTTCTTTAGGTTTAGCTCCCATTGCAGGAGTAGTTGCAGTAACTGAAAGTATTACTTTATGGTCACTGTTTTTAAGTATTGGGGTTATGTTTTGGGTAGCTGGTTTTGACTTATTGTATTCGCTGCAAGATATAGAAGTAGATAAAAAACTGGGATTACATTCAGTACCTTCTAAATTTGGTCCACAAAAAACAATGTTTTTCTCAAAAATACTGCATGTTTTAACAATAATTTTTTGGTTTCTATTTGTTCAAGAATCAGACTCAGGATTTTTTGCATATACCGCCTTAACTCTGTCTGCACTGATGTTGACATACGAACACTATTTAGTAAATAAAGATTTTACCAAGATAGATAGAGCCTTTTTTACTATCAATGGATACTTAGGAATTGTATTTTTTGCATTTATTATCCTAGATAATCTTTTCTAAAGAAAACATTCACTATAATTCCAACCTAATAAACGCGTCTGTGGCTTAACTGGATAGAGCACTGGGTTTCGGCCCCGGCGGTTGCAGGTTCGGATCCTGCCAGGCGTACCATTAGGAAAGCCCGATATAGATACCAATCATGGTGTTTACATCGGGCTTTTTTTATGCCTAAAAAATGATGGGTCTTCACTTGGGTCTTCCTTTCGCCCATTCAACTTAGAAGTGCAACACCGCCCATTCAACTTACACCAATGCGTCCATTGCTATTAAACTTATTAGCTCAATACAAATCTTTAAAAAGACACTTTTAGGACATTCTTTAATATTAATATTAATATATAAAGTGAGGAAAATATAATGAAAAATATAAGTACAGCAGATTTATGTGATGAAAACCAGAATAAAAAGATACAAGTTTTATCGCCAAAATTTAAGAATTTTGGTGCTTTAAAATCTTTTTATGGAAAAATAGAAACCCTAAAAATAGATAAGAGTAATTGGAAATTATTAGAAATTTTGAGGGATACAAATGGAGAGGGCAAAATAGTTGTAGTTGATAATAATGAAGAGTATTTTGGCGTGGTAGGAGACAAGCTTATGGCTTTTGCCTTAAAGAATAACTGGAAAGCAATAATATTAAATGGATATGCACGAGATGTAGATGAGACAAAAAAAATAAATGTAGGTTTATTTGCAATTGGTACCTGTCCTTTGAGAAATTTTAAAAAAACAGAATCATCAGTAGGTTGTATTTTAAAATTTGGTGACGTATTGTTTAACAAAGGTGATTATCTTTACGCAGATAATGATGGAATTATTATTTCAAAAGAAAAACTATTTTGATGATATAATAAATTTAAGTTATTGCATAGTTTTTACTATAAAGGATTTTATATGTTCATGAAAATAGTATTATTGTTGGTATTGATTTTTCATGATTTATTTGCAGATACATTAAAACAAAAATCACAAGTGCTTATTATAAACTCATTTCATAAAGGATTTCAATGGAGTGATGAGCTTATTAATGGAGTTGAAAAAGTTTTAAGTAAGAATAGAAGTATAGATACAACAATTTTATATATGGACTCAAAACGAGTGAATTCGCTTGAGTACTACGATAAATTGAAAGATTTGTATAAGCTTCAATTAAAGAACAGAAAATATGATTTAGTTTTATTAGTTGATAAATTTGCTTATGAATTTGCTTTAAATAATTACGATGACTTATTTACCACAGAACGACTAGTTTTTTCAGGTATTGAAAGGTTTGATTCTTTATTAGTGCAGAGATTTGGTTTAGAAGAGAAAATATCAGGTATTTTAGAGAGAAGAGCAATAAGTGAAATATTTTTAACAATTGATAAAATGATGCCAAACCTCAAAAAACTCCATATAATAAACGACTTTACGGTAAATGGGAATGATACTGATGTTATTCTTCAAAAACTAATAAGCAAATATAAAAATAAATATAAAATTAATTATATTAGATATTCAAATATTGATACTCTTAAAAAGAAATTTTCAGTCTATAGAGAAGATGAAGCAGTTTTTTTTATACGATTTTACATTGACTTAGATAACAAATTTCGTAAAAATTATGAAATAGCTTCAATGATAGATTCTTTTAATTTACCTACCTTTTCTACAGATTCATTATTTGTTGGAAAAGGTTCCTTAGGCGGAAAAATAGTATTAATTGAAAAGTTAGGGGAAAATACAGGTAAGTTACTTTTAAGACTTCTTCGGAATAAAAAAGAAGCACCTCTAATTATGATTGATGATAGCCATGCTTATATTTTCGATTACGAAAAAATAAAGAAATTTGGGTTAGACCCTACTGTTTTAAAAGAGGAAATATCTTATATAAACGGACCCTTGTCATTTTTAGATGAAAATAGAGATTTAGTAAACACTGTTTTTATTATATCCCCTTTTTTACTATTGTTAATTATTGTCTTAATATTTAACTTGCAATTGAAAATTAAAAATACTAAAAGTCAAGAATTTATAATTCAACAATCTAAGTTAGCAGAAATAGGTGAAATTATTTCATCTATTGCACATCAATGGAAAGAACCATTAATTGAGATATCTACACTTGTTCAGTCCTATATTGACACAAGTAAAAAAACAAAAGAAGAAGATGAGAAATATATTGATGAGGTAATGTTCCAAATATATTATATGACCGAAACAATAAATAATTTTCAAGATTTTATAAAACCTTCAAGTAAAAAAACTAATTTTAATATAAAAATTGCAATTGTAAAAATGATTAATATTGTTGAACACAATATGAAATATAATTACATTGATATTAATATAAATATCAAAGATGAAAAAAAACTCATTATATTGGGTTATCATAATGAATTGATGCAAAGCTTATTGAATATTGTAAACAATGCTAAAGACTCAATATTAAAGAAAAAGATGTTAAGTGAAAAATTTAAAGGTGAAATAAATATAGATATATTTAGTACTCAGTATTATGTACAAATAGAGATAAATGATAATGGAGGGGGAATAGAAAAAAAAGATATTAAAAGAATATTTGACCCTTATTATACAACAAAAAGAAAAGGACATGGCATTGGATTATACATGACGAAAGTGATAATTGAAGATAAAATGCAAGGCCAAATTACAGTAAGTAATAAAGAAAATGGTGCAAATTTTATAATAAGATTGGAGTTAGTAAATGAAAATTCTGCTTCTTGAAGATAATGTTACTTTATGCAAGTTTATTGAAGAATCTTTGAAAAAAGAAGGTTATTATGTTGATACTTTTAATGATGGTGAAGATGCGCTAGATGTATTGAATAATGGCTATTCCTGCTTTATTCTGGATATAAATGTACCTTCTATTGATGGGATATCAATTTTAGACTCAGTTCGTACTTTTAATAAAAATACAGCTGTAATAATAATTAGTGCTAATCATGATTTAGAAAAAATTCAAGCTTCCTATGAATTAGGTTGTGATGATTATCTAAAAAAACCTTTTTTAATGTATGAATTAATTCAAAAGGTAAAAAAACTTTGTGACATAAAGAACAGCAAAATTGATTTTACAAATGGTTTTACTTATGATTACAAAAATAGGTATATGAAAAACGGCCAGGGTTATGTCAAACTTTCTAAAAAAGAGATATTATTCTTAGAACTACTTTGTAAAAGAAATACAAAAATTTTTACTTTTTGGGAGATAGAAGATTATGTTTGGGAGGGTGAACCTACCACTTTGATAAATATACGAGGGCTAGTAAAACGACTTCGGAAAAAGATTCCTGAAAATACTATTATGATAATAAAAGGAATAGGATATAAACTGAATGTCTGAAGAATAATACTTTAGATATTGTCTTTTTTTATGTTATTTCTCTATTAGAACAATTTAAATTGTAAAATAGTGTATGAGTTTAAATACTTGAGTGAACTCTTATTGAATAATCTCTCTACGATACTCCGTAACTATATTTGTACAGAGTATTGCAGAGCTTTAATTAGTGATTTTTTGAAATAGTAATAAATGCCTTAATGGTCTGATTTAAGACCCGCTCCACACATAGAGATTAAACTATCTGATGTTTTACCTTTTATTTTGCAATACTCTAAATATGCGGCATAAGAGGCTGCCGTAGTATGTTCACAATAAACTCCATTCTCTGCAAGAATATGTCTTGCCTCAAGAATTTTATCTTCTGGTGCTATGATAACTTCCACATTATATTTATATATATACTCTAATATTTCTTCCCCTCTCATTGGTACCCCAATTGCAATACCCTCAGCTATTGTTGGCTTTGGAATTACTTTTGAAGGAATTGATTCTTTATTTAATACTGCCTTTGCAAAAGGATTACAATGTTCACTTTGAATAGCAATTATATTTGGCATATCTTTAATAAGTCCACTTATAAGAAGTTCCTCAAGTCCTTTAATTACGCCTATAAATAAAGTTCCATTTCCAAGAGGGACAAAAATATTTTTAGGTATACGGTTTAATTGCTCATAAATTTCATAGATATATGTTTTAGTACCTTCATAGAAAAAAGGATTATATACATGGTTTGCATAATATTTTTTTTCTGTATCTACTTTTTTTCTACATACATCAGCACAATTATCCCTGGAACCTTTAACTACATTTACTTTCGCATTATGTGCCTCTATCATTTTAATTTTTTTAGGGGAGGTTCCTTCGGGAACAAATATTTCACATCCAATTTTAGCTTTTGCACAATATGCGGCTATGCTATTTCCTGCATTTCCACTACTATCTTGAACCACTGATTGGATACCTATGGACTTACAGTGAGCTATGAGCATAGCAGCACCTCTATCTTTAAATGAAAGAGTAGGCATAAAATAATCCATTTTTAACATTAGGTCTTGATCAAATTGAATTATAGGCGTCATTCCCTCGCCAAGGCTTATTTCTTCCCAATAATTAGAAGTTATTGGCATGAATTCTCTATATCTAAAAAGTCCCCATGTATCTTTATGTATTAACTTTGTATCAAATTTAGGTGGAATAAAATCTAACTTCCATAATCCGCCACAATAACATTTGGCTTTAATACTTGTTATTTCTTCAATTTTTTTACATTTAGTACAAATATATTTCATTTTTTACCTTTCAATTGTATTATCTAACAAGCAGCTATAACGTCTATCTCCACTTTGAAACCAAAGTGAAGTTTTGGTAATGCTAAAATTGTTCTAGCAGGTGTATGTTCAGAGAAAAATTCACTATATGTTTTATCAACAGAATGCCATTGATCTAAATCGTTAATGTATACAACTACTTTAAGGATTTTATTTTTGCTTGATCCTGCTTCTTTTAAAATGAGATCAATATTGAATAAAACTTGTTTTATCTCCTCTTCCATAGAACCGAATTTCTTTTCTCCTGTTTTTGGATCAAAAGAAAACTGTCCAGATACATATATATGATTATTGTCTACTAATGCTAATGCATAATGACCATTTGATTTTAACTTTTCAACTTTATTTATTATTTTCATTTTTTTATTTCCTTAAAATATATTTATTTTGATTATATTTTTATCATATTTTTTTCATTAGGCTCTAAGCTAATACTATTTGAAGAATTGTCTCCATTATAAATTACAGTATTTAGCTCATTCTCTCCTTTTGCAATTAACAAAGAGACCATTGCATCTCCTGTAACATTTACAGTCGTTCTTGCCATATCTAAAATTCTATCAATTCCTGCAATAATCGCAATACCTTCCAGTGGCAAGCCAATTGATGTCAAGACCATTGATAACATGATTAATCCCCCACCAGGAACTCCTGCTGTTCCAATGGAAGCTAAAGTTGCAGTCAATATAAGTGTTCCGTAATCAGCCATTGTTAAATCAATACCGTAAGCTTGTGCAACAAATATTGCACATACTCCTTGATAAAGTGCAGTTCCATCCATATTTATAGTCGCACCTAATGGTAATACAAAACTAGAAATTGGTTTAGACACACCAAGGTTATTAATAACATTATCAGTGGTAACGGGAAGTGTTCCTGAACTACTTGTTGTTGTAAAAGCTACTGATTGCGCAGAAACAATTCCTTTGAAGAATTTTAAAGGATTAAGTTTTGCAACAAAAGCTATAGTTCCACCAAAAGTTATTATTACATGTGCAATGCAAGCTGCATACACCACTAAAATTACTTTACCTAAGCTCATTAATAAATCAATGCCGTATGTTGCCGAAACCCATGCCATTAGTCCAAATACACCTATTGGAGCATAAGAGATGATGATATGTGTCATTTTAAACATTGCTTCAGAGAATCCATTAAAGAAATCTGCAACTGGCTTTGCTTTTTCTCCTGCAAGGTTAATAGATACACCTAGCATAATTGCGAAAAATATAATTTGAAGAATATTACCATTTGTTAAGCTGGCAATTGGGTTTTTTGTCACAATATTTAAGAAGGTATCAACTAAAGCAGGAGCTTCTTTTGCTGTCATGGCTTTTGCACCCTCTAGTGATATCCCAGCTCCAGGTTCAAAAATGATTCCAAAAGTGATTCCAATAGTAATGGCAACTGCTGTTGTTAATAAGTAGATAGCAAAAGTTTTCATCCCAATTCTTCTCATCTTCTTAAGGTCTTCCATTGCTACAATTCCAGAAACAAGGGTTACAAAAATTAAAGGAACAATTAACATTTTAATCAAATTGATAAATAAAGTACCAATTGGTTTCAATGCAGCAGCACTTTCACCTACAATTAGACCTGTTGCTAATCCTAAAATTAGTCCAATAAATATTTTTTGCCATAATGGCATTTTTTGTTTTGTCATAGTTGACATTTTTTCTCCTTTTAAATTCAGTCAAAATTCAAAGTATTGCTACTAAAATTTCTAATTTATTTTATGAGTTCAAAATGTCTTAAAAGTGACGTTTTCGATAGTATAGAGATCTTTATAACATACTTGATTATTCTAATTAAGGAAGAGGTTTTAATCTGAGTATATTTTTATTTAGAA
>Ga0209395_1005817_pt1 | contig 13684 bp, 7 predicted proteins | sample GOMGulsemesocosm_3_FD_184635 | JGI IMG/M metagenome (GOLD analysis project Ga0209395, IMG submission 184635) | Methane-oxidizing microbial communities from mesocosms in the Gulf of Mexico - GOM9D Gulf of Mexico (SPAdes) (version 2) | ecosystem: Environmental > Aquatic > Marine > Cold seeps... | reverse complement strand
AACACCTCGAAGGCTTCGGCTTCATCAATTTCACTCATAATCGCCCAGTTAAATCCCTCAATGGCTAACGGGCGAAAAGTTGAAAGCACTGAGACGCCCCGGTAATCGGGAAAAATCCTGGTGCCTTGTTCGCCAGACAATGCGGCCTGCGTTCCTTCTGTCTTTACCTCCTGTAATCCAATCGAATTATTCAAGGCATCAATCTGGTTAACGATAGCCTCAGACGTTCCATGGGCGGCAACCGTTTTGAGATAATTTTGCTTATCTTCAATCAAAAAGCGCGATTGATTTCTGAGCCTATAATCTTCTCCCACGATGTAAGTTTCACCACTTTTACCCAAGCCAACACGAGACCAGTCCTGTTTATTGGTCATGATGTCGTTTATGCGCTTAACGGGCATCTGGAAAATCAGCACACCAATACGGTGATTACCATCAAAAATAGGGGTTGCAATAAAGGATGCCTGGTCATTATAGGAAGGCGTATAGGGCTCAAAGTCGATAGTAGTGACGAAGTCTGGCTGACTCGCTTGGCGAGCACGTCGAAATACTTCAGCGATATTAGTTTTACTATACGGACCATTTAGCAGACTGGTCGCGTAATCAACCTCTTTGAAGACACTGTAAACAATATGTCCATTATCAGGGTCTACCAGAAAAATATCGTAATAACCAAATGTCTCCAGGTAGTTACGGATTACCGGATGGTATTTACGGTGAGCTGAGGTATAGCTCGAATAATCGGCAGCCGCATCCAGTAGATGCTTCTGACCGGTTTGATTGATATTGTCTGCGATGTACTGATACTGAAGTATCTGGGTCGTATTGTTTTTCGGCCAATAATCATTCAACAGAGCCGGGGATTGTGCATGCTTAGAGAGCCGGGGTAGGAACTCATTCTGGTAATATTGCTGCAATACTCCTGAACGATAACCAAGATAAGCCTCTTCTACCCCTTTAATTTCATGAGGATGACTCTCAAAGCCCTGGGAAAAGGCCTTCATCGCGTCAACGATCATACGGTCTTCCGAGAAGGTAATGACCTGATTACGAATTTGCTGAAAGTAATCTTCAATTTGCTGCGCCTTCATTTCTCGCACAGCGACCAGCTTGTTGAACGCCTCTGTTCGAGTGGCCTTCCGAGTGATTACGTCCGATGCCACTCCGCTGATAATAATGATTGCGATAGCCACGCTGGTGGTGACAAACAATATCTTCGTGCTTATTTTCAGCCTGCCAAGCATCTTATGGCTTCCTATTATTGATTTTTTGCGGTCATAGCTATTGATAGCCAGCTATCAAAAAGTACTTGATGACGAACTATCCACTCGTCTACATGGCGTTCAATATCCTGTGAGGAGCGCTCCCCTTCTCTCATTTTCATATTCTGGAAACTAATATCCTGAATTGGCAGTTTCATAACTTCGAATAGCTTCGCAGCCACCGGGTCTTGCTCCGCAAAGGCACGGTTGGCAACAATTCGCATACTGTTCATCTCGAAGCCATAATTGTCTCCGCTGGGTAGCGCAGTATCGACACCTACCCGTTCGCCGGGTAACGTAGAAAAAGGAACCTGAAGCCATATTACATCCTTACCAGGCTTGAGTACTGCATTGACCCAATAGGGTGTCCATGCGTAATAAAGAACCGGTTTCCCTGTCCGGTAGCGGGCAATGCTGTTTTCTATCAGTTCATCATAGCCACTCTGATGCTGTGTAACCCTGTCACTAAGTCCAAACGTGCCCAGTTGATGTTCGATAACATTACGGCAGCCCCAGCCTAGGTTGCATCCCGATAAGTCAGCTTTGTCATCGCCATTGGCGTCAAACAGTCGAGCTATTTTTGGCTCTGCAAGCTGTGAAATGTTTGATATGCCATGCAGATCCGCCGTTTTCTTATCTATCATATACCCTTGTATAGCCCCGACGACCAAGTGTCCTTGGCGATAAAGAAGTGCGTCACCACCAGCGGTCTGGTATTTAACACTGTGCAGAGGGTGCCAATTAACCGCGAGGAATGTTGCATCTCCTTTGGCCACCATTGAATAAGCCGTATCATAGTCAACCTTTCTTATAGGGTGGACCTCGTAGCCCAAGGCTGTCAGGGCTTTACCTACAATCAGTGTTTGAAAGCCCTCTTCCTCAATTGTGCTTTGAACAGGAAAAACGACAACCCCTGTTCCCGGCAAGCTTCCTGCGCTGAGTTTAGGTATTAAAAGACAGCTAAGTAGCAAAAACCCGATAGCTTTTAATGATGACCTCATCTTTGTTCCTCCTTCAGGGAAGAGGAGTCAGAGATCGGGCGTATGGGATCAAAATTCGATAGATTCCCAGCTCCAGTTTCGTATTCTCTTTCTTCTCGAACGCCATGCTCCGCAATGTTCAGACCAAGCAGCTCATGATCTCGTGTAACTCTCAATGGATATAGGTAGTTAATTACTTTTAAGATGCTATAGGCGATACCAAAAGCCCAAACTCCACAGACGATAACGCCCAAAAGTTGCACGCCTATCTGCTCCATTCTTGTCAGCCCTGTACCCAGAATAGCTGGATCACCATATAAGCCAACCGCCAAAGTCCCCCATATTCCCGCACCTAAATGAACGGGGATGGCCCCAACCACATCATCAATCTTCAGGTTCTCAAGTAGCTCTTCCACACCGATGGTGATCATGCCGCCCACTAAACCGATTAGCGCTGCAACCGGTGTTGTCACAGCGAAACAGTTGGCCGTGATCGCAACCAATCCACCTAAACAGCCATTCATGAACTGTGTGACATTAAGACGATTTTGAACGACGTAACCTAATAATCCGGCAGAAACTGCGCCGATGCTTCCCGCTATAATGGTATTCACAACAATCAGTGAAACCTGGTCGTTAAGTGCCAACGTGCTGCCGCCGTTAAAGCCGATCCAGCCAATAAACAGTAGTACAGTACCGAAAGTTGCCAGAGGTAAATTGGAAGGATAAATATTTTGTGATTCCCCCTCACTAGAGAACCGCCCTATTCGGGGCCCAATGATTAACAAAACAGCCAGTGATACCCAGCCGCCAACGCTATGGACCACGGTAGAGCCTGCAAAATCGACAAAACCCATGCCGTTAAGCCAGCCATTCGCTTCGCCAGTATCTAGTCCAGCCCATGCCCAGTGGCCAAACAGGGGATAAATTAACGCGGACACCAGAACGGTGACTATCAGATAAGATGAAAACCGCATGCGTTCGGCGATGGCGCCGGACATGATGGTCACGGCAGCACCACAAAACATCACTTGAAAGATAAAGAAAGCGCTTAAGAAAGGTGATTCGAGAGAAAAATCGAGAAACAACATGGATGAACCGAACCAACCAAAGTTCGATACGCCAAACATCAAACTAAAACCGACCACCCAAAACACAACCGTGGTAAGGCAGAAATCGGCTAGATTTTTGATGGCAACATTGATGCTGTTTTTTCGACGGGTAAGTCCACTTTCGAGACAAAGAAACCCGGCCTGCATTATAAATACAAGCGCACTACAGACATAAATCCACAACAGATCAATATTGTTACTTAGCAGATCCATAGGTCAGCCCTCACACTTCACGTGCGGCCTACAATTCTAAGGAAAACTAAAACTAAACCTTAAGAGCATCTTAATTTTTAAAACAGCACCTTTCTTAGGTTGATACTCCGCCCTTTTATTGTCAATAAATATCAGATAGGAAGAGTAATCAATTAAGTTAGTAAGATGTTGGAAAATAAGTAATTTAATGCCCATTGGGAGACTTTTATGCCTACAGACTTGATTAATGAAGGCTTTATGAAAGAGAGCAACGAAAAACTGGCCCCTAATTACAAATAAGCACGTGATGCTATTGGTGACGAAATACAGGACTGATAATATCTTTTAAATTGTCTCAGTTTTTAATGTGATTCAGGCCAAAAATTGGCGCCGGTCTATAAGGCGTTAGAAGGATGCTTTGTCTAACTTTTAAATGTCAGGGGACACCTATCGGTTTACATTTAACTTATAAGGTTCTCTTCAGCATCGAATGCTATTCTTAGTTCTAAGCGTAAATCACAGAGAGAATGTCAGCGCCTTAGCCGCATTAAAAGATATGATCTCAGCTCTTAACAACAACACAATTTCTACCTCTATTTTTAGCTTCATATAATGCTTTATCCGCAAAAGCTAAAAATGCATCAGTTTTATTAAACTGGCTTGGACTCCACTGAGCTACACCAATACTAACCGTTAAAGTGATAACCTGATCATCGATCACGATTTCTTTTACTTCCACTGTTTTACGGACACGTTCCGCCAAAATCGCCGCTTGTTGCACGTCCATTCCTGGCATTAGGATAACAAACTCTTCTCCACCAATCCGGGCAACTGCATCAGAGGCTCTGACATTTTCACAGCATATCGTATAAAAGTTTATTAATGCCACATCACCCACACCATGCCCATAGGTATCATTAACGTTTTTGAAGTGGTCAATATCAAGAGACATTATTGATAACGCATGATTACCTTGCTGAGCATAGAGAATTTCTTGTTCAATAACTTTATTAAACTCTCTTCGATTAATGGCACCGGTCAAGGTATCTTTGGAGGCCAGCTCTTTATAGTGTTCACTTTCTTGTTTTCGATGACGTAATGACTTTCTTTGAAAGTTAATGACATTTTTGGAAAGGTCAGCTTGTACTAATTTTCTTCGTAACATTTCATAAGCTCTATACATAGAGCCAATTTCATCATCGGCAAAACGGCTATAAATCTGGAGAGTTTTGTGCCCCAATGCTATTTGCGTTAACGCATGAGTAATACGACGGATAGGTGTAATAATGCTGTGATTGAGAAAGACAAACAGCAAGATATTAAGCAGTATGATACTACTTAGAATCGTCAAAATAATATGATATTTCAGGCGTAAGTCTGTAAGTTTTTGATCCGTTTTGATATCTAAGTCGTTGATTATCTGATCAGCAATTAATTTGAAACTGTCCATTTTTGCTGTCATCGTCATAAACCATTGTTGTCTTGCTTGAGACGAATTATGGAGTGACATTAGCTCAACAAATAGCCTCGATGCTGTTTCATTAAATGATGATTCATCGCATAACGCGGCACAAATTTTCTTTTGCTGATTGGTAGCGGAATAATTAAAAACACGCAATGCATCAAGCTGCCGCCCCAGCAGAATGTGCATCTCTTGGAATTTTTGTGCGTCGGGTATAGCTTCACCTAATAATATTGTGCCGAGGGCTCTTTCCTGCCCCATCATTTCTTTAAGATTCAAAATAGCATCAATGGTAGTGATGTCATTAGCATATTGAGAATCCATCTCAAGATGCACCAAATTATTGATCCCTGATAGCAACTGTCCTATTTGCTGAGTATATGAGAAAAACATTTGATCTAAATCTTCAATAGACTGGTATTCAAGTTCAGATCTGTATTTTTTTAAATGAGAGATATCACCTTTGGTTTTTTGAATAAAGTTTAGCCATCGAGTTTGACCGCCAAGCAGGTTTCCCTGGTAGTTTAATTGGGATAATAAGGCTTGAATCTCAATATCCGTAGTTTTTTGTCTTTCAGCTAACTCTCGGGAAAACTGTTGGTGATTTGAACTTACAAAGCCCATAGAGAGCCCTCGTTCAACCTGGAGGCTATGAGTTAGTGAGTTGACTTGAGCGGCAGTATGAATTGATTCAGATAATAACTGCATATTCTTATATTGCAGGTAGTTATCTTTGAGGATAATAAAACTAAGTATCAGCATGCCAGCAATTGGTAGTACTGCGATAAGAAATACTCGTATGGATAGCTTTATTCGATAACTAAACCAACTAGAAGTGCGCGCAAATAAGGAAGAGCGTGATTTTTGTGCTGCCTGCGACTGAGAATTACAACTTGCTTGAGCGAAATCTAAATCAGAACCAACAACATGATTAATAACCCAGTCATATAACCGCTGACTTATTTCTTCTGCGGATTTCTCTGAATTATTAAATAACTGTTCTTTAAGTTGAGGCAGTTGAGCTATGAAAGCTTGATGGCCCTTTTTGTGCTGTTCAAAACCAGCGTAATCAGTTGCTTGCATTAGATCTTCTTCACGCTTGAAGTGTGAAGAAGTAACACGTTCTAGCTCATCAAAAAGTTCTTCGATAATGCTTTTGGCATGATTGTTATCAATGGCTTCAATGATTCGAGAGATGATAGCTAAGATTTGCTCATGATCGTCATCAATGACGTCAATGCCAACGCTCATGCCTTCATTCCATACGAGACTGCTCATAGGCTGTGCTTTGATTTCATTATAAGGGTCACCATTGAATTTGACGGGCTACAAGGGAGCCCTCTAGCATTAAAAGTAAAAGACCATTTAAGCCCGTGATGCACTATTTTCGGTGCTAAAAAGCAGTAGCAGTTGATCTATTTGTTTAGCTGGCATCGGCTTATGAAACAGGTAACCTTGAAAAAGACTGCAGCCCATATTTTGTAGATCGACTAGCTGAGCCTCCGTTTCTACTCCTTCAACAATGCAATCAATGCCCAAAATTTTGGACATTGCCACGATTGCTGCCACGATTGCTTTGTTGCGTTCTGATTCGTGTATGTTTTGGGCAAATGAACGGTCAATTTTCAGCTCATCAATATCGAAATCTTGCAGGTAGCTTAGCGATGAGTAACCTGTGCCAAAATCATCAAGAGATATTTGAAAGCCCATTTTTTTGAGCTGAGAGGTGGTATGAACGGCCTTATTTATGTCGGACATAAAGACGTCTTCGGTAATCTCTAATTTTATCTTCTGTGGATCGAGGCAAAGATCTTCGGCTGTTTTGCTAAGGAAAGGGGTAAGCTCATCTCCCTGCAGCTGGCTCGCGGACAGATTGACTGATAGGACAAGACTGGGATCGATTGTATGCCAATGTAATAAGTGGGCAAACGCTTTGTAGATGATTAGTTCGCTGAGTTTATTAATCAGGCCGGTATCTTCTGCAACCTTGATAAATTTCAAGGGAGGCACTTTCCCCAGTTGCGTATCGGTCCAGCGAGCAAGCGCCTCAAAACCGTGGATTTTGTGGCTGGTAGTATCTACCTGTGGTTGAAAGTGAACGTCTATTTGCTGTTCTCGAATTGCTATTCGCAAACGGTTTTCAATTTCAATACTTTCTGATATTTCTTCGTGAAGCTTGGCAGAAAAAACCGAATAACAATTTTTACCATGCCGTTTGGCCTGATTCATGGCCATATCGGCATTACGAACCAGCTCGTCAGCATTCTTTGCGTCATCACCCAAAACACTGACACCAATACTTGCGGTTACATTCCATTCACGTCCGTTAAGTGAAAAAGGCTGGGAGATAGCGTCGAGTTGTTTCTTGCAGAAATGTGAAATGCCATGGTGGAAATCTGATACTTCGATAGCGACGATGAATTCATCCCCACCCCAGCGAGCAATAACGTCCCCATGGCGAATATTGTGTTTTAACCTATCCGCGAAGGCTGTTAATAACTGATCCCCCACTTTATGACCAAAACTATCGTTGATACGGTTGAAGCCATCCATATCAATAAAAATGACACACAGGTTTTTATTGCTGGGTTTGCGGATCAGGCGATGTAACTCGTCGTTAAAGAGCGTCCTGTTAGGAAGTGAGGTGAGGCCATCATAGTGGGCAAGTGTCCGCAGCCGTTCTTGAACATGCTCGTGTGCCGTAATTTCGGAAAACATGCCAATGTAATGAGTGACGCCATCGTCGTCATCTTTCAGGGTGGTTAGGGAAAGCCATTCCGGGTAGATCTCACCATTTTTCCTTCGGTTCCAGATCTCTCCTTGCCAAGTCCCTTTTTTATTTAGGCCGTCATACATCGATGCATAAAATTCCGCCCCGTGCCTGCCTGACTGTAAAATTGCCGGGCTCTGACCTGAAACCTCATCGGGGGAATAGCCGGTGATTTTTTCAAATGCTGCGTTGGCATATTCAATGCGGGTGTTGGTATCGACGACCATCACCCCAATAGGGGTGTTCTCCAAAATTCGTTGTGAAATGGCCAGCTTATCCAGGATATCTTGTTGTTGGCTAATGTCTCGGCCTAGCAATAAATATGTATTGTCAGGCCTTTGGTGCAAATGCCATTCAACCCAGAAGTTTTTTATGTCATCGATGTTTTTATAGTTTTGTTTAAACATAACATCCATTGTGTTTTTGGATGCTTCCAGCGTATCGGACAGTTGTTCTATCAGGATTTTTAGGGCGGTGTCACCGATCTGTTGCTTGAGTCGATTAAACGCATGATTAGTGATTTTTATTTGTTGCGATGAATCAAATTCTGCAACTGCGACGGGCAGGTTCTCCAAAAGATCTTGATGGAGTGACCGGAATTTTCCAAGTTGGTATTCGAGATGATATGACTTTCTAAGCTGCCATATACAATTCAGCATGAGGGCAATAAAAGCAATAATGATGCTTAAACAAATATCATCAATATGGAGCAACTCCAGTATTGGGTGTTGACGCAGGAAATTGCTGATCAGCGCTGCAGGGTCGAGATTGACGGCAAGAATGATCGCAATCCCGAAGATTAATAGAATGGCGCAACGCTGACGTGACACTGATGAACTAATCAAAATTTATCATCCCTCATCCCTCATCCCTCATCCCTTTTAAACTTTAAAGCGTGAAACAGTTTCTTGTTGAACCGAAGACAGTGCACCCACCTGTACAGCAGCCGAACTTGTTTCCTGGGTATGCTGCAAAGCCAATTCAGACTCACCACTGATTTTCGCCACGCTACGATTCATTTCTTCAGCAACGGTGCTTTGTTCCTCTGTGGCGGCTGCAATCTGAGAATTCATTTGGCCAATGGATGTAATCGCACGGGTAATATCAGTAATCGAACTACTGACGGTATTCGCCTGTTTAACACTTTGCTGTGCTTGTTTATGGCCTTCACTCATGGCTTGCACTGCGTCGTTAGCGCATGCTTTCAGGCCATCCAGCTTCGTGCGAATCTCTTTAGTCGATTGCTGAGTACGGGCGGCCAGAAGACGTACTTCATCCGCGACAACCGAAAAGCTCTTACCTTGAGCACCAGCACGTGCCGCTTCAACGGTCGCGTTGAGTGCCAACAGGTTAGTTTGGCGGGCGATATCATTAATCACCGCGACAATACTATCTACACTGTTAGTATCCTCTCCCAGTTTGTTGATCACTTCAGCGGCTTTTTCAATTCCTTCGGCAAGCGTTGTAATGCTTTGCATATTGTCAGAAATCATACGATGACCGTGTGCGGCCGCACCATCAGCTTCATTAGCGGCCGTTGCTGCCACGCTGGCATGTCGCGCAATTTCCTGAACGGTAGCGCTCATTTCATTCATCGCCGTGGCCACATGCTCAGTTTCAGCACGTTGGTTTTCCATGCCCTGATTAGTTTCCTCGGCAGTAGTTTGCAGCTGACTGGATGCCACTGACAGCTCCTTGGCAGAGCCCGACACCTGTTGAATAATATCCTGTAAATTCACCGTCATTTCATTGATCGCATTGATGAGCTCCGTTAACTCATCATTACCTTTGGCTTCAATTGCATTCCCAGTTAAATCACCGCTGGCAATTTCCTTGGCACGACTTACGACACGCTGTAGAGGTACAACAATCGCACGGCTAAGGACTATCGCTACAAACACACCAACAATTACGCCAATGATCGTACCGATCAGCAAAGTTATTTGCATGGCATTCGATTCGTCTTTTAGCAACCCGGCATCCACTTCTTTCAGTTTGCTCTGATTGATGCGCATACCATCCAGGATTTCCATAATGGCTTTAGCTTTAGGTGCTGCCTTGGTCCCCAACAAGTAATTGGCCTGGTTCCAGGCCTCACTACTACGTTGTTTAAACATTAAAGGAGGGAATTCGGAAAACTCGGCACGAATGGTTTTGTAGTCGTTCCAGGCTTTACGTTGCGATGCTGTCAGTAAGCGAGACATGGCTAAGATTTGCTTAAAACGAGCCTCGTTTACATCCCATCTGGCATTGAAGTTATCACGAAATTTGACATCACCTGTTAACAGATAGGCACGGATGTTGGCCAAGCCAAGAGCAAAGGAACCGCGGCTGTCGGCCATCAGTTTAAGTAACCTTTTTCGCTCAGGTGTTGCTTCCAGATTGGCTTCCTGGTTAATCATCGCGGTAATGGCAGCAAGGACTCTGGCCGCGCGCGGTGCAGCATTGGTTACGAGGGTTTTGAAAGCCGGTATCTCATCAACGGTATGTGAGATGTTTTCAATTTCCTGTTGCGCGGCGCGGAATTCTTCCACATAGACTTCTAGTTGCTTAAGCTTTTCGATGTTCTGGGGGTTTGTCCAGCTTTCAGAGAAGCCACGCATTTTATTCATGGCATCGTCAATTTCATTCCATCCTGCCATGCGTGATTTTTTCATGGCGGCACCTTTTTGGGGATCTTTACCCAGAATCATGTAACCGCGTAACCCAGCCAATGACAGGTTAATTCCATTTTCCAATTGTGTGCCGGCTAATACAGTAGGGAATCGCAAATTAAGGAGTCGATCTTCGATAATTCCAACTTTTCTCACGCTAAAGAAACTGTTTAGCGTGACCGCTAGCATTAACAAGATAACTACACCAAAACCAAGAAACAGTTTTTTCTTGACGGTGAGTTCCATATTGATTTTAAAATCCATTTAACGGTACTCCATAAACTAATTTGTGGAATTCGAAAATATTGGACAGCACCGCTTTATTTCAACGGTTGATCATTAAAGCGAGGGGGGAGGCGAGTGGCAATTCGTAAAAATACCTATCGGAATTACGGAAAATACGTATGCGAAATTAATGAACGAGAAGTGGCTATAATTGTTCTTGCTCGGCTAGCCCAACTGAAAATAGGACTTGGATTATTGTTGCTGGAGAAGAAATCCCATCTTCACTAGTTGTGCCAATGAACTGGCATGCATCTTCTGCATGACATGAGCACGGTGTAGTTCAACTGTTCGCTGGCTGATGCCCAGGTCTGCCGCGATTGTTTTGTTTCCAGCTCCCTCGATCACGAGATACATAACCTCATGCTCTCTGGTTGTGAGGGTCTCTAGTCGGCTGAGAGCCTGTTGGTGTTTAGCCTGTTCCTGCTGATTAAATTGAGCCTGCTCAAAAACTTGACCAATTCGGTCCAAAAGTTCCTGATCACGGAAAGGTTTCTGAAAAAAATCAATAGCCCCCTTTTTCATGGCCTCAACAGCCATAGTTACATCGCCATGGCCAGTAATGAAAATGATGGGTAAATCCAAACTAATTTCTTTCATTTTTGTTTGCAATTCAAGTCCGCTTATTCCTGGCATGCGGATATCCAACAACAGACAGCCGGAGCTTTCTACGTCGTAATTGTCCAGAAAGTCCAGCCCACTACGGTAGGTTTTATACTCGAAGCCGACGGACTTCATCAGTAGTCCCAGAGAATCTCTCATCGCTTCGTCGTCATCGATGATAAAAACCGTCTGCTTATTGTGTTGCATTTGATTTCCTTGCGTTAATCGGCAGGATGAATAGGAATACACTGCCTCCTTCCGGGTTCGCCGTATATTGTAGCTGCCCACCATGGGCATTAACGATAGAGCGACTGATGGATAGGCCCATCCCTAAACCTAAAGGCTTGGTAGTGAAAAAAGGGCTGAATAGCTGATCTCTTGCCTCTGGAGAAAGTCCCGTGCCGCGATCAATCACCGCTATTTCGATGCTCTTATCTCCATGGCGTTTAACTCGCAGACTGATCTCTTTGTTTATCGGTGGTAGCACCGTTGCCATTGAATCGATGGCATTGCGCAGCAGGTTGATGATGACCTGTTGTATCTGCACGGAGTCAATATAGATACTCGGCAGATCGGGCTCCAGTTCTTTATGGATTTTTACCTGATGGTAATGGGCATCCACTTCGGAAAAATTAATCACTTCGGTTATCAGGTCATAACATTCCTGTTGTTGCCTACGCCCCTTACGTTTACGGATGAGTTTACGCAGCCTATCAATGACATCGCCGGCACGTAGTGCCTGAGATCTTATTTTCCCCAGTGTTAGCTGCACCTCCTCTGGTAAAGGCTGGTCCTGATCGATGAGCCGCTGACAGGCTGCGGCGTACGTGGCGATAGCACTCAGTGGTTGGTTGATTTCATGGGCAATGCTGGTGGTCATCTCCCCCATACTACTTAGCCTCGTTACATGAGCCAGTCGTTCAGCGTGCTCTCTAACAATCTGTTCTGTCTTTAATTGCTCAGAGCGATCTTCAATATGGGCAACGTACAATAATGGGTTTCCATTTTTGTCATGTATTACACTGCCGCGTAACCTGCAAGGGATGTTGAGCCCCTGTTTTTCAACGAAGCTGACCTCCAGCAAAATGCTATCGGACTCACAGACCAGCAGTTTGCGTGAATGTGTCTGCACTTTCCGTAAATCACCGGAATGGATGATGTCCGTATAATGTTTAGCGAGCAGCTCTGACTCTGTGTACCCCAGCAACGAGCAGAACGCATGGTTTGCGCGTAAAATATCACCGTTCAGGGTGCAGATATAGATCCCAACCGGGGCTTTTTCGAAAATCAGCCACAGCTCTTCTTTGCGTTGATGCAGCGCAGCCATGGACTGCTTACGCTCTGTAATATCGCGCACAATAGAGGTTGTTATCTGCGCGTTCTTTTCCTGCATCTCGCTGACCGTGATCTCAAGCGGAATTTCGCTGCCATCGCTATGCAAGCCGGTGACTTCACGCTCATGGCTGGCAGTCCCTTTGTCGCTTTGATCACCGTCGTTAGGCAACGGATAGGGATAAGGCTCCGCAATCAGTGTGGCTATATTATTGTCGATAGCCTCCTCGGAGCTATAGCCGAAAATATGTTCAGCCGCTTGATTAAAGGAATTGATGCGACCTTGTGCATCCGTAGTGATAATGCCATCGGCGGCGGTATCTAGTATTGCCCTTAAACGTTGCTCATTCTCTTCCAGCTTGCTGACTAAGGGGTTGCCAATCCGCCGAATCCCCAACGTGCCGATAAACACCAGTAGCAAGGTTGCCAGGGTCACTAGAATACCGGCTCTGAGAAAAGGTTTGCGAATCTCGGCCATATCCATTTTAGCGACGATGCCGAGGTTTAATTCAGCAACAGGCTCGAAGGCAGCCAGTACCATTACATCACGATAATCGAGAGTAACGATAGATCCGGAATTGCCCGCCAGAGCCTGCTGCATTGGCAGTGGACCTGCCAAGGGGACGGTCAAAGGAGGGGTAAGATTGACTGGTCCCCTAGCATCAGGGAGGGACTGGCTAAAGATGAAGCTTGTCTGATTCCCGTCACGTTTAGCCAAAATGAACACGCCAGTATTGCCGAATCCTTTGAACAGTTCGCGGGCCTCTCTATCATGCAGCACCGAATCAGAAAAAGTCTTGTCCGGTGAACGCTCCGCGTAGAAGCGGGCATTAAGACTCATCGTTTTGAGCAACCGTACCTGACGCTGCGCACTTTCCGTCAATCTAATGGTTTGTTGCTCGATCGCCGTATGATAGAGCATTGTGATCGCTAGTCCGCTGGCACTAATTGCAATTGCCGTCATGATCAGGACTAAAAGGAGAATTCTCTTGTTTTTCACTTGATTGAGCGAGCCTTAAGGTTCTTGTTTTCTTA
>Ga0209395_1005816_pt1 | contig 13688 bp, 11 predicted proteins | sample GOMGulsemesocosm_3_FD_184635 | JGI IMG/M metagenome (GOLD analysis project Ga0209395, IMG submission 184635) | Methane-oxidizing microbial communities from mesocosms in the Gulf of Mexico - GOM9D Gulf of Mexico (SPAdes) (version 2) | ecosystem: Environmental > Aquatic > Marine > Cold seeps... | reverse complement strand
CGGCTTCGGTTTCACCTTGTTCGATAATTTCACCCGCCTTCATTACCAGCACCCGGTCGGTAATGGTGCGCACCACGTTCAAGTCATGGCTGATGAACAGGTAGGTCAGCGAATAGGCCTCGCAAAGGTCCACCAGCAAATCGAGAATCTGTGCACGGACCGAAACATCCAGGGCCGAAACCGCCTCGTCGAACAGGATCAACTCGGGGCGGGTGATCAGGGCGCGGGCAATGGCGATGCGCTGGCGTTGCCCGCCCGAGAACTGGTGGATGTATTTGCGCGCGTCATCGGGGGACAACCCGACAGCAGTGAGTGTTTCGGCGATCAGGTCACTACGGGCACTGCCTTTGGGCGGCTGTTCCAGCAGATAGAACGGCTCGGTGATCAGCCGGTCGACCCGGTGACGTGGGTTGAAACTGCCAAAGGGATCCTGAAACACCACCTGCATTTTGCGGCGCAGATCTGCATCTTTCGAAGTGGTGATAGGATGGCCGTCCAAAAGAATTTCGCCACCTTGCAGCGGCTCTAAACCCAAAACTGCCCGTGTTAGGGTCGATTTTCCGCATCCCGACTCGCCGACCAGCCCCAACCGTTCCCCACGGTTCAGGGTAAAGCTGACGTCATTGACAGCGCGATAGTGACCGGGGGCTCCGAACAGCGAGGTCCGGGGCAGATGGTAGTCGCGCATCGCGCCTTTGACCTGCAACAGCGGTTTTGGTGCGGGGGCAGGGGGCAGGGTCACCTGATGGTTGGAAGCAGCAAAGAGCATCCGGGTGTAAGGATGCTGCATATTGGCAATCAGATTTTGTGTTGGGCCAGTTTCCACCACTTCGCCGTGCCGCATGACGACAATCTTGTCGGCCAGATCCGCCACCACCGCCAGGTCATGGGTGATCATCAGCATGCCCATGCCATAGTCCTGCACCAGATCTTTTAGCAGAGCCAAGATCTGTGCCTGAGTGGTGACATCCAGCGCCGTGGTTGGCTCATCCGCGATCAACAGCTTGGGGCGCAAGGCGATGGCCATGGCAATGACCACTCGCTGGCGCTGCCCCCCGGACAGTTCGTGTGGGAAACGGGACAACGGGAAGCGGTCGGCAGGCAGGCCGACGCGGGTCAGTGTATCCTGAGCATGTTCGCGGGCCTCGGCGAGCGGCATCGCTTTGTGGATCAGGATGGTCTCCATCACCTGATCACCGATAGTTTTGACCGGGTTCAGCGCAGTCATCGGTTCCTGAAACACCATGCCAATCGAGGCGCCGCGCAGGGCACACATCTGCGTCTCGCTCTGGTCCATCAGGTTGAGGCCGTCTAGCGTGATGGTGCCGCTGGTCTGTGCAAGTTCCGGCAGCAATTGCATGACCGCCAGCGCGGTCATCGACTTACCCGATCCGCTTTCGCCAGTGACGGCGACAATCTCACCCGGAGCCACCGATAGCGACACGTCTTGCAGTATTGGACTGCCCGAGATTGACAGGGACAGATTTCTGATGTCGAGCAGGCTCATGTCCGGCCCACCCGCAGTTTAGGGTCCAGCCAGTCGCGCAGCCCGTCTCCCATCAGGTTTAGGCCCAGCACGGTAACAATGATCGCGCTGCCGGGGATCAGCGCCAGATGCGGTGCAAAGCTGACCATGGTTTGTGCATCCGCCAGCATCCGGCCCCAGCTGGGGGTCGGGGGCTGCGCACCCAGACCGACATAAGACAGCCCGGCCTCGGCTAGGATGCCCAGGCTAAACTGAATGGTGCCCTGCACGATCAGCAAATTGGCGACATTGGGCAGGATGTGCTCGGTTGAAATTCTGGCTGCACCTTTACCTGCCACACGGGCGGCCAAGATGAATTCACGCTGCCATAGCGACAAAGCCGCGCCACGGGTGATGCGGGCGAATACGGGGATATTGAAGATGCCGATGGCGATGATGGCGTTGACTGCCCCGGCGCCAAAGATGGCGGTGATCAGGATGGCGATCACCAGCGAGGGAAAGGCAAACACCAGATCATTGCCGCGCATGATCAGCTCGTCCAGCCAACTGCCACTGCGGGCGGCAGCGGTCAGTCCCAGCGGAATACCGATGCTCATGCCGATACCAACCGCCACCAGCGCTACGGCAATCGATGTGCGCGCACCGACCATCACCATCGAAAAGATATCGCGGCCAAAGTGATCAGTGCCCAGCCAATGGGTCCCATTGGGGGTTTGCAGTTTATCCGGGATATTCATTGCGGCGTGGTCAAATGGTGTCCAGACAAACGAGACCAGCGCCGCCAATAAGACCAGCAATGACAGCACGGTGCCGATGATCAGATTGCGGCTCATGTCCTGCTCCTCAGGCGCGGGTCGACCAGCGCATAGGCCAGATCAACCAGAAAGTTCACCGTGATCACGGCAAAGACCAGCAGCATCACCACCGATTCCACCACGATCAGGTCGCGGGCCGAGATGGCCTGAAACACCAGACGGCCCAGGCCTGGTAGGTAGAACACCTGTTCGATGATGATGGCCCCGGCCAACAGAAACGAGAACTGCAGCCCAATGATGGTCAGCACCGGGATCAATGCGTTGCGCAGCCCGTGTCGCCAAAGTGCCTGACGGCGGCTGAGACCTTTGGCGCGGGCGGTGCGCATGAAATCCTCGCCTAGAATATCCAGCAGCGCCGAGCGCATCACTCGGGCCAGAATTGCTGCCTGCGGCAGCGCCAGTGAAATCGCGGGCAGTGTCAGTGAGTGCAACCCGGCCCATATCCCTTTGTCCCAACCGGCAAACCCGCCAGCGTTGAACCAGCGTAGGTTGATGGCAAAGATCAGCACCAACATCATTGCAAACCAGAAGTTCGGCACCGCCACGCCGAGCTGGGTCGCGCCCATCACCGCCATGTCTCCGGTTTTGCCACGACGTGCAGCGGCGTAGATGCCTGCAGGAAATGCAATCAGGGTGGAAAGTATCAGCGCATAAAGGGCCAGCGGCAGCGACACCCACAGCCGGTCAGTAATCATCCCGGCCACTGGGGTGCGATATGTGTAAGAGGTGCCAAAATCGCCGCTCAACATGCCGGTGACCCAACTCGCGTAGCGGGCAAATTTGGACTGATCCAGCCCCAACTCGGTGCGCAGCGCGGCCACCGTATCGGGCTGTGCGTTGAGGCCCAGCATGAAGGATGCCGGATCCCCCGGTGCCACTTCGATCACAAAGAAAATCACCAGCGAGGCGACGGCCAGGCTGAGGATCAGGGAGAGCAGGCGTTTTAAAGTATAGCGTATCATTGTCGCCACGTTAGGAGCGGAGTTTGTGTAGGTCCAGTGGTGGGGACAGAAAAACGTAAGGGCACGTAAGAAAAAGTGTCTGTTGTCAAGGATGTAGACGCTGGTTGTGCGGGTTGCGCGCGTTCCTGCAGGTTGAACCACTATGGCGGTGAAAGGCCCCAATGCTGGGGCCTTCGTTTTGCAAGGCTGGGTCCGGAAGTTCTAGATCACAGTCTTATGGCCTTCCGGCAGGTTCTTCAGGTCAAAATTGAATTTTCCGGTCTGAAACTGGTCAACCATTGGATCAATTCCTTCGAGATATAGTGCGTAGGTGCTGTGGTGTATTGGCAGGACCATACCGGCCTTTATTTTGTCCGCAAAGCCAAGTGCCTGTGCACCGTTCATTGATATTTGTCCCAGAGGGCCTGTGGTGCCCACCGCGCCGATGTGGGGAATAAACAGATCCGGCGACCCAAAAGGCGAAAGTGCATGCAGAACGGGCGGAGTACTAAATGTATCACCAGCCCAATATAAACTGCGCTTGAAATCCCCCATTTCAAAATCAATCCAGTAACCGTTGCCAGTCCCCAATATTCCGGAAACCTGTGTGGATAATGAATGATATGCTGGAATAGATGTAACTGTTACTCGCCCTGAGGTGGTTGCGAAAACGCGGGTTTGACCATGATCCAATTTTTGTGCGCGTAGGCCTTTGTTGACCAAGCTTGTTTCGTCAAAGGCTGAACACAAAATGGGGGTCACTTGTGTTATCCAGGATTGAGCTTTTTGGTCAAAATGGTCTTCGTGTGCGTGGCTCAGCAAAACGAGATCATAGACGTCATGGCTTAACCCGGGGAAAGGTGTCAGCCGTTCGTGGGATTTAACAGTCGGACCCTTTGCCAAATCAAACATTTCGTTTGGGTCGCCCATAACAAAGGCTTCTTTGCCGTCACCCAGGCAGGGATCAGTTAATATCCGCAGACCATCAAAGGTGATTTCGAGTGTTGCTCCGCCCAGCCAGCGAATGTCTGGCATTGCTTGCTCTGAGGCTCTAGCGGGTAGGCCGAGCAATGCTGCCCCGGCTAATGCTAGACTGTTGTGTATGAATTGGCGACGTTTCATCTGTAACTCCACTTTTTGATAAGCGCAGTTAGACGGCTGGTTGTTCCTTTGAAAATTCGTTAAATGTGAATGACACTATACGGACAAATCGAATAATGAGCCAGCTTGCGAATATCGAAACATTTGTCGAGGTTGGGCAGAGGTTGAGCTTTGCGGCGGCGGCCAGACGGCTTGGATTGCCCGCCTCGACTGTAACCACCCGTATTAAAACTCTGGAGCAAGAGTTAGGCGCCCGTTTATTGGACCGCACTACGCGTACGGTGTCATTGACTGATGAGGGAACCCGGTTTCTGGAGCATTGCAAGCGTGCGTTGGAAAGCCTGGATGATGCGCGTCAGTCGGTTGGAGTTGCACAAAGGGCATCTGGAACCGTACGTTTGTCCGTCCCAACCGCCTTTCCGTCACATAAGTTGGCGGAGTTATTGAGTGACTTTCTGGTTAGTTATCCGGAAATTGATTTGCAGGTCGACGTTTCAGACCGGACAGTTTCATTTGTAGCGGACGGTGCGGATTTGGCATTGCGGGGCCGGGATCCGGGAAATCAAGCTGTTATCGCCCGATTGCTGTCCCGTACCCCAATACGGTTGTTTGCCCGCGCGGGGGGCTTGTATGACGAAACACTGCCTATGCATCGCCCGACACAACGGGACTATCCGCAAGATTTCGATGGAGTCCGCATTAGAACGCGGTCGATGGCCCTGACACTGTCTCTTGTTTTGCAAGGTCGGATAAGGGCTCAGTTGCCCGAGTCTCTCTGTGCGGAGTATGTGGCAGACGGAGTATTGGACACTGCTGATACAGACGAAACCAGGAGACAAAGCTTAGCGTTGTATCTGGTTTACCCCGAGGGTCAGCACATGCCGTTTCGCGTTCAGTTGCTAAAAAAATACTTGATAGAGCAGCTATCTGCCTGAGAGAACGCCGGAATAGAAAATACCGCCGGTGTGAAACGGCGGTATTTCAGACTTTTTGCGGAGGTTTACTCGGCCCAGCTGACCGCCGTCAGGTCGTTGGCCTGGGTCGGCGCATTGGTCCACAGACCTTGAACCCCGGCCTTGGCAACGCTCAGTTGCGCCAGCTGGAACAAGTAGCCGTTGACGTAATCCTCAGAGAGGATGGTCTGGGCCTGTTGCATCATCTCAACCCGCTTGGCTGGATCGGTGGTGGCATTCAACCCGGTCATCAGCTCTTGGAAGCCCTTGTTGTCATACTGGAAATAGTAATCGGGACGGGCGTAGATATTGATGTCCATTGGTTCAGTGTGGCTGACAATGGTGAGGCCGAAATCTTTGCCACGGAACACGGTTTCCAGCCACTGGGCCCATTCGACGTTGGTGATCTCGGCTTTGATGCCCACTGCTGCCAGTTGCGCGGCGATGATCTCTCCACCACGACGCGCATAGGAGGGAGGCGGCAGGTGCAGGGTGGTTTCAAACCCGTCCGGGAACCCAGCTTCGGCCAGCAGTGCCTTGGCTTTTGCCGGATCAAAGGCAGATTTTCCGGTCAGGTCGACATAGGCCGGGTTGTGCGGCGCAAAGTGACTGCCGATCGGAGTGCCGTAGCCAAACATTGCACCGTCGATGATCGCCTGACGGTCAATTGCATGGGCAACGGCCTGGCGCACGCGAACATCGTCAAACGGCGGTTGTTTGTTGTTGGTCGACAGGATGGTTTCACCCTCGGTCGAGCCAACCAAAACTTGGAACCGTGGGTCGGCCTCGAACTGCGGCAGGTTCTCTGGCGCCGGGAAGCCGATGAAGGCATCCACGTCTTCAGCCATCACGGCAGCAAAAGCGGCGGTGGGGTCGCTGATGAATTTGAACGTCGCGCTGTTCAGCACTGCCGGGGTGCCCCAATAGTCGGCGTTCTTGGCCAGCTCGATCTTGTCGCCCTGAACCCAGTTGGCAAATTTGAACGCGCCGGTGCCAATGGGGGTGGTCTTGATGTTGTCGATGCTTTCGGGGGCGACGATGACCGCATCACCCCAGGCCAGGTTGAACAGGAAATTGCCGTTTGGCTCACTCAACGTGACGGCAACGGTCTGTGGATTGATCACTTCAACCGATGAGATACCGGCAAACAGCGCCTTTTGGGCGTTTGTGCTGTCTTCGGCGCGGGCGCGATTGAGGCTGAACTTCACATCCTCGGCGTCCATTGTTGTGCCATCGTGGAACATAACCCCGGAGTGCAGTTTGAAGGTATAGGTCAGCCCGTCGTCGGAGATCTTCCAGCTCTCAGCTAGACCGGGCACCACAGCACCATCGCCCATGAACCGGGTCAGACCTTCAAACACATTCGAATACAGTACCGAATCAATGGCACCGGCAGCGGCGCTGGTTGGATCGAGATGCGGTGGTTCTAGCTGCATCGCGACGATGATCGAATCTTTGGCCATAGCCATGCCTGCGGTCAGCGCTAGTGCTGAGCTCGCCGCAAGTACTAATGATTTAAATGACATAATAAATCTCCCCGTCTGGTTGTCTGCGCCTAAATCGGCTGACGCTTTAACAAGAGTGTTCCCGCTTTGCGTTACGTAATCAAGACCGTGGAGACATTTCGCGCACTGGAAGCACGCGGCGTAAATTGCTAGTTGTGCGCAACGCGAACAAACAGCAGGACAATCATGAGCGCCACTGCCAAAAATACGGCCAACAGTGCCGAAGACATCCGCGCCCGCAAGGGTGAAATGCCGATTGTTAGCCTGACCGCCTATACCACGCCAATGGCGCGGCTGATGGATGCACATTGTGATTTTGTGCTGGTTGGCGACAGCGTTGGCATGGTGCTGCATGGCCTGCCCTCGACGCTTGGCGTGACGATGGAAATGATGATCCTGCACGGGCAGGCAGTGGCCCGTGGTTTGCAAAGTGCAATGATGATTATCGACATGCCATTCGGCAGTTACGAGGAAAGTCCACAGCAGGCGTTTCGCAATGCGGCGCGTCTGATGGCACAAACCAACGCAGGCGCGGTCAAACTGGAGGGCGGCGTGGACATGGCCGAAACCATCCGGTTCCTTGTGGCGCGCGGTATTCCGGTGATGGCGCACATCGGGCTGACACCGCAGTCGGTCAACACGCTGGGCGGCTACAAAGTGCAGGGCAGGGACGAACAGAGTGACTTGGTGCTGGCGGATGCCCGTGCGGTGGCTGATGCTGGTGCGTTCTCAGTAGTGCTGGAGAAAGTACCGCAAAATCTGGCGGATCAGATCACCGTAGACATCGCTATTCCGACCATTGGCATTGGCGCCTCGGCTGGATGTGATGGGCAGATACTGGTGGTCGATGACCTGTTGGGCTTTTTTACCGCCTTCAAAGCCAAGTTTGTCAAACGGTATGCAGATCTTGGCGACAGTGCCGAGGCCGCCATTGCAGCCTACGCAGCAGAAGTCCGGGCGCGGGAATTTCCAGCGGCTGAACATGTGTTTGCAGATCAGGCCCCTAAGAAGAGCATCCAGAAATGACGGCCCCAATTCTGCGCCGCCTTGGCGACCTGCGTGCTAGACATGCGACGTGGATACGTGCGGGAGAAAGCGTGGCGGTGGTGCCCACTATGGGGGCTTTGCACGCTGGGCATCTTTCCCTGGTCGAGGCCGCCTGTGCAGCCTGTGATCGGGTGATCGTGACCATCTTTGTCAATCCGCGCCAGTTCAACAACGCGGCTGATCTGGCCAACTACCCCCGCACCGAACATGAGGACGCCATAAAACTCGCTGGGTTTGACGTAGACGTTATCTATGTTCCCGATGGCGACCAGATCTATCCCGATGGATATGTCACAAACGTCTCGGTTTCTGGTGTTGCCGACGTGCTGGAGGGCGAATTCCGCCATGGGCATTTTGATGGAGTCGCCACCGTGGTGGCCAAACTGTTCCTGCAAACTGGGGCGCATCGGGCCTATTTCGGGCAAAAGGATTTCCAGCAATTGATGGTGGTCAAACGCATGGCGCGCGATTTGGATATCGCGATCGAGGTGATTGGCTGTGCAACTGTGCGCGAGGCCTCTGGCCTTGCCATGTCGTCGCGCAATCTGCGGCTCTCGCCTGAGGGGCTGGAGCGTGCTGCAAAACTGTACCCGATAATGCAACAAGTCGCTGCTCGGTTGGTTGGCGGAGAAAGCTTTGCACCCTTGGCGGATGGAGCGCGTATCAAACTGCAGGCCGCGGGGTTCAACGATATAGAATATTTTGACCTGCGCTGTGAAGAGCAATTGCAGCTGTTGGATCGGCCAACCCGTCCGGCACGTTTGTTGGTGGCGGCATGGATGGATGGCATCCGCTTGATAGACAATATTGAAGTGAGCGAACTAAAGGCTTAGTAAACTCTGGTCGCGCGTGCGATTTTGCGGCTAGTGTCTTCTTCGATACAAATTGAAGGGGCGGACATGACCTATATTCTGGCAATCGATCAAGGCACGACTTCTACACGGGCGATATTGTTCGACAGTCAGATGCAGGTTGTGGGCTCTGCTCAGCAGGAGTTCCCGCAGCATTTTCCGCAAGCGGGTTGGGTCGAGCATGATCCAGAGGATCTGTGGAACACCACGATGGAGACCTGCCGTCAGGTGATGGCCGACAACGGTGTCTCGGCGGTGGATGTCGCGGGCATTGGAATTACCAATCAGCGTGAAACAACCGTGGTTTGGGACCGCAACACTGGCAAGGCGATCCACAATGCCATCGTTTGGCAGGACCGCCGCACCACCTCGATTTGCGAGGCTCTGCGCGCGGCAGGTCATGAACCGCTGATCAGTCATCAGACCGGGCTGCTGCTGGATCCATATTTCTCGGGGACCAAGCTGAGCTGGGTCTTGGATCAAGTGCCGGGAAGTCGGGAGCGGGCAATCAATGGGGATCTGCTGTTTGGCACTGTGGACAGTTTCCTGATTTGGCGCTTGACCGGTGGTGCGTCGCACGTGACGGATGCGACCAATGCGGCGCGGACCTTGATGTATGATATCCGCGAGGGAGAGTGGAGCACCGAGATCTGTGGATTGCTGGATGTACCAATAGCCATGCTGCCCGAGGTCAAAGACAGCGCCGCTGATTTTGGCGTGACACGGGCGGATATTCTGGGCGGTGAAATCCCAATCTTGGGAGTTGCCGGGGATCAGCAGGCGGCCACCATTGGGCAGGCTTGTTTCAGACCTGGCATGATGAAATCCACCTATGGCACGGGTTGTTTTGCGCTACTGAACACCGGTGATGCGCCGGTGACGTCGAACAATCGAATGCTAACCACCATTGCCTATCAGTTGGACGGAAAACCTACCTATGCGTTGGAAGGTTCAATATTTATTGCTGGCGCGGCAGTGCAGTGGTTGCGCGACGGCATGGGGATGATTGAAAACGCGGCCCAGACCGGTGAGCTGGCACCACAGGCAGATCCCGGTCAGGATGTGCTTCTGGTGCCTGCCTTTACTGGGTTAGGCGCGCCTTATTGGGAGCCGGACAGCCGGGGGGCAGTTTTTGGACTGACACGTAATTCTGGGCCAGCTGAACTGGCCCGAGCCGCCCTGCAAAGTGTGGGCTATCAGACCCGAGATCTGTGGGAAGCAATGCGCGCCGATTGGGGCGGCGAAATCAATGTAACCCTGCGAGTGGACGGCGGTATGAGCGCCAGTGACTGGACCATGCAAAGCCTGTCAGACCTGTTGGGCGCTGCTGTTGATCGGCCGGTGATGCAGGAAACCACAGCGCTGGGCGCGGCCTGGCTGGCTGGTATGCGGGCTGGGGTCTATCCAGATCAGAATGGGTTTGCTGAAACCTGGGCTTTGGGCCGTCAGTTCACCCCGCAACTGGATGCAGACAGTCGCGAGGCGGCATATGCCCGTTGGAAACGCGCTGTGCAGGCAGTGATAGGAGTATAACAACGCAGGGCTCCCGCGCCTGCTGGATGTCCGGCTGCGCCGGGACATCCATGGCAGCCTTGGGCCTGGCGCCGCGCTGACGCGCGGCGCGGTTGCGCGCTATTCAGATCTTTGCGCCCATGGTTATGATGCTGGGCTTTGCGTTCAGGGTTTTGACCGAGAACCCGGCTAGAGATTTGTATTTCTCAGCATGTGCTGCCAGCTCGGTCACCGGAATCACACTGTTGATGTCTTCGAAATCGCCGCCGCAGAGGTCTTCGACCTGTTGCAACACTGCGTCGGGGCCGTTGCCCGACCTGTTTGCCCGTCCGACATTGGTGGCAATGGGGCGGACTTCGTCTTCAAAGGCCTGCAAGGCGGCAGCGGTGACGCCGTGGTCCAGCAGTCGGGCACCGATAATCCGGGCGTCCAATATTGCCTGACCGGCACCGTTGGAGCCAACTGGATAGGTTGGATGCGCCGCATCGCCCATTAAGGTGACATTGCCAAAGGTCCATTGATCCAATGGATCGCGATCAACCATCGGGTATTCATAGACCACCTCGGCTCCTTTGATCAGCGCAGGCACATCAATCCAGTCGAACCGCCAACCGCTGAAATCGGGCAGGAAGTCGTTGATATCGGCCGCGCGGTTCCAATCTTCCTTTTTCCAGGGCGATGCGGGGTCAAAGGTTTTCTCGGCAATCCAGTTGAGGGTGACGACGCCGTCCTCATCCGGCTCTGAGATCGGATAGGCGACCAACCGGACGTGATCGTGGCCGATCATTACCATGGCCGCACCGCCCAAGAAGGCTTTGGCACGTGTGGTGGCACGCCACAGAATTCGACCATTCCAGATCGGCGCTCCTTCATCCGGTGCAATCTGCGTCCGCAATGCGGAATGGATGCCGTCGGCGGCGATAATCAGACCACCTTCTATGCGACGTCCATCTGTCAGCCGCAGGGTGGCACCCGTATTGGTGTTTTCAAAGCCAGTGGCGCGGGCACCGGTGGTGATGCAGTCAGGGCCAGCGCGGTCCAGCAGCACGCGGTACAGCATCATTTGCAACGCGCCGCGATGCACCGAGTATTGTGGCCAGGCATACCCCGCCCAGGTGCCGCGCGGCTCCTCCCAGATGGTTTTTCCCAGCTTTGAATAGAAGCCGTATTGTCGGGTTTTTACGCCGATGGCATCCAATTCGTCGCTTAGACCCAGATCCAGCAATTCGCGCACGGCATTGGGTTGTAGATTGATACCCACACCCATCGGTTTGATCTCGGCAGTGGCCTCGTAAATATGAAAGGGTACACCAATCTGATGCAGGGTCAGCCCCAGTGTCAGACCGGCAATACCTCCACCGGCGATGAGTATAGTCATTAAGTGTACCTCCTAATTTTGCCGCCTAGGATGCACACTGAACACTTAGGGGCAAGGAGGCAGAAGATCCAAGCTGCGATGTTCAAGTCTTGGAGGCGATGATCAGGTCGGGGCCAAAAATGACGTCAGCATAGTTTTGAAGATAGATTTTCAGCCAAGGGGTAAACCGCTCGGGATGACGTGCCACTTCGGCCAAAAGATCGTGGTAGTCCACCCAGCGGGTGTCCATCACTTCGTCCGGGTTCACATCCAGTTTGAGTGGTCGATGCACATGAGCCAGAAAAACATCAACGGCCTCGTGCTCGATCAGCCCATTTCCGACTTCTGCGCGATATTCCAAGTGGTGACGGAACTCTGGGTACAGGCCGGTGATGCCAAGTTCCTCTTGCATCCGGCGCACCGCGCAGGTCGAAGATTGTTCGTCCCACAAGGGATGGGTGCAGCAGGTGTTCGCCCACAGTCCAGGTGTGTGATACTTACCCAGTGCCCGGCGTTGCAGTAGAATTTCGAGACCTTTGACGACAAAAACCGAGACAGCCTTGTGTTTCAGGCCCTTTTTATGGGCGAGAAGTTTGTCGACGGGGGTCAGGACGCCGTCCACCCAGGCAGGGATCAAAGTGTTCATTCCAGGTCCGCGATTATTTCAATTCGGGCTATATCCCCATCAGGACACAGCTGGGTTAACCGCTAGTATCAGGCAATCCAAATTGCAATGGAGCGAAAGGCCGCGGCACGATGCTGCGGCCCAACTTGGTCGTCAGAGTAGTGCCGGATTAGTTGCTGGCAGGCTCTTCTACAGCGTCTTCAGTTTCCTCGGCGACCGGAGTCGGGCTGACGCTGGCGAGGAAGGCATAGATGTCTTCGCCGCCCTTTTTCAGCCTGAAGGACATTTTGGATTTGGCCTTGCTGTTGCCTGTTTCGGTGCGCACGAAATCCTTGGGGTCGGTGATAAAAGCAACGAATTTTTCTTCGTTCCAGACAAGACCACCTTCGCCTGCAGCAACAAGATCTTTGCTGAATTTGAAGCCTTCGTAGGATCCGGCAACGCGGCCTGGCATACCCCAGAGGTTCGGCCCGGTTCTGCCGCCTTTGACAATAGTGTCGCCGGCGTCGGAGGCGACGCTATGGCATGATTTGCATTTGTTAAAAGCTTTTTCGCCCTTGGCGATGTCGCCTTCAGCAAAGGCTGGGGCGGCGAATAGGCTGACGAACGCAGTTGCGACGAGTAGTTTCATATGTTTGCTCCGGTTCAGATGGCTAAGGGCATTACTTGCCTTGGCAGGACAATAGTCAACCGGATGGCCGGCAAGTTTGATGTATATCAGCTGAAACCTGCGTGATCTTGCCGTCAGGCCCTTGCCCAAGTGGGCAATAGATCGCCGGGTGCTGGATTGGCGCAGTAAATAGCCCGCGCAATGGCCCGGCTGAGGCATAGGGATGCGGCATGTCCGATCTGCGATAGTTCAGATTCGGGGTTTTGTAAGGCTTGGGATTCTGTGCTGAGTGCAAAAACCAGATCTCCGTCGCCCGGCGAATGGGCGGGCACCGTGGCGCGGCCTATGCCGTCATGGGCTGCGATGGCCAACCGCTGGCACTGCGCTTTGCTGAGGGCGGCATCGGTGGCGACAATTGCGATAGTGGTGTTGCCGCGCTCATCGGGGATTGGCAGGCCGGCGGCTTGCGCCCGCATGGATGCCATCTTACGGCTATTGAGGTTGCGGCCCAGCCCTGATGATGGGTCCGGACCCAAGCCGCCAAATTCGCCGTCGACTTCAAATGGGGCGGCCCAGAAGTGCTGATCTCCGGGAGTGGTGACCGCGCCCATAGGATTGGCCGCCACCAACGCGCCGACAGTGATGCCATTGTCTAACACAAACGAAGCCGAGCCCAACCCGCCTTTGACCATTGCAGTCAGCGCGCCGGTGCCTGCGCCGGTTGTGCCTATGTCAAAGTCCTCGGCAGCAGCGTCAAATGCGGCGCGGCCCAATGCGCGATAGGGGTTGCCCTGCCAGTCCTTGGCGCCGCCGTTGAGTAGATCAAACAGTATTGCGCCGGGAACCAGTGGGATAATCGCAGGCCCAAGTTTGAAACCTCGCCCG
>Ga0209395_1005815_pt1 | contig 13688 bp, 12 predicted proteins | sample GOMGulsemesocosm_3_FD_184635 | JGI IMG/M metagenome (GOLD analysis project Ga0209395, IMG submission 184635) | Methane-oxidizing microbial communities from mesocosms in the Gulf of Mexico - GOM9D Gulf of Mexico (SPAdes) (version 2) | ecosystem: Environmental > Aquatic > Marine > Cold seeps... | reverse complement strand
CAGAAGTATTGATATTGCTACTTCTAACTTCTGCTCACAAAGTGAACCTTATCCCTGAGGCGCTATGGGGGCGTTAGCGCCTTAGAGTATATACCCTAAAAATCAGCTGTTCAGAGTAACTGATTCTAAAGTAGCTACTTGGTTGTGTGGTAGGTGATTGGTAATGGTTTTATACATCAAATCTGACCCTAGCTGATCAAAGCAAAGGATACCTAAGTAGCAACTTGGTTGCATGCTAAGTGTTTGATATTATTTTGAAGCACTAAAACTTACCCTATCTATACCGAACAACTGAACTCTAAGTAGCAACTTGGTTGCGTGGTAAGTGATTGATATTAGTTTGAAGTACTAAAACTTACCCTAGCGAAACCAACCAAGTGACTTTAAATCCGTTAGTTATATGCATAAAACGGACGGTTCAAGCTAGGTAACACTAATTTTGGCACTAAGACCCTATTTTTAAGCGTAATTGCAGATGAAATATTTATAAATACCTGTTTAAAATTAAAGGTATTAACATGAAATTATCTGAAATAAAGCTGATAAAAACAACGCGTTCAAAGAAAGTCAAAAAGCCCCTAAAGACAAAGAAGCCAATTAAGCCCAAAGTGATTATTGACACTAACGTGATCAACAAATAGCTATTGTGCTCTAGACATTTAGTTGTTACCAGTTACAGTAACTACAGTGAATTTAATACATTTAATTAAGGATGATTTATGAGCGATTGGGATTTTCTTCATGACATGCACAACGATGGTTATAGCCCGGACCAAATAGCTGATGCAGCTGGGTGTGGCTACAACCCTTGGGAATGGCAAGCATTAGATGAAAGTGAATTTCCTACAGGTCATTTTGAACCAGATCCTGAAATTTTAATTATTTTTGAAAATTTGGTCGATAATGCAATGGCTTATCACGAAATAACTGGTCGTTACCTTCAAATTTGGGGAGAGCTTGGTGAGTTGTTTGCTGAAGTCAAATTTGGTATTAAACGTCACAAACCTCATGTACAAGGTTCTGATGGTAAAATTGGTAATGACTTTGTTGAAATAAAAACTATTTCCCCTGAAAAATCAGGTGAGCAGGTTCAAGTTAAGCGAGCAGGTAATTTTAGTAAATTACTAGTAGTAAAAATTACCGGTAACTTTGAATTTGAAGGAAGGTTTATTCGTAGAAAAAGCCTTCATAAAGGTGAAGGCAAACATGCCAAAGTATCATGGTCGGCTCTTCCTGATGAAAATTAAAATTTAATTCTTTAAATGTGTAACCCATTTTTCTTCTGCAAAATACAAATTGTTATTTGCCCTAGTACAAGCCACGTAAAGCTTATTTAGACTAGAGGCTGGTAATTTTTCACATAGCTGTTCATTGTTAAATGCAAGAGCAGCTTTTTTGTATAACATCACACATACATCATTGTAATGATCTTGCCCTTTAGACTTCCCCCAGTTTTCAGAAAAACAATCGTATTTACCTTGTTCTTCAAAAAATAGTTTTACTGTTTTATTACAATCATACTTTTCTAAGAGTTCTGTTTTATCTAGCGGTTTAACTACTGAATCTTCTTTTTTATGCGAGCTAATATTAATTCCTAATCGCTTCGTTATAAAGTCGCATATTTGCGGGGAACACCTATAACTATTAGACAGAGTTTTTTCGTCAGGTATTATGCCAGCTATCCTAAATTTATCTTTGTAAGTTTCATAATCCTTATAAAGGCCGCTATTAAGATTTCCATCACGACTCGTATCAAAAGTGTGTTGGTAAAAATCACCAACTAAATTTACTTCAATGTCAGAGCTACATAAATCTAATAACAAATTAAAATCATGCCCCCCAAAGTCCTGTACTTCATCAACAAAAAATTGATCAAAATACTTACTTAATCTGCTTGTAACTTTATCTATAATTTTTTGTTGTTTAATAAGTTTAGCAATTCGGTTGTAATATAATCTTCTAGTAGAGTCTATGTAAAAAGATTGTTTTGAACGTTTTAATGTTAATGTATGTGAAGGTGGGTTATCCCAGTTAATTCCTCTAGCTCTAACGCGATCATGCAAAAAAGGCTTATAACAAAATGAATAAAGAAAAGTGAAGTATGTTAATACTGTAATATTATCAGGTATAACCCCAAACTTTTTGATTACTGCTTGTTTAAGATGTTTATGATTATTGTCCGTATACGTAACAATCAATGCCCTTCTTTCGAGACATAAACTCTCTATTATAAGAGTCGTTTTCCCTGCTCCAGCTACTGCTAAAATTACTCTTTTATCCATCTCAAGGCTCTTTCAATGTAATCAGGAGCAACTAATCTTGGCATAGCTTCTAACAATAAATTAAACGCAACGTCAGCTTTATTTTTAAGCATATACTCCTGTACGGTTAAAGTTTTTCGACCAGGCTTGAATAATTCATCACATAAAAGAGTGTTATCAAGGTATAAACATTTCTCAAGGGTAGTTCTATTGGTATTATCTTCGTCATAAAAAATCTTAATAATATCTGACACATAATCTGTATAATTTTCAATGCAGTTTTTATTAAAATCTTTGTCGTTATCACGAATTACAGCTGTTTTTATATTAAGTAATTTAGCAAGATCTAAATAACGCTTAAAACTTGTTCCTCCAACAGATATGACATGAATATTGCTATTCTCTAATTTATCACCAAATAATTTCTCATAAAAACCATCAACAAGCATAAATTCTGCGTCACCTTCTACAAGTACTACAGATTCGGACAAAATAAATTCCAAAATTTTATTATCGGGGGCTTTAATGAAATAATTGGCGGTACTGTTAGGTAAATCTTTCAATGATATTGGTTTATTAGCAGACGCTGTAAGAAGTGAGGCATTATGTAAATCTAACCTTGAGCATACACTGTTACTATGAGTGGCAATAAATGCTTGGGTGTTAGTCGATTCTTCAATTCGATTAATCAACTTTTTCATGTTCAGATGACTGAGGTGGTTTTCTGGCTCTTCAATTAAGATTAAATCAATTGGGGAACCACCTTCTTTTTGTTTTAATGCAAATTCGGTTTTAATGAAGCATTGCTTACCTTTCCCCATTTGAGATATGGCAACTCCTTTATCCATAATCATTAAGTTATGTTCAAGGCTAGAGCTAGTATCCGTTTGTAAATCAAAAATATAATCACCAACATTCTGATTAAGAGTTTTGAGTTCAGATTCTCTAAAGGTTGATTTACTCTGACGAAAAGCATGATTATGGTTATGACGTTGGGTTAGATCTGTATGAGTTTCATATAATGATTTAGTATACTGACGAGTAGCAAATTCAGTTCCAATTAAAGAGCTATCAATTAATATATGATTTAAAAAACGTCGATTCTGTGTGTATGATTGACCCGCAAATGTTTCAAACTTTATACTGTAATATTCAAATGGAAATAGGGGGCTCTCAACTTCAAGAGCAGACTTAATTTCAATCCCGTAATCATCAATCAAAGGCTTACAGGTAAGCTTCATACCATGACAAACTTTATCTCCTGAATGGTTCAAACCTTCTAAGTTTATATTGCCGTGATCATTCAAGAAAATTTCGATTGTTAATTCGGGCAACTCTTCTAAATTCTTATTACTAGATAAAAAGTTATTTATCACATCGATATTAAATAGAGTTTCAAGCCCTAATGACTCAACCTTAGCTCGACTTCCCCTTAAAACAATATCAATAGCCTGCAATATTGTACTTTTGCCTGCTTCGTTATCACCTATAAAAATATTTCTATTTTCTCTGGCGGAATATGTGAATGATTTGTAACGCTTAAAGTTATTGAATCTTATTTTTTTTATAAATTTCACACGCATCCATGCCTTTTTAATAATCTATTTACAGTAGCGTATCACCGTTTAGGTTTATTATAAAACTTAGCTGTATACATACTTGAATTAAGTCGAAAAAACTATCACATTAATTTCAATATTTTTTGCTAATACATGTTTTGATTAGTTATTTAGAACAGAAGAAACAGACAGTAATTAAGTATAAAGTTTCTCTAAAATACATCAGTAGCAGATTAATAAAGTATTATTGAAATTACCTGTCTGTTTACTCTGTAAATACTCACTTCTTAGTTGGCCCTTTAACTGCTTTTAACTCTGTATCAAGAAAACCTTGTTTAGTCGCATCGATAATCGTATCAATTACCGTTAACAACTCATCTTTGTTGCCAACATCAATCGCTGGTTTGTTTTTCTGAATCTCAAGTGACTTAGTGCCGTATTTAACTTCAAAATAATACTTATCAGCTGATTGATAAAACCAAGGTCGAATACGTTTAGGGCGCTTAACTTTTCGTTTCTCACCAGATTCTTCATCAACAATATAAACATCTTTGAATGCTGTGTATTCAGTATTATTTAACAAACATTGCACCATAGAGCGTTGCTCGGTTAATCGGATGATTAACTTAGCTCGTTTTACTTCGATAGGATTAACAGCTTCAATTTTAGGTTTTGCTATAAAGGTTAATGCTTGTAGTGGATTAGCTTTTGTCATGGTAACTCCTTAATTAATCGTTAGGGTTACCATCAAAGCAATTAAGGTAGAAGGCAACAGCTAGTGTTTGTTGGCTTTAAAAGTTAATCAAGGGATAGTGTTCTGACTGAATTAAAGGACATTTCTATGCTAACACCATCACAAATAAAAAAACTGGCAGAGCTTGTTAATGAAGCGGATATCGATGTACAAAATATTGATGTAGTAGATGAATTTATCGGTTTGTTACTCGAAGATATAGCTGGTTTCGAAAGTATTATTGATGGTGAATTAACTCAAATACAAGCTGATGTACTATCAGCTTTGAAAAATGGTTAAATTGCTGAAAAACCTTTCCCGCTCTAGCACGTAGTCGTATATAAACGCGCGTGTTTTATTCTCTATAGCGGATATCGAGATCCGTGAACTAAACTCTTGCTATCAGGTAACGACAACGGGATCAAATAGTGTAAAATCTGCGGACGATCCCCCTAGTAGTGCTAGTAGATGAATTACAATGAATTTTTGTTTTATCCCCTGAAGTTTGAAGAGCTATATAACAAGTCAAAATCTAGTTTCAAAAAGCAGTACTTGGAAATATACACCGATTGTATTAATGAATTAAAACAACAGCCTGATATTTGGCGTTGGGATGCTACCCATCGTCACTTTAAAAATATTAAAGCACTTAAACAGCGGAAATTGATTGACGAAATTGAGCTTCAGTCAAAATCCTTGCGTGATCTTATTTCAGGAAGAGAAGGTGAGTTAATTACTCATGATGTTAGCTTGTTTCTTGAAGAGTTTATAACACCTGACGAATGTGCTGTTCATTGTATTAAAATATGCATTGATGAATTAGCTAGTAATGAAAATAGCTCTGAAAAATTAGTCGAAGCAGCAAAGCTACAGCAGCAAATTAAGGCTAGTGATATGTTGCAAGAAGTTCTTGATTGGGCTGAAAATACGGTGTTTTCACGTAATAAAGGGGCGAATAAAGGGAATAAGTCCAAAAAAGATAAAATCGATATAGACCCTGCTTTAAACTTTGCGAAAGAAATAGCATTAAGATTATGGACACAAAAACCAGAATTAAATATTAGTGCTGTCACCAAGTTAAGCTTGTATGCATTGCAATCACCTCTTAATAACTTTATTGAACATAATTGTTTGGAATTTGTTCGTCTTGGTCTTTATGTAGAGCACAGCAAAGCAGAATTCGAAGAAATTGAAACATATATGGGAGCAGAAGATAAGTCTGCCATTTATTACCAGTCAAATTTTTGTTACCACCCTGATGATGACAATATCGTATGCACTCCTGTTGAATTACCTACATTTAGTAAATTAAGAACCCACATAGCGAAAATAGCACCACAATCAGCCAAGAAAATAGTTAGAGATTATAGGCCGTTGGAAAATCAAGTTGATGAACTTATAGCCTGTTACAATGAGAAATGTGCCTGCTTAAAGTAATTTGAATTATTTTAGTGTTTAATTTTAAAACGCTTACCGTCTTAAAATTCCTTAGTATTCGTTCCTTTATTATTCTCAATTGAAAGGTGACCACCGATGGTTTGCCTCTATTTTTGAGTAAATAATTATGAACCAAGCTCCTAGTATTTCATCATTTTTAAATAATGAATCTTTGAAATCTGAAGTTAATAAGGATCATCCTAAAGAAGCTTCTTTAGTACTAGCTTCAAATAATCATCCTGACTATAACGATAGTTCTGATAGCGAACAATTGTATTCAACACTGAAATTTAAAGAGAGAAAGAACACATGGCCAATGAAGCAGTTTCCAACTGGTGATTATCAATTACCTTCAGGAACAATGGAAAAATTTGCTCTCGCGGTTCGTAAAGAAGTTTGCATTTCGACGATATTTGCCATTATACATTGTAGTGAGCGATTCACATATTTTACTGATTTATATTCTAGTCCAGAGGAAAATAGGGCGTTCAATAAATTATATCCTGATGCTGAAAGTACTATAGACGTTAATAAGTTAATTGCTATTGCTATGCCTATGCTATTGCGTCGAACTTATGAGATTAATCAAAAGGCACCAAGTAAAAAAATAAAACTTAAAATACATGGGATTGGCGACTATATAGCACTAGCAACGCCATGGGAATTAACAGTGAGTGACTCCGGTACTTTTGCTGACATGGGTTACTATATCGATCATCGAGCAAAGATATGTGAGAACGGCCAGATCGTTTTTACCCATTTAACGTGCCCTGATGGAACGGTTGTTTCTGGCATTGCAGAGCATACGTTTTCCAATTCTGATGGGGCAACCAGTCAGCCATTTTTAGAAGGAATTCCATTTGATCCGTTAGGAAATGAATGGACTTACTTAAAAGCGCCAAAGCTGCATTAACTAAAGCTCATTAATTAGCGTGGTATTCAATCACGCTTAATTTCACTTTTTAATTTTAATCCGCGAAATACCGCATGGGATTTTTGCGCCCAAAATTTGGATTTTATCATGCCACATAGATACTCAGAACGAAAAATTAGCTCTGGTTTGTATGCATTACAGCAATACCTAAGAGTTGAAAACTTGAACCACATCAACCTAGAAAAGTTAGCCAAGTTCGCACTCAAGTCACCTGATTTAACTGAAGCTTTTCACTCTATTTTATATCGTTTGTCACAATTACTCACTGCCAATGTTACAGGGCTGAATAATGAGCTAGTACGTATTCGTCACATCGGAAAGTTACGCCTCAATCAAGCATTGTATTTACCGACGCCTAGAGAACTTAAAGGTGCAGGGTATAAAACTGAAGAAATTAATCATCGCATTACTGCTGGCGGGTATATCCGCAGAAAATAAGGAATAAGATCATGGATAAAACTATTGTAGCAACATTATTAGGTAATAAATTTTCACCTGTATATAAAAGCAAGCAAGTTGAAATGTCATTTGATGATTTATACAAGCAGTATTTTAAAAGGCATGATGTAAGAAAAGAAAAAGATGGCGCTGCTATTTGTATGGCAGAATTCGCTTTCAGCGAAGCCGCCAGCGCTGACAGCAGCTGTCAGCGTCTTGCGGCTAATGTCTTATCAATTTATGCGTTGTGTTTTGATTTTGATGGCGAAGTTTCACTTAATTGTATAAAGCAGATGTTTTCAGATAAAAACGCAATATTTCACACAACGTATAGTCACGGTGAAGCAATTATTGATGAAGGCAATACCTATGAAGTTTCGCAATATAAGGAAAGTGTGCGAGTTGTTGTGCCGTTAAAGTCACCTGCTACACCAGATGAGGTAAAAGTAAAAACTAAAGCTTTAACAGATAAATTTAAAGGTCTTGATACATGTTCATTTGATATAGGCAGGCCTTTTTATTTACCTACTTGTCATCCAGATAGGCAAGGATTTTCTGAAAGTTTCTATCAAGATGGTGATTGCTTAGATTTAGATGATTTTGAATCAATAGCCGTTGTAGAAGTGGTCAAAGAGCAGAAGCTAACAACTAATAGTACAGTTCATCAAGCATTACCAGCATATTTACGTCACTTGATTAAGCATCACCTTATGTCTCTAGGTAAGTCACTTAAATATGGCGAATATTTTAGGTTGTGTGCTGCCATGGCCAATGCTGGCTTTTCATTAACCGATTGGCTTGATGTATCAAAGGCAGTGAAGGCGAGTAAGTCACCCATAGAAGCAAGGAAGCAATGGCAATATTCTCAAAAATTAACTGATATTTCACCACAGTTTTTAACAACATTACTTCGCAAGCATGGTAAAAATATTGATATTGCTGGAGCAAATAACCTTAGCTCGTCCAAAATTAAATTAATCGAACGAGAAATTACAGCTATTGAGCAGAGCATTGAATTTATTAAAGAGCAGGAATCACTCCCTGACACTGAAAAAGCTACACTAATCAAAGAAAAAGAGCAACAAAAGGCGGATAAGGTTAAATCGCTTAATGAAGCTAAGGATGATGCAGAAGCTAAGATTGAAGCGTTCATACTCGATTTATTAAATCGTCGAGATTTGTATTATGTGCAAGATGAAGATTTAATATTTGAATATAAGCGTAATACGGGCGAGTGGTTAAAACATAAACCCAGTTCTTTACCTAAGCGAGAGCCTTTTTTACAAGGCAAGGGAGCAACGAAACGATTATATGAAATTTTTGAGCAAACAGGGCGTAACTTAGACAATACGTCATTTTCACCGCTGGCATTACCTAGCTATACCTTAAACCAGTTTCGCAAGGAGCACTGGCTACAACCACTAACAGGCGAGTATCATGAAGTCTTTGATATTTTGCTTAATTCGCTAGGTGATTTAAAAGAAGAAAATATACTGCACTTAAAGCAAGTTATCGCGTGGAAATACTTATTTCCTTATGATTATCGATTACCAGCTATTGCCAACTTCGGTGGTGGTGGAACGGGAAAGACGTTATTCATTGATATTCTACTAGCCACTATATTTGGTCAGCATCAAGTGCACTCTGAAAAAGAAGACAGTAGCAAAGATTTTAACGGTTTGTACGAAGGTAAAATGGTGGTGCTGCGAGATGAGTCAAATTTTGATGATATTGATATGGAAAAGCTTAAAGCAGTGCTTGATAAAGCAAGTTTAAATGTAAACCCTAAGTTTGGTAAAGAGAAGGTGGTTTATAACACAGCGCTTTACTTTATTGCTGGTAACAATTCGTCAGGGCCAATTAAACTTTGTAGAAGTAAGTCAGACCGTCGGTTTTCCATTTTAAAATCAAGTCGCTCTATTATCGAACATACCATGTTACACCGTAATACCAGCCATAAAGATGCTGAAATCTGGTGGCATCAACATGAATATTTACTTGGTGATAAAGAAGAAGTGGCAAAATGGCTTAACCATATTCTTGATACTGTTAACGATTTACCTATGCGTCCAACGGCTTTGCACGGTCAAGATTATCAAGAACTACTTAAAGCACAAGCAGGGCCAGAAGATTGGTTGGTTGAATACGTCTTTGATGATGAAAATTTTAAGTTTATTAGTGGTGACGATTGCTTTGAGCTATACAAACTAAGGTGCGAACAAGACGGTGTAAAGGGATCGTTTAGCCGTAACCAGTTTATTACTTATCTAAAAGATAAGCTTGCAGTAAGCCATCCAAATTTAGGGCATGGTCCAGTCAAAGTATTATTTGCAGCAAAAGATAGAAGAACCAGAACAGGGTGGTTAGCACAGCATGTTGAAACTAAGTCGTTGAAGTATGTTGATTGTCAGTACATTGGTAAAGATGATCACAACCGCTCAGTAATTGTAGAGCGTGAACCTGTGCTTGCTGAGTTTTAGGCTTGAATATATTGCATTGGGATTAATAAGTAATCCCTCTCTAGCCATTGCCAGCTGCGGCGTTACTCAGTAAAGGATTGGTGGATTGTAGATTTTAGTATTTAATAAATTCACCAACTGACAAAGTAGAGGTGAGCAAGTGTAAATAGTAATAATTGTAATCCGAACTAAATGGAAAATAACAGCAGGGAGTGGGTGATGGAAGTCGCCCACAGCCCTGTTAACTCGTAAGAGTTAACATAACAGGCAGTATTCATAGTTATATTAAGCTAGTGAGTAAATTACCGAAACCTACCATGCTACCGTTAATGTAATACGTTATATCTGATGATGGATTGTACCAACCAAGTGTTTGACCACCAGCGTTTCTGATCTCTGTTCTATGATCACCTAAGTAATGAATAAAACCACGTATAGATGCATCTGAATTTCTTAGGATTGTAGGGTTCATAAGTTACCTGTGTTGGTTATTTAAACTAGGGTAAGCATCAAACCTATTGATTAATCAGACAACTAATATTCACTAAAAACTGGGTAAGTAATTCCATTAATTAGCTGTTGTCAGTAGCCAAGTAACGGATGGATAGTAATGTCATATCAACGGATAATTTTAGGAATAAAACAATGACATTAATTAAACAAAAATCGGGTATATTTCAGGTTCGCTTCATGGTTGACGGTAAAACGTTTCAGAAATCATCACAATCAAAAAACAAATCAAAAGCTTTACAAATTGAGCGCCAATATCGCCAAGAAATACTAGACAAAAAGTTACTTGGTGTTAAGGACTCAATTAACTTGTATGACGCGTTAGATTTGTTTTTAACATCGAAAATAGATCTAAAAAGTTATGATGATATTGCGAATAAAGTGCGTGGTGTAAAGTTATATTTTGATGACAAACCAGTAAATGAGTTAACAACAGCAGATCTTGAGCATTATGTATTAACACGTAAACAAGAAGGTAGAGCACCACAAACCATTGAGCATGGAGTTATTCAAATTCGAGGATGTGTTGAGTATATGGAGCGACTAGATTACCAAGTTCCTGTAATTAAATTCCCTAAAATTAAGGTGAAAAACCAGCGCATTCGCTCACTAAGTCGTGATGAAGAAATCAGGTTATTAGCTGAGTTAGTACCTGATAACACCAAATATTATAAGAAACTAACGCCGTTTACCGATAAACCCGAATTGATGCAGCAACGTCAAGATAATTGGGATTTAGTCATTTTACTGTTAGATATAGGTGCGCGTTACAGTGAGATAGCTGAGCTTACATGGCAGCAAATTGATTTAAAAGAAAAAACTATTCTTTTAAAACGTTCAAAGACAAATAATGAAGCAGTGTTATACATGTCAAATCGCGTGTATCAGGTGTTGAAATCTAGAAATGATAAGAAGGTACATCACAAATGGATTTTCACTGATAAAAGCGGTAATAATCCACGCAAGCATTCAACTATCGCTATTCGTCGAGCAATTCAAAATGCTGGCATAGAAGATTTTCGTGTCCATGATTTTCGTCACACATGTGCTAGCAGGTTGGTGCAAAACGGTATGACGGTTCAAGAAACTGCTCACATACTCGGGCATTCCAATATCGCAACCACCATGCGTTATGCACATTTAGAGAAGAATCAAGTAGCTGAGAAAATGAAAGCAGTGATTGATAGGTTTAATGATTGATTTAATCACTGCTAAGCTGTGTTGTGTCAATAAGTATGGCTTCAATATTTACAATAACGATTCTAATGGTAGGTAGTGATAACCTTCTAAGAAAACTTAATTTAATTGAAGATCAACATGCTTGTAACATTGACTATTATCTTGAATCAGCTGTTTATTTTTTAATGAATCATTCAATATATTAAGTAAAGAAAAATGCAATTGATGCCTTAATTCATTATTACAAGGGCATTGCTCTGGATGGGGTACTTTATTCCATACCCCTTCATTGTTTGCGTAGAACCAACCTATTTCAATACCAAATCCAGTGACAATATTGCTGGGGTGATTGATGCTGAGACTGCACACAGAAATTAGGCCTGAATCCTCTAAGGAAACATAAATGCCTTTTTCATAAAAAGTTGGCTCCGTTACTTCTACAAGTTTGATTAGCCCATCGACTTCAACAAAAAAGTCTCCATGATTTTTCAGAATTTGACTAACATATGTTAGGTCAAATGGTTCTTTTGTATTTGTATAATATGAAAGCTGAGGTAGCTTATAAAAGGTTGTATTCTTAAATTTTTCATGCGGTTCTTGCATGTTGTCTGCTATCCAGAAATTTTCATATAAAGTGATCTCAGGAGGCAAACGTTTAACAAAGTTTTCTTCGTAGTCAGGTATGTCTAGAGCTCGTTTAAAAGTAGGTATCGTGTTATCGATAGGCATTTTTTCCCATGGTAAGCTGAGAAGAAAGTTTAATATAAAATCATCTTTCTTTGATGGGAAAACATCCGTAACTTTATGAATTCCTTTTATATGATAAAACTCCTTTAAAATATCAGAAGATACTTCAATGTGAGCAGCTATTACTTGTGCTGGTAAGTTATCGTCTAAATGACCAACTAAACATGCTTGTTGAGCATTAAATCTAAGATTGCCTTCTTCACCTTGTAATTTAGTAAGATCGTGTATTTCAATGCCAAGACTATTCAACGCTAGTAGATCAATAACATAGATGTGACCTGTTGATTCAGATTCGTTGTAAGTACTATTTTTATGAACTAGCCATACAGGATCTTCATTAATATCTTCGCTCATATGTATAGAATTTGCTTCACTATAGGTGTTAGCAGCAAACCAACAAGCAACTTCGGGGGATTTAGTTAAATCCACATAAAAAGAGCGCCAACCATAATGTTGTAAGATGGCTTGAGATAACTCAATGTCTATATTGAAATAATCCGCTTCCGTAAATGCCCTTATCATTGCATTCGCATAATGTGTCCATTTGAGCATTATTTGCGGTATGCACCCATGGCGACTAAATGATGTCGGTATATTTATTTCATTTTGTTCATTAGTGAAATGCTGCACTTGTCCACGGAAAAGGTAACCGCTAGAAAACTTAGCAAAGCAAGATTCAAGTTCATTTAGGTTTTTGGGCTTGATTTTCACGTAATCACCTTTAGGTCATTTTAAGAAAGCTATGAATTCTTTTGCTTTTCAACTCTATTAACGTTTTTTAGATAACGCGCAATCAATTTGATAAAGTTTGATATTTTAGTACTTAAATATCGCGTATACGATAACGGGTTAAAAACAACAATTGTAGTTTTTTATCGTTTAAATTGATTGTTGGTAACAACAGGATGAACAACAACCCAAACCAACGGCTATAACTGGTGTTAATACCCAGTTCGGATATTTACACCATCAACTAATTTACCCTAATAAATTTCAACCGCAGTTTTAGTGGGCTATACGTTAACCTATATACCCTAAGTAACGGATTAAATCCTTTTTGCTCCGTGAAAATTGCTTAATAAAACATTAAAACAATTGAATTTACCCTAATATCAATTGTGCCCTAATGGGGTTTACGCTAAATAGGGTAGATTTTGTGCCTATAAGGTATACCAATTAATTAATGAAACGGGTGTCTAAGCTACTAGTAATGCAGAGTATAGAAAATATTGGTGTAAGTGATTTTTAGGAAGAAAATTAACCAATCGATAGATACAAAAAAGCCCTAACCGAAGTTAGGGCTTGAATGAATGGTGCCGACTGCCGGAGTCGAACTGGCGACCTACTGATTACAAGTCAGTTGCTCTACCAACTGAGCTAAGTCGGCACACAAAGATGTGTGCAATAAATATATTCTTTCGAACTATTTAT
>Ga0209395_1005805_pt1 | contig 13698 bp, 15 predicted proteins | sample GOMGulsemesocosm_3_FD_184635 | JGI IMG/M metagenome (GOLD analysis project Ga0209395, IMG submission 184635) | Methane-oxidizing microbial communities from mesocosms in the Gulf of Mexico - GOM9D Gulf of Mexico (SPAdes) (version 2) | ecosystem: Environmental > Aquatic > Marine > Cold seeps... | reverse complement strand
TGCAATGGTTTTCGTTAAGTTCAAAAGCAAACAATGATGACAGCCACCAGCTATGGCAAGAATTAAGCTTACTTTCTACCTGGCAAGTTGCTCAGCTTGCAAAATACAAGCCGCCTCATTTTAAGGGTTGGCAACAATTATTAAGTTACGCGCATAAATTTGGGAGTGATGCGAACCGTTTTAACCGATACCTTACGCAATGGCAACGTAATTTTCCGGCTCATCCTGCCCAAGCAATTATTGACTCAATAAGAATAATATCTGAACAGTCACAGCAAGATTTTCAAAATATTGCCGTTATTTTACCACTTTCAGGAAATCAAGTAGCAGCAGGAAAGTCTGCTCAACAAGGTGTGTTAGCAGCTTATCAACATCATGCCGATAAAGTTTTACACTTTATCGATTCAAACACGCTTGATTGGGCCACCTTAAGCCAACAATTGCTCGCCCTTAATAGCAATTTCGTTATTGGCCCTCTATTAAAAGATAATGTTGATAAATATTTAGCAGACAGTGCAATAGCATTGCCAACTTTATTGCTCAATACACCTGAAACTGCGCAACGCACAGCAGAGCAAGTTATTTTGTCTATGCGCCCAGAAGACGAAGCGATTCAAGCAGCAACGACATTAAGCCGGAAAAATTATCAAATGCCTGTTGTTTTAAGTCATCGTGATAACGCGAGTAAAAGAATAGCCCAAACCTTTGCACAGCAATGGCTTCGTGTTACCGGTTATTCCCCCGAAATTGTTTATTTTGAGACGGGGAAGAATATGCAAGCACAATTAAAGTCTAGCCTTGATATTAATAGTAGCCAGGCACGTATTAAAGACTTAAAACTACGGTTAAAGCAAAGCTTAGAAACACAAGCGAGAAACCGACGAGATGTTGATATGTTTTACTTGGTTGGCTCACCAAATCAAACAAAGTTACTAAAACCTTATATAGATGTAAACACAAGCCCTTTCGCTAAAATAATCCCCGTATATGCTAGCTCTAGGAGCCATAGCAGCAAGCAAGATAGTAGTAAAAATAGAGATTTACGTAATCTGGTCTTTACTGAAATTCCTTGGCTTTTGAAAAGCCAACAACAAAATTCACAATTAGCCGCACTCAGTAAGAGCTTGTGGCCAAGTCGCAGCGACTCTTTGCAGAGAATTTTCGCCATGGGTTATGATAGTTTATACTTGGTAGATAACATTGATAAGATGAAGCAACGTCCATATGTCCGTTACTACGGTCAAACAGGTACATTACAACTCAATAGTAATAATACTCTGTCGAGAAGTTTACTATGGGGTGTTTACCAGAAGGATAAAGTCGCTGAAACTACCATGGAATAGTAAGCCTTCTACTCGTGATATTGGTCAGGTAACTGAAAGATTTGCTGCTGACTATCTTGTAAAACAAGGTTTGGTTTATCAAGAAAAAAATCAATATAGCCGACTTGGCGAAATTGATTTGATCATGCAAGACGGCGATATATTAGTCTTCATTGAAGTGAAATATCGTTCTTCGGTTAACTTTGGTGGTGCTATTTCTGCTATATCAGCAAGTAAACAGCAAAAAATTCGAAAAACAGCTGCATTTTATCTGCAACAATGTAGTTTAAATGAATATAATACCCCATGTCGATTTGATGTTATTGCCCTACAAGGTAATATAAACAATCCCGAAATTACCTGGCTAAAAAATGCCTTTTAAAGAAAATATACGGAGCTAAGTTCATTTATGTTAGATCGGATCAAAAGCAACTTTACCGAAAGCATCCAAACTAAAATCGCCGCCAGTGAAGTACTAGCTGCCCCCATTGAACATGCAGGCATGATAATGGTGCAAAGCTTACTTGCAGGTAATAAAATACTAGCCTGTGGTAATGGCGGTTCTGCCGGTGATGCTCAGCACTTTTCAGCCGAGTTATTAAACCGTTACGAAACTGAACGCCCACCTCTACCTGCTATTGCATTAACCACAGATAGTTCTACCATTACATCAATCGGTAACGACTACCATTTTGACGAGATTTTTTCTAAGCAAGTTCGTGCGTTGGGAAATAATGGTGATGTATTACTTGCCATTTCAACCAGTGGTAACTCACGAAATGTTATTAAAGCGATAGAAGCCGCAGTGTCACGAGACATACCTATAATTGCCTTAACCGGTGGCGATGGTGGTGATATAGCAGGTTTGCTCGGTGAAAATGATGTAGAAATACGCGTGCCATCTGGCCGAACCGCTCGTATTCAAGAAGTTCACTTAGTGGTAATCCATTGTCTATGTGACATTATTGACACCACATTATTTCCACAAGAAGTAAATTAGTATGTTAAATAAAAAGCTACTTATTACCCTTAGTGCTGCAATATTTTTACAAGGCTGTGTAGCAGCTGCCGTAGTAACAATTATTGGTGGCGCATCTGCAGCTACTGACGAACGTAGTCTTGGCACACAGATGGATGATCAAAAAATTGAGCTTGAAGCTTATTCAAAGTTATCTAAGCAAGAAGCGTTAAACGAACATACTAATTTGCAAGTTATTAGTGTTAACGGCAGTGTATTGGTTATTGGTCAAGCACCTAATACTTACTTACGCGACCTAGCGATAAAAACTATTAATGAAGTTAAGCAAGTAGTACAGCTTCATAACCAAATACGCATCAGTAATACGGTATCCATAACAACTAAAAGTAACGATATTTGGTTAACATCCAAAGTTAAAACGGCGCTATTTGGCAGTGATAAACTTGATGCTACAAATATTAAAGTGGTTACAGAAAATGGCGAAGTATTTTTGTTAGGCTTGATCACCGAAGAACAAGCAAACGAAGCTGTGAGAATTGCTCGAAATATTAGTGGGGTTAACCGCGTATTTAAAATATTTGAGTATATTTAAATGCAAATATTTCAATAGAGTTAGGTATTCTAATCACTATAAAAAAAGCTTCACTGGTAATTAACAAGTGAAGCTTTTTTGTATCTATGATGTGAATTTTAATTTACTTAAACTTGCTAGTGAGAAGATGACTCAAGCGAGTAATAGCGTTATTTGATCACTGTAAGGCTTGGTTTGCCTTTTACTTTAGATTTTTCACTAGCCGGGTTAGCTTTTTCATCATCAGTGTTTTTCGAATCAACGCTAGACAGACCTGCTGGTTTAGCCGCTAATTCCTCGCTTACCTCAGGTTCTGGGTGTTCTATAGCAAGTGATGTGCCTGCACCGTTTTCTTTCGCATAAATAGCTGCTATTGCGCCATAAGGCACAACAATGTGTTCAAGCTTACCGCCGAAACGTGCACTAAGCTCTATTGCATCATCAGCTAAAGATATGGAGCCAACAGCGCCCATCGAGATATTAAGCACGATTTGTCCATCAGTAACATAAGCCATAGGAACTAATACCCCAAAAACATTCACATCGACTGCGATGTACGGGGTAAGATCATTATCAGAAATCCACTGATAAAAAGCCCTAACAATGTAGGGCTTATTAGAAGTCATATCTTCAGACATCAAGACTAAACCGATAAACCAAAGCGTAATTCGCGTTCAGCTTCAGTTAAAGATGCTTGAAATGATTCACGTTCAAATAATTTCAACATGTAACCTTTAAGCTCTTTAGAACCTTCGCCTTCTAGCTCAATACCAAATACTGGTAAACGCCATAACAGCGGTGCTAAATAACAATCAACTAAACTGAACTCTTCACTCATAAAGTAAGGTGCTTCGTTTAAAATAGGCGCAACACTTAATAAGCTTTCTTTTAATTCTTGACGAGCTTTGCCAGCTGCAGCTGCAGGCCCATTAATAATGATTTTTGCAAGGCTATACCAGTCTTGCTCAACACGATGCATCATTAAACGGCTACGACCACGTGATACAGGGTAAACCGGCATCAATGGAGGATGTGGAAAACGCTCATCTAAATATTCAATAATAATTGATGCTTCGTATAGTGCTAATTCACGGTCAATTAAAGTTGGCACTGTTCCATAAGGATTTAGCTCTAATAAATCTTCTGGCAAGTTAGCCAAGTCAACTAAATGAATATCAACGCCAACACCTTTTTCAGCGAGTACGATGCGTGTTTGATGACTATACATATCATCAGCGTGAGAATATAAATTCATCACTGAACGCTTGTTTGCTGCTACGGCCATAATGCCTCCAAAAATCTGTAATAAAAAACTAATAAAGGGGGCCAAAGCCCCCATAAATAAAACTTAGTACATTAACAACAATGGTTAATGTACATCTTTCCAATATTCAACTTTAAGTAAATAAGCAAAAATTAGGAAAATAAATAAGAAGCCTATTACCCAATATCCCATTGCTTTACGCTCAAGCTTATTTGGCTCAGCGGTGTATTCTAAAAAGTTTGCTAAGTCACGGGAAAAAGCATCATATTCTTCAACAGTCATAGAACCGCCTGTTGGCTCACTAAGTTTACCATGTTCGTCCATAGTACGAACACCCTGTAAACCTTGTAAAACATGCGGCATACCTACATCTTTAAATACGGTATTATTAACACCAAATGGACGCTTAGGATCTAGATAAAATGAACGTAAGTACGTGTAAATATAATCAGGTCCAGGCTTTAAGCGAGCCATTAATGTTAAATCAGGTGGCGCACTACCAAACCATTTAGCCGCTTCTTTGGCTGGCATGGTATTGGTAATATGGTCGCCCACTTTTTCACCAGTATACATGTAATTAGCTAAACCATCTTCATCACTAATACCTAAATCAGCGAATGTACGGTTATAGCGTTGATATTTCAATTGGTGACAACCTAAACAATAATTAATATAAGACTCAAAACCACGTTTAAGTGACTCTTTATCTGACAAATCATTGCCTGCTTTGTCTAAATGAACACTGCTACTAGCAGCAAGTGTTAACATTGGGACAAGAGCAAAAATTCCAAAAGTAAAAGCTCTAATAAATTTATTCATTATCCTGATACCCTCTCTGGAACTGGTTTAGTTTTCTCATCTTTACTGTATAACCATAAAGCAACAAAGAAACCAAAATAACCAAATGTAGCAATAGTACCAATTAAATTATTCATTGGTGTCGATGGCAACGTACCTAAGATTCCCAATGCAATGAAACATACAACAAATTGCATTAAATTAACGGTATGGGCAGTACAACGGAACTTCATAGACTTTACAGTTCCACGGTCAAACCAAGGCAGTAAAAATAAAGCAATAATCGCTGAGAACATGCCAATAGCACCTAATAATTTATCAGGAATAACACGTAAAATAGTATAGAAAGGACCGAAGTACCAAACAGGAGCAATATGCTCAGGTGTTTTCAAGCCGTTTGCAGGTTCAAAGTTTGGCGCTTCCATAAAGTAACCGCCACCTTCTGGATTGAAAAACATAACCCAACAGAAAATGATTAAGAAAATAACTACGGCAACTAAATCTTTTACTGTGTAATACGGGTGGAAAGGTATCGCATCAACAATGTCGTACTTTTTAGTGTATTGCTCATGAAAAGTAAATTTACTTTGTTCTTCTAACGGAACACTACCTTTAGGTTTTTTAATATCAGTACCTTCAGGGTTATTTGACCCAACTTCATGAAGTGCAAGGATATGTAAGAAAACTAAAACAACTAAAACTAGTGGCATAGCAATAACGTGCAAGGCAAAAAAGCGATTTAATGTTGCACCAGAAATAACATAGTCACCACGTATCCATAGTGTTAAGTCATCACCGATAATTGGAATCGCACCAAATAGAGAAATAATAACCTGTGCTCCCCAGTACGACATATTACCCCAAGGTAATAAGTAGCCCATGAAAGCTTCAGCCATAAGTACTAAAAAGATCAACATACCGAAGATCCAAAGTAACTCACGAGGTTTTTGGTATGAACCGTACATCATTCCACGGAACATATGCATGTATACAACAACAAAAAAGGCTGATGCCCCAGTTGAATGCATATAACGAAGTAACCAGCCGTAATCAACATCACGCATGATGTATTCAACAGAAGCAAAGGCACCTTCGTTTGATGGTTCGTAGCTCATTGTTAACCAAATACCCGTAAGTAATTGGTTTACTAAAACAACACTAGCTAAAATACCGAAGACATACCAAAAATTGAAATTTTTAGGTGCTGGGTACTGTGCAGCATGCTTATTTATAGCATCAGTTACAGGTAAGCGCTTATCAATCCAAGCCATTATATTTGCAATCATTACGCCTCTCCTTCGCTAACACCGATTAATAAGGTGTCTTCTGATGGGAATGAGTGCTCAGGTACAACTAAGTTAGTCGGTGCAGGAACGCTTTGAAATACACGACCAGCCATGTCAAATTTAGAACCATGACAAGGACAAAAGAAACCGTCTTTAACACCCTCAACAAACTCTTCGAAATCACCTTTATGGTGAGTCGGAGCACAACCTAAATGAGTACAAACACCTAAGGCAACCATATATTCAGGTTTAATTGAACGATATGCATTAGTAGCATACGTAGGTTGCTGTGGCTCTTCTGAACCTGGGTCTTTTAATTGACTATCATGTGCTGATAACGTTGACAAAATTTCTTCTGTTCTACGGATCACATAAACAGGTTTTCCTCGCCACTCAGCGCGGATTAATTGACCTGGTTCTATCTTACTTACATTGACTTCAACCGGAGCACCAGCAGCTTTCGCTCTAGCACTAGGGTTCCAAGATCCAATGAAAGGCACAGCCAAACCGACAACACCAACACCACCTACTACCGAAGTAGCAGCAGTTAAAAAGCGTCGACGGCCGTTATTCACGGGCGCATTGCTCATTCAAAATCTCCAAATAACATTGTTTCAAACAAATTCGAATTATTATTCTCACATTAACAGCTAGTTGTGTGAGGAAATACCTTCCAATTGTTTGCCCAAACTTGCGACAAAAAATTTTTCTGATAATAAAGAAATACACACTTTTTTACAAGTAAAAATAAGCGAAACATCAGTTATATATGCTAATTCTACTGACATTGATATATTTATACTCAGCTAAATAAGAAAGGTTATTATTTAGAAATAAATCAACTGAAAAGAGGGGGAATAAATAATGGCGTATGCTTATCAATACGCCATATTAAAACGATAAATTGATACTAAATTCTGAACTTCTTATTACCGTACTTTCTAGCAAATTTACTTAATGGCATGTCATTGCATGAAATGCTTTTATAATATGCTCTTGGCTTAGCTACCTTACTTTTAATCATTTCAAAACTTTCGTTTGACCTTGCTGCTGCAATACAAATTTCTGCTTCAATATTTCCGGTATCATTATCAAAAGAAAATACTTTCAATGGTTTATTTAACGCTTCTAATGCTATCGTGTTGTACTTTTTGACAAACTTTTTCAACGGTAAACCATTGCAATTGAAATTTGCTATTTTTGATTTTGAATAGCCATGTTCTTTTGCTTTTCTTTCTAATGCTACTTTCGATGTTGCTGCCGCAATACAAATATCGGTATGCACACTACCATCTGCATTAGTAAATTTAACATTGTCTGCAAAAGAAGATCCAATGAAGAAAGTTAGAATTATTAATGTTACTAATTTATTCATATTTACACCTTAAGAGTTATAGGTTGAACGAGATTTTTATATCGTTACTCCCTTAGCGTAGAAGAAAAATAGAAAATGTATAAACCTTTAAGTATAAATAATGCAACAGGCATAAAAAAACCGACATAAAGTCGGTTTTTTGAAAACGTATAAGGTAAATATTAACGTTTTGAAAATTGTGGCTTTTTACGAGCCTTGTGTAAACCAACTTTCTTACGTTCAACTTTACGAGCATCACGAGTAACGAAACCAGCAGTACGTAAAGAACTACGTAAAGTTTCATCAAACTCCATTAATGCACGAGTAATACCGTGACGAATTGCGCCAGCTTGACCAGAAATACCACCACCAACTACAGTGATGTTAAAGTCAAACTTTTCTAACATTTCAACTAATTCTAATGGTTGACGAACAACCATACGAGCCGTTTCACGACCAAAATATACAGAAATGTCACGCTTGTTAATTGTAATTGCACCGTTACCAGCTTTCATGAACACACGAGCAGTTGAGCTCTTGCGACGACCAGTACCGTAATATTGATTATCAGCCATTGCTTAAAGCTCCAAAAGTTGTGGTTGTTGTGCAGTATGTTTGTGTTCAGTGCCAGCGTAAACTTTAAGCTTACGGAACATTTCACGACCTAAAGGACCTTTAGGTAACATACCTTTAACAGCGAATTCTAAAACACGTTCTGGAGCTTTTTCAATTAACTTTTCAAAGCTAATTTGCTTAAGACCGCCTGGGAATTCTGTATGCGAGTAGTAAATTTTACCCTTCGCTTTATTACCAGTTACTTTCACTTTCTCAGCATTGATAACAACGATGTAATCGCCAGTATCTACGTGAGGAGTATATTCTGCTTTATGCTTGCCGCGTAAACGGGTTGCAATTTCAGTAGCGATACGACCTAAAGTTTTATCTTCGGCGTCCACTAAGAACCATTCGCGTTGTACGCTTTCTGGTTTTGCTACAAAAGTTTTCATTAAAAAACCCAATATTTATTATGTTACTTTAAATGGTGAATATTAAAAATTAACATCACCGGTTAAAAAGACTACGCATTACCCCTTCGAGTATCGAGTCCATCGCCACTACTTTTCACAAAAGTCAAAAACAGTAGGCATTTGTAACGCAGGGAGCGCGCATTATACAGAAGTTATTTGCAGAGATCACGCATAAATAACAATCAAAAGCATTTTTTTATGCTTCTTTTGCTATTTATTGCCTGTAGAAATATTACAGCTATGGCCAATTACACAATCACCAAGGAAACCAGTGATTGTGCACTGAAATCTATTACACTTATTTTTCCGTTTCAGAAAACATCTATTTTGCTTTTATCTAGCTAGTTCAATAGCTTTTTATTAAGGTAAGTGCTCACTTGCCAGGTAATCGTGCGACTGCATTTCTTGTAAACGGCTTAAACAACGCTTGAATTCAAATTCTAATCCGCCATGGCTATATAAATTTTCCATAGCCACTTCTGCAGAAATAATCAGTTTTACATTACGTTCGTAAAATTCATCGACTAAAGCAATAAAACGTCGTGCTGCATCTTCACGTTCGACACTCATTTGCTTAACGTTTGCTAATAGTACAGTGTGGTATAAACGACTTAATTCCATATAATCTGTTTGGCTACGCGCTGACTCACATAAGATTGAAAAGTCAAAATGAACGACACCATCAGACTCTTCAATTGCAGTTAAGGCTCGGTTATTTATATCTATATCAACAGATTTTCGGCCAAGCTCTACTGAAAGCTGCTTGAAATACTGCTGCAAGTTTTCACTGGCTTTATTGTCTAATGGGTAATGATAAATTTCAGCTTGTTCTAAAGTGCGTAAACGATAATCGACACCACTGTCTACATTTACTACGTCGCAATGTTGATTAATTAATTTAATGGCAGGTAAAAAACGTTCGCGTTGTAAACCATTACGATAAAGTTGGTCGGGAATAATATTTGAAGTGGCAACTAAAGTAACATTGTGGGCAAATAGTTCCTCAAACAAGGCGCCTAAAATCATAGCATCAGTGATATCTGAAACAAAAAATTCGTCAAAACAAATAATGCAAGTTTCATCTGAAAAGCGTTTAGCAATTATCTTCAGTGGATCCGCTTGCCCAGTTAAGGTTTTCAATTCTTGATGGACACGATGCATAAAACGATGAAAGTGAACACGCATTTTATTTTCAAATGGCAAACAATCGTAGAAAGTATCAACCAAATAAGTTTTTCCACGCCCTACACCGCCCCAAAAATATAGACCTTGGATAGTGTGCCTTTCAGACTTAGCAACAACTCGCTTCCAACGATTCAGAACTTTTTTAAATCCTGTTGTAGGCAATGGTTTGTTTTGTAGGTCTTCATAAAGACGCTGTAAATTTTTTACTGCATTTTCTTGTGCTTCGTCATGTAAAAAATCATCACGTGTTAAATCTTGGTTATACTTATCTAAAGGTGAAAGCTTGATCATTTTACGGTCACTTATATTTAGTTTTACTATGCCTTTTAGCGACTAGAGTAATATTTACTTGAAAATTACAAATTCGCAATCATATTCACTAGGTAAGCGTGAATAGAAGCGCTATTATACCAAGACCTAATGAAATAGTTTTCTATATTTTCATTAATTTATCGAATACAACGAGGGTTTCACATTATGGATGTAGTTTTAGCAATTATTCTTTTATTAGTTGGCGCAGCAATTGGCTTTTTCGTGAGCCGTTTTTTATCCGCTTCAGTGCAAGACAATCAAAAACTGAGTGAACAAGTAAATCATAGTGAAGCAAATTTAGCACAATATAAACTCGATGTTGCCGAACATTTAGATGACTCAAAGAAGCTTCTTGAGCAAATGAATACGACTTGTCAAAACGCCATGAAACAAATGGAAAAGAGTACGTTACTACTTAATCAAGCAACACCTGCCGAAGTTGATGGTATGCCATTTTTCTCTAAAGAAACACAAGAGCAGTTAGCACAAACCGTTGCCTTACGTCATAACCGTAACGAAAGAATAGACGAAGCTATAATCACCGAACCACCGCTTGATTATTCAAATGAAGCAAGTGGGTTATTTGAAGACAAGAAACAAAGTGTTACAAGTGTAGAGTAATACACTAAGGAACTAACGCATAAAGTGTCGGTCTCTAATTAGGTATGAAAGTTACTTTAATTATTATGTTTAGAAAGGGGTTATCTCATTTATGAAAAAGCTGTCAGTGTTAACTACAAGTATCTTACTTTCCGGTTCTATTGCCTTTGCAAGTTTACCCGTCCAAGCGAACTTACCTTTTTCCATTGGCGGCCAAGAACTCCCAAGTTTAGCGCCAATGCTAGCTGATGTTACACCTGGTGTCGTATTAATTTCGGTGACAGGAACCCATGTTGAACAGCAGAGAATTCCTGATGCCTTTAAGTTTTTCTTTGGAAACCCAAATCAAGGCCAAGCGAAAAAAAGGGAGTTTCGTGGTTTAGGTTCAGGTGTAATTATTAACGCTGAGAAAGGTTATATAGTTACGAATAACCATGTAATAAACGAAGCTGATGAAATTCAAATCACTTTAAAAGATGGTCGCCAAGTTAAAGCAATAAAAATTGGCGCTGATGAAAACAGTGATATAGCGTTATTACAAATTAACGCCACAAACTTAACGGAAGTAAAACTAGCAGATTCTGACAGCATAAGAGTTGGTGATTTTGCAGTAGCAATTGGCAGCCCTTTTGGTTTAGGACAAACAGTTACCTCTGGCATTATCAGTGCGTTAGGCCGTAGTGGGTTAAACAGCCAAAATTATGAAGATTTTATACAAACAGATGCTGCAATAAATAGTGGTAACTCCGGAGGCGCATTAATAAACTTGCGCGGTGAACTTGTCGGTATTAATACTGCGATATTGGGTCCTAATGGCGGTAACGTTGGAATCGGTTTTGCTATCCCTAGTAATATGGTCGATAACTTAGTTAAACAAATTATTGAGTTTGGTGAAGTTCGCCGTGGCAAACTGGGCATTTATGGCCGTAGTGTTAACGGTGAAATTGCTAAGGCTTTAGAGTTAGAATCAAATCAAGGTGGCTTTATTGAGCAAGTTGAACCTAATTCAGCGGCTGACGATGCAGGTATAGAAGCGGGCGATGTTATAATAAAAGTAAATGGGAAAACGGTAAAAACATTTGCTCAAATTCGCGGAAAAATTGGTTCAATTGGTGCAGGAAAAAACGTAGAACTTTCGGTTATTAAAAAAGACGGCTCTTTAGTCAGCTATGACGTGACATTAAAGAAAGCTGAAACGGCTAAAATTGAAGCTGCCAGTATTCATAGAATGCTAGATGGTGCTGAACTTGAAAATAACGCCAATAGCCAAGGGATCAATATTAAGTCAATAGAAGAAGACAGCCCTGCTGCTTTAGTTGGTTTAAAATCTGGTGATGTGATCACTGGTATTAACCGCACCAGTATTAAAAGCATTGGCGAGTTGCGTAGTTATTTGAATGATAATAAAGGTGTGTTTGCCTTAAATGTAATGAGAGGAAACAGCACATTATTTTTAATGATTCGATAATAAAGTGATTATTAATAAAACCAGTTATTGCTAACTAGCAAGTAAATAAAGGCTCCTTTGGAGCCTTTTTTTATTGTTAAAAAATCTTGTTAAACTATAAGTTGCCTACAATTATTTATGCTATTCTTGATTTTATAAAATCCTATAATAAAAGTTTATTTTGAAAATAATCGAAACTCTAAAATATATTATTCGTCCTGCCAGCTATGGCGTGATGATAGCCGTAGTCTTATTATTGTTAATACCAGAATGGCGCACGAATACCTTACAAGTACTTGAAAGTACCACGACTTCGCCGTACGCTTTGTCTTATGCGAAAGCGGTAAGTATTGCCAGCCCTTCAGTAGTAAATATTTATTCAGAAAAAATCCAATCAAATCAGCTGTATGGTACAAAAGAAAGAAGACCAACTCGCTTAGGTTCTGGGGTTATCATGGATTCTGCGGGTTACCTTTTAACCAACTATCATGTGGTACAAAATGCTGATTTAATAACAGTACTACTGCAAAATGGTCTTGAACTCCCAGCCGAATTAATTGGTTTTGATACTTATACTGACTTAGCTGTATTAAAGGTAGAAGCTATTAATTTACCCATTATACCGCAAAGAGCTAACTTACAGTCATTAGCTGGAGATGTGGTGTTAGCTATAGGTAACCCTTTTAACCTAGGTCAAACGGTGACTCAAGGAGTGATCAGCGCTACGGGTCGTACTGGTGTAAATATGTTTAATTACTTGGAATTACTGCAAATGGACGCGGCGATTAATGAAGGTAATTCAGGTGGCGCTCTCATCAATACGAATGGAGAACTTGTCGGTATTAATTCCCGAAAATTTACGGGGACAAATGAGAGTATTCAAGGAATATTTTTTGCAATTCCTTACTCACTTGCAAATAAAGTTATGCGAAAAATCATTGCTAATGGTCGAGTGATACGTGGCTACTTAGGCGTTAGTATCAGTAGTATACAAAACGCTAGAAACGGCTTTATTATTGGAAGTGTTTATGAAAATAGTCCAGCTAAAAAAGCTGGGCTTCAAGCCAATGATAATGTTTATCAAATAAACGACATCGCCATTACGTCATTTCCTCACGCATTGGACATTGTTACTGACACGGCACCTGGCACCACCTTGTCTTTTAAGCTCATCAGAGGAAAACAAAAATTAGAGTTTCCAGTTACTATAGTCGAAAACAGAACTAACTAAGATTACTCTCGTGAATAGGAAATTTAATTAAATAAGCTAAGCCTTTACCAACTTGGCTTTTAACGGTTATTTTTCCTTTTAATGAACTCGTTACGAGGTTATAGACTAAATGGGTACCTAGGCCACTTCCCCCTTCGCCACGCTTTGTTGTATAAAAAGGCTCAAATAATAGTCTTAAAGCGTCATCATCAATGCCAACACCATCATCTCGATACCGAAGAACCATATTGTTATTTTTTTCATAGGCTTCAATTAGTATTGAGCCTTTAGCAGTGTAGTTGAATCCGTGCTTAACCGAATTTAGAATCAGGTTAGTGAATA
>Ga0209395_1005804_pt1 | contig 13699 bp, 13 predicted proteins | sample GOMGulsemesocosm_3_FD_184635 | JGI IMG/M metagenome (GOLD analysis project Ga0209395, IMG submission 184635) | Methane-oxidizing microbial communities from mesocosms in the Gulf of Mexico - GOM9D Gulf of Mexico (SPAdes) (version 2) | ecosystem: Environmental > Aquatic > Marine > Cold seeps... | reverse complement strand
ACATGCATGGTACTCATGAAATAATGCTCTTTAGTCAATGCAGGTTGGGAGGTTGAAGCTAAAGACTCCTTAGTACGAAGCTGATTGTGATACCGGAATAACGCAGGATAATCGGCTATGCGCTTCAGTGAACATTTAAATAAACAAAAATAAATGTTATCGAATCTTTCTAATGTTGCGAATAAATATAAATCACTTTCAGTCAATTGATTACCAAACAAAAAGAGTTGATCTTTTAGCCGGTACTCAAGTTCATCTAATGCTTTAAATAACTCGTTAAGTTTTTCTTCATAGTCAGGCTGTTGTGTAGCGAAACCGACGAGATAAACGGCACGATTAATTTTATCGTGCAACCATTGATTCATTTCATCAATGTCTTTGATAAATTTGTTAGGTAATAGGTCATACGCGACACTGAAAGCAGCATCAAAGCCCCTTGCCACATAACGGACAATATCAGCCGAACTTGTCGAAAGTAAAATGTTGTTTTTCTTGTCTACCAGTAATGGTACTGAATAGCGATGCTCAACCGTCGGCTCTAACTGCTGATATACAGTTTTCAAGGAGTCCGAGTTAAAAAGAGGCTCACCAAGAAAGTACATTTTCCAACCTGCTTCGCCCTTGATGTTTTCCATCCAAGTAATGGAAATATTGTCTTCAAGTTTTGTTATCGCTAGTGCAGCTAAAATGCGATGACAAAATGGACAACCCCAAGCTAAATAGAGATGAAGTTGTCTATCATGTCTTATTGAAGTAAATGTACTTAAATTTTTATTCATTATGCTTTTCTCTCTTAAAAAGTTATCTCTTCTTGGTTTATTACGCATTGCTAGTAGCTTGCTTTTTCATCATGAAAATAATGCCTGTTATTATAAGGAGTGCACTAGGTGCTAAAGCGGGTAACATGGGTTCATCTAACAAGGCCATAGCAAACGGGATCCCGAAAGCTGCACTAACAGCACCAGTAAGACTTAAAAATACAGGCCCTCCCGCTTTTTGTAGTACAAATAACAATAGAAATTGACCCGAAAAAATAATTGATTGAAGCACAATAAGCCCTATATTCTCGGTATTGATTAGGGCAAACAATGACACACCCTGGATAGAGATAGCTGCAAGAACTAGGGTAGCCGTAGCAGCTAACAACATGCCTGGCGCTAAAGACTCTGGCTTTGCACCTTTTGGCCAGTGGCTGGTGCGATAGATATTCCCCGAAGCCAATAACACGGGGCCAATTAAAGTAATTAAAATCCACATATGGTTGGTTTCGGGCAATGACAACTTAGCGGTGACCAGCAAGGCAGTACCGGCCAGAGCAAATATAACACTTGCTGCACGCCAGCGACTAAAAACTTCCATGCCAAGTGTCAATGCCGCAACGTAGGTCAGTATAGGTGTTAAAGAAATGACTAAAACGACAAAGCTCACACCGACATGAGACACTGCGCTAAAAAGAATAAGGTTAGAGCCAGCAACTGAAAAGAACCCTGCAATAAAATAATATTTAATGGCTCCTTTATTTGTTGGTGGAGTTTGTTTTTTTAGAAAAGAAATAGACCCAAGAATTAGTGTTGCGCCCGCTAATGACCACGTTAGAAACGGAAAAGGAGCAAGGTCCTGACCGTAAGCTACTTTTGCTAAGTTAGTAGACAGTCCTACTAAAGCACCTGAGCCGAGTAGAGCGCCAAGAGCAACCCACTTTTGCTTTATAACATTTAGTATACTCATTAGTATTCCTTTGACGTTGGAGACTTACTTTATGTTGTAAATTATATTAGGTAAGTTATTATTGATAAATATCGATAATTAAAACTCATTGTTCTCATATGTTAACTAATAGTATCAATTACTCAGAGCTAAGCGATGTCGCTGCATTTGTTTGTGTGGTGAAAACAGGCTCGTTTACCGCAGCTGCGGAGCAACTCAACACCTCAAAATCGGTGATTAGCAAGTACATAACGCGCTTAGAAAAAAGGCTTGGCGTAAAGCTGTTGGCGCGTACTACTCGTCGTTTAACGCTCACTGAAATAGGTAGAACATTTTATGAAGGGGCGCAGAAGGGTTTAGAAGTTATTGATAATGCAGAGGAAGCAGTTTCTTTTTTACAGGGAAAACCCAGAGGTACCCTTAAGATAAACGCTCCTTTATCTTTTGGTGCTTTGCATATAGCGCCTGCACTTGAAGAGTTTATTCATCGCTATCCTGAAATGCAGGTAGATCTTCGATTTGACGACAGAAAAATTGATATGATTAAAGATGGCTTTGACTTAACTGTTCGAATCACTCATCAATTAGAAGGTAACTTAATCGCGAGAAGAATTTCTCCTTGTCACCATGCTTTGGTCGCAGCGCCAAATTATCTAGCCAAACACGGTACACCTAACGTTCCCGAGGATTTAGTTGCTCACAACGTCATTACCTATCAATATCAACAGTCACCATGGGAGTGGGAGTTCGCCGCAGCTAAATCTAAGCCCAAACGAGTTAGAGTTAACGGCTCAGTACAAATGAACAATAGCCTAGCAATACGAGAAGCTGTTTTAGCCGGTGTTGGAATATCTAGAATGCCCACCTTTGCCGTAGGAGAGGACATAAAATCGGGGCGACTTATTCAACTACTGCCCAAATATTCTCTTTTGGAACATTCTATTTACTTGGTATTTCCTGAGCGTAATCACATGGCACCCAAGACACGAGCCTTTATCGATTACATGGTAAAAAGAATGGAAGGTAAGCCATCATGGGATAGTTTTTAATTCTTTTGAATTATTGGTGCACATTTGTGAACAATGAGTTATCACAATGGCCATTTATCATGTAAAAATACTCTAATATACTTTATTCATCATTATTAATAACTAAGGAAAAATGATGAGTAGCAAAATATTTAGCCCATTAATCTCTGTATTAGCACTAATAGGTGCTTTTAGTTCTGCACAAGCATTAGCAGATTCAAAACAAATTCGACAAGCCATTACACCAACACAATATGGTTTTTCACACGCTAATGCGGTGATAGAAAGTAGCCCTATGTTATACGTGTCAGGACAAATAGGCACGAGTAAAACTGGCTCAAACGACTTTTATTCGCAAGTCGACAGATCATTCGATAGTTTGCAAGCAGTACTAAAAAAATCAGGTGCAGACTTTAAAGATGTTGTCAAAATCACTTTACTGATCACCAATTACGATCCTGAAAAACTTGGTTATATGGTAAAAAAACGCAAAGCCATATTTGGTGATTCTCCTCCGGCCAGCACTTTGATCCCAGTTACTAGACTTTATACCGACGGAGTCATGTTCGAAATTGATGCCATCGCAGTACTACGCAAGTAATCACCCACATCTAAAAATTAATGTTTAATCATCTTCAGCTGACGATGAAAGAAAACATGGAGAAATCTCATGAAAAAAAGTAAATTTACACCAGTTCTTACACTCATTGCAGTAATGGGCACTTTATCCTTTACATCTGCTTATGCAGATCAAAGTAAAGTCGGTAAAAGCCCATGGGGGCCAGATGACGAAATTGGTCGTTTAAATTTAATGACCGAAGCGTCCAAAGCGTCAGTCCTCTCTCGCATTAGTGGCGGTGACGTTTATGACTTATCTGTTGAGTACTTCACGGGCATGCCTGGTTGGTTTCCAGCTGGCGACCCTAGATATACATTCTGGATGACTCATACACCACAAGGCACCGTTAACAGTGATCCAATGAATGTTGGCAAGGAAATGAATGAGCATGTAAGTTATTCTGGCTCTGCAATTTCCATGTACACGCACACGGGTACCCATATTGATGCACTTAACCATTTCGGACTAGACGGTAAAATATATAATGGCTTCGATGCAGACAAAGACTTAGGTGACCGCGGCTGGAATAAAACAGGCGCTGAAACTATACCGCCCATTGTTGCTCGTGGTGTTTTAATTGATGTCGCCGCGGCTCAAGGTGTTGAAGTATTACCACCAAACTTCCGTATTGGCAAAAAAGAAATACAAAGCGCACTTAAAAGTCAAAAAATAACACTTGAAACAGGCGATGTTGTACTTATTCGTACGGGGAAAATGTTTAATTATAAGAATACTGAAGCTTACCTTGAAGCACCTGCTGGACTCGGCATGACGGGTGCCAGATATTTGGTAGAACAAGGCGCTATGGTCATCGGCGGAGATAACCTTAGCCTAGAGGCATTTCCTTCAGAGATAGAGGGAAATTATCTCCCTGTTCACACTTATCTATTGGCGCAACACGGCATCCCTATTATGGAGTTGGTTAACTTAGAAAAACTTTCACAAAATAAAATTTATGAGTTTGCATTCATTGGGGGATCTTTAAAGCTAAGAGGGGCGGATGCTGCTCCAATGCGTCCTATTGCAATCCCTATTAAGTAAACTTGTAAGGATTACAACGCCACAATGATCCTAAATGTGTCTTAATAGAACTACTGTACAAAGGCGAATATTGAGTATTCATAAACTATATTTGAAATTCTGTTTATATTAATCTTTATCAAGGCATTAAACTTAAGGTGCATTAAATTACCTCCAATAAATATGGGCTACTTGTCAAATAGAATATACTGGTCACGGAATATAAATTCGTGCCCAGTTTTACTGACCACTTTACTTTACTTTACGTTTTGAGTTTAAATTCAGTAAAGCGCACATGCAAATGATAAAAACGAATCAGTAAATAGTCTGCTTGTGGTAACTGAGCGTTTTGAAATAAACTCCCACAGGCGGCAATAAAAGAGCTTACACCAGCCCTTCAAACATGAAGTAAATATTGATTAAAATTGCCCCTAATATGTTCATAACTTCACAAAAGCTAATGACCGCTTATGGCTAGCTGAAGTCACAAGATTATCTTCGATGCTAATGACCGCTTTATAAGTGAAGCCGACGTTAGAATAACTATCGCTAGTGTCTCCAATGCGCACTTTGTGATCATTTCGACTAATTAATCAAAATTCCACACCAACAAAATATGCTAACCGTCACTAATGCCACAAAAGAGCCCCTTTTGTTAACGAAAATTCGACCTCAAAATAGTCAGCAAAGATACGACAGCTGACGTTTTCATAATTTCAGTGAAAGGGCTAAACGGGACATAAAGTAATTCGTGTTATGAAGGTCAACTTTCCGATCATAAAGCTGACATATATTTCATGTTCCTATGGCGGTATAGGGCACTTAGCTAGATCGGATTTAAATCTTAATTTCTTCTTTAATTGGTATTAAGCTCTGAATTAAAACACTGTCCTGAAAATTATCTAACTTATTTCTTGTTATGTTCTAGGGCAGGTATACTGTAGTGATACTCGTAGGCTAGCCTATCATTTTAAAGTTTTGTTCGAATATCATATTTATTCCCATTCAACGGATTAATACAGTTTAAATTCTTTATAACTTAAACTGGTTTTAGCTAACTAAATTAAGTTTATAAATTTTTGATACCAAGCTAATTGACATTAAATACTCTGTCGGATAAAACACTATTTAGTTTCCAGCCTCTTTATGCCTATATTATTTTTAATAAACCTATTTTCTTGGTGCATATCTGTAACGGGGTGGCGCAAGTTTTGCTATATCCAGCATAAACCCATTTTATATAGACTGTGCAACATAGATTAATAAGATGATTGACGTGTAAAATGCAAGACAGTTTAAATTTTGAAACACCGATTAAATACGCTCCAGAAGTAAAGCTTCAAAATGGAAACTTTTGTGTTCCACAACATTACCTCCAATATAATCACACTTTAGAAAGTGTTGAAAATATTGTCGCAGACATTGAGTTCGATGTGTTTTTTCCTATTTTTGTCTGTAAAAACAATGAGGGTGTTTACTTACAAGTAGGCATTATTGGTTTTGATAACTACAAAAGTATAACTTCTCAGAACAACAAAAAAATAGTATATGGTCGAAAATGGAGAGTAGAAGTTGAGTTACCAACCTCAGAGATAATTCAAACGGTATATATTGCTATCAAAACTGCACGTGAACATGAAGCTAGAGAACTTTTCCGTTTAAGTTTTAATAATAAACAAATAACGCCCTTTAATAACCACCATGATTTGCCTTTGATGACCAAAAATAGTGAACTATTTACGTTACAAAGAAATGAACTTACTCAATTAAATACACCTGCTGAAATCAATCAAGTATTACAAAATATATCTTATAATGATGCACTAATACATTCGAATAAAATTACCAAGCATGGAGAAAATTGGCTAGTAGACTTTCAAATGGTGATTGGAGAGCTTACATGGTTGCAGGAGTTAGCAGAACATAAATTCACACTCATATTTACATCAGTACACTCTAATTCACTTTATTATCAATTAATGAACTACTTTATCTCCTTAAGTGAAAAATATGTTCAAGACAATTTTACTTATCGTGGCTTTAATCGATTCAGTGAAAATAACAGTATTGAAGCTATTGGTGAACTTTCTGCTCACACGCGTGATAAGACTCACTATGGTGATACGGTTGATTTTTCTCGTCAATTAGAAATTGTGAATAATTACACCGATATTACCAGAGTTCCAAACCTAACAAATGGGGTTAATAGCCAAAAAATCAGAGAGCGTTTAGCTCCTTTAGGCCAGTTATCTGGTCAACCTCCAATAATTTAAACGCATTTCGCGATAGTCAATATATTAGCTCATTTTCTCTATTGCAAAATAGCTACTTATTGATGCTGTTTTCTTTCATTAACTTTAAAAAAAGGAGTAAATAATGGCCATCAATTTAGACAACATATTTGCTAAAAAAGTCGATTATCTGTTGCTACGTGAAAAAAAAGCAGAAATGATCTCAAGCAACATTAGCAATGCTGATACGCCAGGTTATAAGGCTGTAAATGTTGAATTCTCCTCAATATTAAAAAAAGCGGAACAAGAACAGCCAGTTAGAATTTTAACTACAAATGAACGTCATATAACACCTAATAATATTGATAGAAAGAATCTAGCTTATCAAGTGCCCGACCAACCAGATACTGGAGATGGTAATACCGTTGATGTGGCGAAGGAACGCAACTATTTTCTAAAAAACTCAATGGAGTACCAATACGGTTTAAGAAGCGTTGATGGTCTTATAAAAGGTATTAAAAAAGCTATTACAGGTGGTAATTCATAGTGCAAACGAAAGCGTTCCTTAAATTTTATATTTAGTTTGCTAACTCTTTTCATGCAGTAGTGAACTATGGAGGGGCGTTACATGATTGGGATGCATTAACTGAAAAACGCCCCGCAATTGCAGAAAATATTTTTCCAGTGATGAAGATTATTATCAAGCTTTTTCACCCTGGCCTTTAAGTGCTCAAAAAAGTGACTTTAAATTACACCTAAAAATAACATTGGCGTACTAACAAAAGAATTCAACCAAAAATTAAAAAGCCAACTAGATGGTTTGGGCATAAAACACCAATACACAAAAACTCAATGTGGGCATGAAATGGACTGTATTTTGGATCAATTAGGAGAGGAGGTCTTAAATTGATTGCAAGTGAAAAACAAGAAAATTAATTTTAAGTCATGCTTTAGGAATTATAGTTTTGAATAACTATTTCATATAAAAAAGGGTAATTAAATGACAAAACGTATACGACAACAACAGACAAAAATTAACATCGGGACAAAAGCGCTTTTTATGATTAGTATCACAATAATTGTTGGAGGCACCCTTACCGGTATTATGACCTATGTTCAAAAAGGAATAACGAATGAATTCCTTTATGATTGGGGAACTTCTTTTTCATTTGCAATATTAGTGATGACCCCTTTTAGCTTTTTAATAATGGCTTCGCTAAATAAATTAATTGGAGTGATGATGCCTTCAGCATCAAAAAAAATGCAAAATTTAGCTTTTGGTTTTCTAATGTCTTTTGTAATGCAAAGTATATTAGCAGGAGTTTCTGCTGTTAATAATGTCGGATTGACAGAGGTCGTGAACTTTTACTCTGCTTGGCGAGCTGGCTTGTTGGCTGCTTTGCCCATAGGTATTCTCCTCGCACTGGTTATGGGCTTGTTTATCAAGCCTAAAATGGACAAATTAATTATCAGATAATCATTTAACGTTTCTTAAATCCTTTTTGCAGATAGCTTTTTTGTTGGAGGGATATTTCTTATACTTGCTGCTATTCTTTGTCTAGTAAGCAAATAAAATTATTAAAACTAAGGGGCTAGAGTGATGTTTTATAATTATCGAGCCAATCTATTAATTGGCTTAGTTGTCATTGCTTTTATCTCTAAAGTTGAAGCCAAAGAGCTTAAAATTGGCTACTTCATCAACAGTCCCCATGTGACAAATGTGGAATCAAAAAGTCCAGAAGGGGCGTTAGTCGATTGGTTTGAGCAGTACATTCAACCTAGGATGCAAATGGGTCTAAATTGGGAGGAAAATAAAACGCCCGTTCGGCGTTTACTTCAACGGCTTAAAGAAGGTAAAGTCGACATAGGCATATTTTTTGTCAAATCTCCTAAAAGAGAAAAATTTCTTTATTATCCAACTACGCCCTTTTTAGTTTCAACCCCGTCTTTGTTAGTCAAATCTAGCTTCACTTTGAATAAAATAAATAATCTAAACGAGATTCGCACGCTCAATATTGGTTTTGTTGATGGCGGTTTTATTCCCTCAATTTTAGAAAATAAAAATATTCAATTTATCTTGATGTCAGGCAGTGAACCACAAAAAAGAAATGTAGAAATGATGATGCTAAATAGGTTAGATGCAGTATTTGCTCCCCAAGATATTTCTCTTCATTATTTAGTTCGAAAACTAGGCCTTGCCGATGATGCCAAAGTATTGAATCTACCCCTGCCAGATATGCAAATATATGCCGTTTTTTCTAAAAAAAGCACCAATATAGATATTGTTGAGCAATATCAAAATGCCTTAACAATTGCCAATGATCAGTTTTCCTATAGAAAGTTCTTGCTTGAGTGGCATGTTAGCAATTTGGATGAGTAGAAACTTTTATTAACTGGTTGTTGGGAGTCACCATTTCAATTACGCAGCTTTCATATCAGATAAAATAATTTGGGCGATTTGTATTCAACTTAGTTATTGAATATAAATTGCAAAGCAAGTTTATTTCCCTTCAAAAGATTCTTGCTTTTGAGCAAATAAATCAACGATAAACTCTCTAAATTTACGCTGTCTTGACACTTCTCGATGGTCAGGATGGGATAACAACCAAATTTCGTGATTAAAAGCGGGCTCGCAATTAGGTAAGCGTCTGATACCTTGAGCTTTATCGGCATAAAAACAAGGTAGCATCACCATGCCAACACCAGCTCTGGCAGCTTCGAGTTGTAATCCTGCTTGATCCATAAGGTATTGCGTTGGAATATCTGGATAAGGTGACGTTTTTACCCACTTCGGATATCTTTCTTGACCACCCCATCCTATCCATCTTGCACTTGAGTCAACATCAGAGGGGCGGTGTTTTTGCAAGTAGTCATCACTGGCATAAAAACAGCTAGCTAGCGTTGCCAATTTCCTGCCAATTAAAGGATCGGGCACAGGATTGCCAAACTCCATAATTCGAAGCGCAATGTCACTTTCGCCACGAAGTAATTCAAATAAGTTACTAGAAACATTAAATTCAAGATTGATATCACGATATTTTTGCGTAAATTGTGCAACTTCAGGCATTAATATGTGATTGGCAATAATATCCGGTGTTGTAACCCGAATATCTCCACTCAATTCTGTATCTCTGCCTTGTAAATGAAGCTCTGCGCTAACTAAAGCATCTTCAGCTTGCTCTGCAAACCCTATCATTGCATGACCTTCAGTGGTCAATCGATATCCAGAAACATCTCGGTCAAACAAGCGTGTTCCCAGGTCAGATTCTAGATTCTCTATTCGACGCGAAACCGTTGAATGGCTAATTCCTAACAATTGTGCAGTAACTCGTGCACTACCTGAACGTGCAACAGATAGAAAAAACTGAATATCATCCCAATTCATGGTCGATTTATGCACCACTGTGACCTTTTTATCTGTATATCGAACTTTTTATTGTCCATGTAAGATTCATGCAAGTCAAGTGACAGACTTTTAAATAGATCATATATGAAAGAAATCAGAATAATTTTAGCACTTTTGTTAATCAGTTTAACAATAACTGTTACCGGAAAATCTATCGATATCCAAGTTAAGGAATTAATGATGACATCAAGTACAGAAATACAAAGAACGATATTATTCTTTGTTGCGACGCCAAATAATGCTCAAAGCGATGCACTCAAAATATATAAAAGTAAATCAACTGAACTTTTGAAAGAGTACGGCATAAAGCAAATAGGAAGTCATGAAATTAAAGAACAACTTGTAGGGAAATGCTCAGCTTCTTTTATTAGTTATGCAGAATTTCCATCGATTGGGGCAGTAAAGGATGTTTTTAATAGTGATGAATACAAAGCCCTATTACTACATCGTGATAGAGCCTTTAGTTCACTCAATATCTACGTTGCTCAGCCAGGAATAACAAGCCAAGCAATTACTAGTAATAAAGAGCTTTTAGTGACTATTGCCGCACCAAAAATGGCAGAGCAAGAGACATTGAATACCTATCTTCAGGGAGCTCATGCGCTTAGTAAGGAGTATGGAATTAATCCCATATTGACGGCTAAATTTCCTATCGTTGAACAATTGTTTGGAAACTGTCCTGCCAGTTTTATTGCTTTCGCTGAAAGCGATAAAGAAGGCAATCTCAAAAGTATGTTTGAATCCGAGCAATACCAACAGCTCATTTCACTTAGAGATAAAGCATTTAATTCAGCGGAAGTGTTTTTACTAAACTAAACAAATCTTTTAAATCAATTAAAAATATAGAGCTTGTATAACGACTTATTCATGCTCTTTTTAAAACGGAGGTAACTATGAAAATTAATTTTACAATCGAGATCAACCAACCGATCAACACTGTTTGGCATGCATTAGCTGAAGATTTTGTAAATATCCACCAATGGTATGGTCCAGTAAAGAATTCTTATGATATAGACGCGACCACAAAATTACCTGGAGCCTCATGTGCCGGCAGAGTTTGCGAATTAACAGACAAACCAAATGGAGCTAAGGCTTCTGAAACTATCACCGTTTATGATAAATCGAAGTGGTTGTTGGAACTTGATGTCAAGATATTAGATGCCCCTGCAATAATGCCAATACGCAGTAATTACGCAATCTTTGAATTAAATACGATATCACCAAACCAGACATTATTGACCGTTAAAGTAGCACCTGAGCTTAAAGCCCATGGCGTTATACTCTATCCGCTAGTTAAAATGGGAATAACATTGGAATTTAAAAAAATGTTGCAAGCTTTTAAGGGGCACACCGAGAAATTATCATTGCCAGCAGCTTAGCTAAAACATAACCAATACTCATTCTCTGTCTAATCAATAGAGATTGAATTTAAAACTACATTTCAATTCAATTAGATATTTTAATTACAAGGTTTATTAACATGTTACGTATTGCACAGTTTATCTCAATTTTATTCGTTATAATTTTTACCGCTGCGGCTATTCCCGTTATTTTCTTTCCTGAATTCCTAGGAGGAATAAGTGGATTTAACCCAATATCTGATTATGGACTCACTAATATTCGTACTTTAGGAGCACCGCTGTTAATGATGGCTATTATGACATCGATTGGTGCTTATACTCGAAACTGGCTATTTTTATTGCCAGCAACAATCTATTTTCCACTTAATGGATTAACCCGTGTTCTCTCATTATTTAATGAGCAATATGATGTTGTAATGCTGCGTGGTTTATTTCTAACCTTTGGCCTCTTTATCCTCGCCATTTGGGTAGTTAAAACGTTTCGCGTAACTGAAAATAACCCATAACATTGAGAACAAAAAGTATTTTTCGTAAAGAGTATTTTAAATAATAATACATGTATAGAGCCACAATTTAACAAATCAATAAAGCTCAGACCGAACAATTCGCCCTCTCTGTTGCTTTATTAAAACATCAATGACAACCAAAACTAAATGAGAACTTTGAGAATGAATTTTTTAAAAATTATCCCCACATTAGCGATGCTGGTTATTGCTAATGCGCTATTTAGCTACTCAGCTCAATCTGAGGAGATGAAATTTCTTAATATATCAAAAAATATTAGCGCGGAATTTCCTTTTCAGTCTAAATACTTAGAAGTACTAGATTCGAAACTGCATTATGTTGAAAGTGGAGAAGGAGATCCAATATTATTTTTACATGGAAACCCTACCTCGTCTTACCTATGGCGGAATATTATTCCCTATGCAGCAAAGAAAGGCCGTGCAATTGCTATTGATTTAATTGGTATGGGTAAATCAGGTAAACCGGATATTGAATATAGTTTTGAAGATCATGCAAAGTATTTAAATGCGTTTATTGAAAAAATGCAGCTAGAAAACATTACGTTAGTTATTCACGACTGGGGCTCTGGCTTAGGGTTTAATTATGCTGCGACTCATGAGAATAATGTCAAAGGCATTGTGTTTATGGAGGCTCTGCTAAGACCATTCGAGTGGAATACCTTACCAAATGAAGATTCGGCCAATATGTTAAAAAATATACGGAACGCAATAATGGGAAAAAAAATGTTAATGGAACAAAATTTCTTTATTGAAAAGTTTCTTCCAAGTGCAGTGGTGAGAAAGCTATCGAAAGAAGAACTTGACCATTATCGTCAACCCTTTAAAACGATTGAGAGTAGGCTGCCTATTTGGCGCTGGCCAAGTGAAATTCCTATTGCAGGTGAGCCTGAAAATGTTTATCAAGTAGTCGAAAATTATTATCAATGGTTGCAAGAAACGGATACTCCCATGCTGGGACTATATGCAACACCGGGTTTGATGATTCAACAACCTCAAGTTAAGTGGATACAAGAGAATATCAAAAATGCTACCACGGCTCCTATTGGTAAAGGATTGCATTTTGTTCAGGAAGACAATCCGGACGTTATCGGTAAAGAGCTGGTTAAATGGTATCAAACCCTTTAAATGCACTTTGTAGACCGTCTAGTATAGGAGGAAAATCTCCTATTCCGTTATTCATTTAAGGCATTTAAGGCATTTAAGGCATTTAAAATCAACATAAATAAACTTATCACTTTAGAAAGCTATTTCATGATGCAATAGGACATGACGATGTCATAAGCGATGACTGCGAACACCAATTCCTAAAACGACGACAGAATGTAAGTTGCTGCAAGTGTTTATTTGAGCTTAACGAACTTCGATAGCTAATGGGTTGTATTTAATAATAAATAAGAATTTATCCAATTTTTGTGTCTGAGTCTATTAGCCACTGATTTGTAATTTGTAAGGCTTGAGGGCGAAAGCGAGATAGAGTATATATGCTAATGTCAGCTACTATTGAAGATAGCTGACTTAATAGTGGGAGCTGTTAGGATCGCTCTTTCAACAAAAAATCAGCAATGAAAATCAATCTAAAATTGTCCGCAATTGGCTAGCTGCGGAAGGTTTTGTGTTGATACCAAAAGCTTCCGCTTAGCGCACTATCGAGACATGATCACTTTTGCCACATTGCGGACATAAGCTAATAAGAACTAAACAATGCATCGGATTATATTTTGTATCGATAACGCTAAGTTAAAGCTCCGCCTTAAGCGATCATTTTGAGTTTTGTGTAATTATTATTACGACCGCCATCACTCC
>Ga0209395_1005802_pt1 | contig 13706 bp, 13 predicted proteins | sample GOMGulsemesocosm_3_FD_184635 | JGI IMG/M metagenome (GOLD analysis project Ga0209395, IMG submission 184635) | Methane-oxidizing microbial communities from mesocosms in the Gulf of Mexico - GOM9D Gulf of Mexico (SPAdes) (version 2) | ecosystem: Environmental > Aquatic > Marine > Cold seeps... | reverse complement strand
GTACTGGTTAAAATAATCCACGTCTGCGTTGCTCTGATTTATTTTCCCTACGCACAACAAGATCACAAACTTAATGGAAATGGTATTAAAAGAATGGATCTTCGATAAGACACTTCGAAGATGACGACTGGTTGTCTTGGTTAATTGAACGCTAGCTTTGGCGAGTAGAGCACAGAGCAAGCAGCAGCCAGTAGCTTTTATATTTTTGATGCGTCATGCCGAATTCGTCATCCTGAATTTATTTCATGATCTCGTTGCTAAGATATGAAACAAGTTCAGCATGACGGGAATCAAGATACTGAAACCAGTTCAGCATGACGGGGAATCAAGATACTGAAACAAGTTCAGCATGACGGGGAATCAAGATACTGAAACCAGTTCAGCATGACGGGGAATCAAGATACTGAAACCAGTTCAGCATGACGTGGGAATCAAGATACTGAAACCAGTTCAGCATGACGTGGGAATCAAGATACTGAAACCAGTTCAGCATGACGTGGGAATCAAGATACTGAAACCAGTTCAGCATAACGTGGGAATCAAGATACTGAAACAAGTTCAGCATGACGTGAAAACCATGATACTTAACAAATCCATCCGTTTTGTTAATAATTCCTATTAACTTGACATAAATATCCTTTATTTATTCTATTTCAAAGTATTTCAAATTATTTCTGCTTTTACAGTGCCTAAGCCCCTTTTTACCTTGTAAAAAACACGCTATTTCTTTATGATCAGAAAAATTTTTTGTCGATATACCGCTTGGTATGAATTTGAGCTAATAAAACAGTGCTACGCTTATGGCATATAATCTATATTGCGTTTACTTTGCTAATAATAAATTACTGTTTTGTTGGGGTCTTAGTTGGAGAGTATGAATGAGCAATGTGCCTGTGAATAACGGCCGCAGACGCTTCCTAACGGCTGCTACGGCAGTGGTTGGTGGTGCTGGTGTGGTTGGAGCTGCTGTGCCTTTTATTGCTTCCTGGAATCCAAGTGCTCGCGCGAAAGCTGCGGGTGCTCCAGTTGAAGTTAATGTAGGTAAAATACAGCCTGGTCAGTTAATCCGTGCAGAATGGCGTGGTAAACCTGTCTATGTTGTACGTAGAACAGAAGAAACGATTAATGAATTAGCTACACATGATGATCAGTTGCGAGACCCGAATTCTGAAACGGCACAGCAACCTGAATATGCAACTAACGCTTATCGTTCAATTAAACCTGAATTCTTAGTTGCTTTAGGTGTTTGTACTCATCTAGGCTGTGCACCTACTCATCACGGTGGCGATTTCGAGCAATTCGTTGAAGGCGTTCCAAACGGTTTCTTCTGTCCATGTCATGGTAGTAAATTTGATATGGCTGGTCGTGTTTTTCAAGGCGTTCCTGCACCATTAAATTTAATGGTTCCTGAGCATTCTTTTATCAATGATGACACCCTACTTGTTGGTGTTGGTCAAGGAGACGCATAATGTTAATGAAATTAGCAACTGATTTCATGGGCTGGATTGATAAACGTTTGCCTGTGACTGAAGCTTGGAACAAACATGTTGGGCAATATCCAGCGCCAAAAAACTTTAACTTCTGGTATTTTTTTGGCTCGTTAGCCATGTTAGTACTAGTTAACCAAATCCTTACCGGTATTTGGTTAACAATGAACTACGAACCATCAGGTGATGGTGCGTTTGCTTCAATTGAATATATTATGCGTGATGTCGACTACGGTTGGTTATTACGTTATATGCATTCTACAGGTGCGTCTGCGTTTTTTGTGGTTGTGTACTTGCATATGATGCGCGGCCTTATGTACGGCTCATACCAAAAACCACGTGAGTTACTGTGGATCTTCGGTATGTTAATCTATTTAGTATTAATGGCTGAAGCATTTATGGGCTACTTGTTACCTTGGGGTAATATGTCGTTCTGGGGCGCTCAGGTAATCATCTCGCTCTTTGGTGCAATTCCTATTATTGGCGAAGACTTAACTATTTGGATTAAAGGTGACTATGTTATCTCTGGTGCTACCTTAAACCGTTTCTTTGCACTACATGTTATAGCGTTACCGTTAGTATTAGTAATACTGGTATTCTTGCATATCCTTGCACTGCATGAAGTAGGGTCGAATAACCCAGAAGGCGTTGATACCAAGAAACCTAAAGGCAGTGTTAAGCCTGAAGAACTATCTAAATTTAAGTTCCATGAAAGCTACACCAAAAAATACGACATTGTCGATTCTATACCTTTCCACCCTTATTACTCTGTTAAAGATATTATGGGCGTGGCAGGTTTCTTAATTTTATTCTGTTGGGTAATGTTCTTCTTCCCTGAAGGCGGTGGCTACTTTATTGAAGCGCCAAACTTTACCCCTGCAAATAGTTTGAAAACTCCTGAGCATATTGCCCCAGTTTGGTATTTTGGTCCTTTCTACACCATCTTACGTGTTGTACCTGATAAACTTGGTGGAATGCTATTAATGTTCGCGGCAATTGGTATGCTATTTGCGCTACCTTGGTTTGATCGTGGTACCGTTAAGTCTGTACGTTATCGTTCAAAATGGCACTTAGCTAACTTAATTCAATTTTCTATCTGTTTTGTTATTCTTGGTGCTTTAGGTACTATGCCTGCTAGCCCAACGGCTAACCTTATTGGTGTAATAACAACTTGTGGTTACTTTGGTTTCTTCATTTCACTGTGGCTCTACAGTAAAAATGAAACTACTAAACCAGTACCAGAGAGGATTGCAGACTAATGAAAAAATTAATTATAGCCGCTACTTTCGGCATTTTTGTTGGCTTAGTTTCACTTACGCCATTTAGCGCAAGCGCTGCAGGCCCAAGTGTCCCTGTAGATAAAGCAAATAATGACTTATCTGATAAAGAGTCGCTTAAAAAAGGTTTTAAAACCTATATTAACTATTGTTTAGGTTGTCACCAGCTGCAATACCAACGTTATAACCGTACCTTTACTGATTTAGGTATTGAAGAAGCAGATGGTGTAGCTAATTACATGTACACCGGTGATAAAGTTGGCGGTCATATACTTAATAGCATGCCGAAAAAAGAAGCGGCTAGCTGGTTTGGTAGCGCGCCACCTGATTTAACTTTGGAAGCGCGTTTACGTAGCCCTGATTGGATCTATACTTACTTACGTTCATTCTATATTGATGAGTCTCGTCCATTTGGCGTAAATAATACCGTTTTTAAAGATGTTGGTATGCCGCACGTATTGCAAGACTTGCAAGGTGTAAGCACAATTGACGAACATGGTAAGTTATCTCCAGCAATGGGTGGTACTTTAACTGCTGAAGAGTATGATGTAGTAGTTCGTGATTTAACTAACTTTTTAGAATATGTTGGTGAGCCTAATAAACTTGAGCGTAAAGCAATTGGTTATTGGGTATTAGCTTTCTTGTTCTTCTTCTTTATTATTTCTTATTTCCTTAAGAAAGAATATTGGAAAGACATACACTAAGTTATTAATGCAATAAATTTTAGGGGGATTTGATAGTTGAATATCAAATTCCCCTTTGTTAGTTTTTAAAGTTGTAGCAATTTCATTAATTTAGTGAACTTGGTATAACGATTTTAGGAGGCTCTATGGCCGTAGCAGCAAATAAACGCTCTGTGATGACGTTGTTCTCTCATGCAGATGATATGTATAGTCATCAGACACGCATTGTTTTAGCAGAAAAAGGTGTTGGTGTTGACATCAACTTAGTTGATTTAGCTAACCTGCCTGAAGACCTATTGGACTTGAATCCATATGGTACAGTACCGACTTTAATTGATCGTGAATTAGCGTTATATGAAGCTAAGATCATTGTTGAATATTTGGATGAGCGTTTTCCTCATCCACCATTGATGCCAGTTTATCCGGTATCACGTGGTCGTAGCCGTTTAATGATGCATCGTATTGAGCAAGATTGGTATAGCCTTGCGAAAATTATCTTGTCTGGCACTGCTACAGAAGCAGCAAAAGCCCGCCAAGAATTAAAAGACAGCTTATTAAGCATTGCGCCTATTTTAAATGAAGCACCATACTTTATGAGTGAAGAGTACAGCTTAGTTGATTGTTACTTAGCACCATTATTATGGCGTTTACCTGTATTTGGTATTGAATTAGTAGGTCAAGGTTCTAAAGAGCTTAAAACGTATATGTTACGTTTATTTGAACGTGAATCTTTTCAAGCTTCATTAACTGAAGAAGAGCGTGAATTACGCTTTGGCCACCCAGCCTAATGAAAGATTTAACACCTAGCGAAATGAGTTCTAATAAGCCTTATTTAGTTAAGGCTTTCTATGAGTGGATCTCAGACAATGATCTGACGCCATACATCATGGTTGACGTTAGCGTTTATGGTGTATTAGTGCCAATGAGTTATGTTGCTGATGGACAAATAGTGCTAAATATTGCCTCTTCGGCTATTGGCACTATTGCTTTAGGTGATAAGGCCATTGAGTTTAGTGCCCGTTTCGGTGGTAAGTTAGAGCACATTACCGTTCCTTATGGTGCGATAGGTGCGATATACGCTAAAGAAAACGGCGCTGGTACATCATTGCCTATTGAACATCCTGAGGTTGATGAAGTGGATGTAGCTGATGAAATTGTTGAAAAACCAAAATCAACGTTAAGCAGTGTCGCTTCTACGGGTAGCAAGACTGAAAAGTCGAACAAACCCAAAGTTAAAAGTAAAGCAAGTTTGAAAGTTATCAAATAACACAAACTGTTTATTTGAAGTACATGACAAAAGCCTGTATATATCACCGATATTTACAGGCTTTTTTGTTTTAATAGGCTTGTTTAGATGTATTCAAATACTTTGATTACACGGCTAACACCGTTAATATTACGCGCTATCTCTACCACAATAGAGGCTTCTTGTGGTGTGACTAAACCGAGTAGAAAAACTTCAGAATTTTCAGTAACCACTTTAATGTCTTTAGCATTTACTTCGCCATTGGCAAGTAATGCAGACTTAACCTTAGACGTTAACCAAATATCATTGCTTTGGGTTGTTACCGCGGTAGTCGAGCCAATACGAACCTGATTATGTATAGTGACAATATCAGGAACATCTTGAATTGTCTTAATAGCCAGCTCTCGCAAGTAACTGTTAGGCGCTTGGCCAACAACTAGCACGGTACCGTTCATACTAACAATATGTAAGTTGGTGTTTTTAGACAATGCCTTTTGTTTGTTCAATTCATTATGCGCTACAAACTCAATGGTTTGATCATCAATTTGTTTACTGAAAGTGCGACGGTCTGCAACCATAGTTGCGCCTGCCGTTACTGCGACTACAGTGGCTACAGCGCAGCCTTGTAATGCAGAAACTAACATGAGTAGCCCAGCAATTTTCGTTGATTTTTTCTTGGCTAATGCTGACAAACTGTTATTTAAAGTCGGCATTTACGATTCACTTTGCGGAAACAAAGTTGTATCAATGATTTCACATAAGCTATGTAAAACAACTAAGTGCACTTCCTGAATCCTTGATGTTCTGGCAGAGGGAACACGTATTTCAACATCGCTTTCGCCTAATAATCCTGAGATATCACCACCATCAAATCCCGTTAAAGCTATGATTGGGATGTCACGAGAAACAGCACTCTCGATCGCTTTAATGACATTACGCGAGTTACCACTTGTAGATATAGCTAATAATACGTCACCATTATGTCCTAGCGCTCTTATTTGCTTAGAAAAGACTTCGTCATATTGATAGTCATTGGCAATAGAGGTAATGGTAGAAATATCGCTGTTAAGGGTGATTGCCGGTAGGCTAGGGCGTTCAGTTTCGTACTTATTAAGTAGTTGAGCACAAAAATGTTGAGCATGCCCAGCTGAGCCACCATTACCGCAAGATATAATCTTGTTTCCGCCAAGTAAGCATTGAACCATCATCATGCCTGCATGTTCAATAGAGGGCGCTAACATCTCACTCGCGGCAATTTGCGTTTGAATGCTTTCAGTAAAATTGTTTTTGATCTGTTCTAGCATGGAAAACGGACTCCGTGACTTATTAAATAATAATTTTTTAAAGGCTAAAAGGCATTCTTTAACCAAGTTACCTGTGGTTGTGTAATATCACCTACCAGTGCAATGACATCAATGCGACAAGGGGTATTATATTCATTTAAACCAGCTTGATGCAGGTAAAAGGTTATGCAATGCCGAATTTTTTTTTGCTTACTGACAGGGATTGCGGCTATCGCCCCGCCAAAGCTCATATTTTTTCGATATTTTACTTCTATAAAAACATAGGTGTCACCATCACGCATTATTAGGTCTATTTCACCTTGACGAGAATGATAGTTTTTTTCTACAAAGGTTAGTCCATGTTTGCTCAGGTAGCGCTGAGCAAAGCCTTCAGTAATGTTACCTTTGTCTGTGCTGCTTGGCTGCTTGGAAGAGGCCTTATTTTTCCATATCAATAGAAACGACCTTTTTATTTTTATAAACACCCCAGAGTAAGCTTCGGGTGAGTATATTGGTCTCATTTAATTTTAAAACCCCTGTTTGGCCCCAATGTTGGAGGTAGGGGGCTTGCTGCATCAATGGAATCTTACTAATAAGTTGATAACTGTCAAAGCCCATAGCGAAAAGGCGTGACACACTATCACTACGTATTGGCCATAGTTGGTTACTTAGCGTTGCTAACTCAGTATTTTGAGCATCAGCTAACAGCCAAGGGATTTCGGTAAATGTTAAGCCTTTTAAGTCATTGTTACTGCTAAAATCTTTTTGAGAGCTATGGCTACGTGAGCTTGCAAAAACAGGGATAAGGTCAGAAAACGGGCTAATGTTCACTTCAATATACGGTTTTACCAATCTTGTTTGTTCAGGAGTACCAACAAGATAGATCATGTCTATGTCTCTGCGATTTCTTGTTTGTGTTTTTATACTCTGATTAAGGCGTTTTTTAAGTTTATCGATACGATTTTCACTGCTATCAACGGATAAACTCACTTTAATTTGCTCTTGCATTGGAGTGCCGGTATCGTAATAGACAACGTTAATCACATCGCCTGTTATGTTTTGCCACTGTTTTACAAATGCCTGAGCTATGCGCTTACTGACAATATTCTTTTGGCTTAAAACGATAGGGTGTTTGAAATCTTGACGGCTCAATGTGGCTGCTGCTTGTCTTGCTTCATCTTCTGGTCGCATAGAAAGCACAGTATGTTGTTTTGATAATGAAGCATTTGCCGGAATGTTTAATAGCAAGGTATCAACAACATTAGCATCATTGGTGGTTTGTAAATAACTTTCTATTGCCGAGTCGCTGTCAATCGCTGTGAGATAATCAGTGGGCTTCTCCTGATTCTCGATTGATATTTCTAAAGTGTTTTCGCTTTTATTAAGATCAAATAATCCATTGCTTGCGTTTAGCATGTAATCATTTTGTGCTTGTGTTTGTGGGCTGGTATGAGTGATGTATTTGTCTACATTGGTCTTTAATAAGGGGCCAATCACATAGTCTATTTTTAACGTGGAAAATTCATTTGTTAATCCATACCAATTAACCGTATTACTATCAATAAAGTGAATTTTTTTAGTTGCATCGTTTGAAAAACTCGCCAAAATTCCTTGTTGAATTGCACGGCCAGCTGCAGCAGTATTTTGTTTGCCGCTTAGCGGTATAATCACGGCAATATTGTTAATGGATTTTGGCTTGAACGTCTGCGTAATCAGTTCTTTTACTATGATATTTGCTGGATGTTTTTCGAATTTTTTTTGCCACATCGTTAGGTGGTATAACATTTGTTCTTGGTTACCACCAAACTTATTCGCTAAAGCGGTTAGTTGTAACCAGCCATTGCTGTAAGGTGCTTTATCCAAGGCCAATAAACTGAGTTGCCATTGAGATAAACGTTGAAATCCATGCCAGATATTGACTGTTTCTTCAGGGGAAGGGCTACTATTATGACGAGTGGAGTAAGCATATAACTGAGCGTTTAATGCATCAATTGGCTTTTGTTTTTGATGGAATGAGGCACTTAATAATCGGTAATATGTCGCCGTTAGTACGATATTGTTTTCAGCAGCGAATAGCTCAAGTTGTTCAAGTTGTAAGTGACTCTCAGAATAATAACTAAGTTGCTGCAGGCTACTTGCTTTAATGAGTACGAGTTGGACTTTTTCATGAATATTATGAGGAATATTTTCATCAATTAGCGGTAAGGTTTTATCGGCCAGCCAAAGTGCCTTAGGGTAATTCTTTTGTTGATAAAAAAGCTTAGTCGCGGTAATTAATTCAGCTGTTGCTTCATTAAGTGTTAACGTTTGAGCAAGCGCCACACGCTGTTCTGCAGACATTGTATCTGAGCTTGTTATGACTTCCTCTATTTCAGTCATTTTTTTACTGTCAGCAGCTGGTGGCAGTGCTTGCTTGGTAGTACAACTTGCTAGAAAGGTAAGTGATAAAGCAAACAATACTCTAGCGTTAATATGTTTAAAAGGCATTGAAAAATAATCTAACCTTGTTGCTTTTAACCTTACAAGTAAGCATGCTGTTTTTAACACAATAAAGAAATCCGTGAGTATTGCTATCAGTATAGGGTTATAATAAACGCCTACGAAGTGAGTCTCAACTAATAACGCCAATAATAGGCTAAATCAAGTGAAGTAAGTTTACATGAGTGAAACAAATTTAACCCCAGCTACCCTGTATATAGTCGCAACCCCAATCGGAAATTTAGGCGATATAAGCCAAAGGGCGATTGATATATTAACGCAAGTTGATGTTATTGCCTGTGAAGATACTCGTCACACGGGAAAACTGCTGTCTGCTTTTTCTATTAAAAATAAAACAATGTCGCTGCATGATCACAACGAACGTCAACGACAAGAACAAGTCGCTAGCATGCTACAAGAAGGTAAAACTATTGCGCTAGTCTCTGATGCAGGAACCCCGTTAATAAGTGATCCTGGCTTTCACCTTGTTCGTTACTGTAGAAGCCTTGGCCTAAACGTTTCACCAATTCCTGGTGCTTGTGCTGCAATCTCAGCCTTATCTGTTGCTGGCTTACCTACCGATAGATTTAGTTTTGAAGGTTTCTTACCTTCTAAATCGGGTGCAAGACAGGCAACGTTACAAGCTTTAGTTGATGAACCACGCACTATGGTTTTTTATGATGCACCACGTAGGGCAATTGATACCGTTCGCGATATTGTTGCAACGTTAGGCGGTGAACGTTACATCGTTATTGCCAGAGAATTAACGAAAACCTTTGAAACAATCCACAGTGATACCGCTGAAAACTTTCTTGAGTGGCTTGAGCAAGACGCTAATCAGTTAAAAGGTGAGATGGTCTTGATTATTGAAGGCTATAAAGCGAAAGAAAATGAAATATCAGCGGAAGTGATTAATACCTTAAAATTATTACTGGCAGAGATGAAGCCTAAAAAAGCCTGTGCTATTGCTGCTGAAATTTATGGAATAAAGAAAAATGCCTTATATGAAGTCGCCTTAAGTCTTAAGGTTTAAGCACTCGTAAAATGTATCCGCCTCGTTATTGCATAAAGTGCATGGACATTTTCAATAAATAGGGTAAAATGCGCGCCGAGTTGACCAGACAATCGCTGGCTAGTTTACGTAAGTATTTCTAGCGGGAGGAAAGTCCGGGCTCCAACGAGCAGGGTGCCAGGTAACGCCTGGGCGGCGTGAGCCGACGACAAGTGCAGCAGAGAGAAGACCGCCGATGGCCGCTTGCGGAACAGGTAAGGCTGAAAGGGTGCGGTAAGAGCGCACCGGATTGCTGGTAACAGTAATTGCAGGGTAAACTCCACCCGGAGCAAGACCAAATAGGGTTTCATGATTATTTAGACGTAAGTTTAGATAATATAAGCGTGGTTCGCGTGGAAACCGGGTAGGTTGCTTGAGCCTTAGAGCGATTTAAGGCCTAGACGAATGATTGTCACTTAACTTCATTTCGGTGAAGGGAAGATACAAAACCCGGCTTATGTGGTCAACTCACTTATTCCAAAGAAAAGCCCCTACAGCAATGTAGGGGCTTTTTTGGTTTAGTTCCAAGGTTGATTGTTGTAGAAAAATATTTAATGAGTTGTTTTTATTTAATAAAGCTAAGCAATAAATAAGTCGCTAGTACCACAGCAACCCACATAACCATACTGCCTGAAGGATAGTTTCGTGACAGTAATATGCTCAATCGCCCATTCTTTCCAGAAAAATAATTTAAGTAAATATTAAGTCTTAGCTTCAAAGCATCCCGTAATGCACGATCTGCTTGCCAAATAACGCTAAAAATGTGTTGCAACGCATTGGGCATAGCACGGCGATAAATCCAATCAAAATCTAAATTAGTTGAACGTAATTCAGGTGGGTACATTCCTTTAAGATTGAGCCAAACAAAGGCCAACGCTGAGAAGAATAGTAATTGCGTTTGTGCCAGCACATGGGTTGCATCATAGGGGTTGTAACCCGTGTCATAAGGCAGCAATGAATATAGGGCTTGTGGATAAATACCAATGGCAATACAAAGCACAGCAGATATAGTCATTGCTAATAACATATTATTAGGAGGATCATTCGCCTTTAAACCTGAATCATGAGCAAAGAAGGCAAAATATGGGATCTTTATTCCTGCGTGATGGAATACACCCGCAGAAGCAAATAATAACATCAACCAGATCCAGTCATAGCCTTCTTCAAGTGCAGCAGACATCACCATTGATTTACTGACAAAACCACTAAACAGTGGAAAGGCTGAAATAGAAGCAGCACCCACAATACACAGTATCGTGGTTTTAGGCATGGTTTTATATAGTCCACCAAGATCAGAGCCGTTTATTCGGCCTGTCATCTGTAAAACCGCGCCCATAGACATAAATAATAAGCCTTTAAAAATCACATCGTTAAAGGCATGGGATACTGCGCCGTTAATAGCAAGTGCGGTTCCAATACCTATACCTACGACCATAAATCCTACTTGATTGATTAGGCTATAGGCCAATACGCGGCGTAAATCGTTTTCAATCACGGCAAAAAATATAGGGAAACACGTCATGGCCGCACCAATATAGATCAATATCTCGGCGCCGGGAAAGGCACGTGCCAATGCATAAACCGCCACTTTGGTGGTAAATGCACTAAGAAATACCGTTCCCGTTACAGTCGCTTCAGGGTAAGCGTCTGTTAACCAGTTATGAGCAATAGGGAAAGCACATTTAATACCAAAAGCAATAAGAATAAGCCAGCCAGCGATACTATCTAAACCGATGTAACCAAATTCTAAGGTGTTGTTTTCAATTGCATAAAAAATAGTACCGACAAGCAGAATGACACCTGATAACACTTGGATAATAAGATAGCGCATGCCCGCATCATAGGAACGTTGTGTTCTACGCGCCCAAATAAGAAATACCGACGTAAATGCTAGCAATTCCCAGAAGACAAACAATGTTAGCAAGTCACCTGCAAAAACAGCACCTAAAGCACTTCCGGCATAAAGCATGGCAGATACTTGTTGCATAGTATCGCGAAGATGTAATGAATAAATAATGCCAATTAGTGCGGCGATATGAAAAACATACCCAAACATTATACTCAGCTTATCAACACGGTAAGGCGTCAATTGGTATTCAAGAAAGGCAAATTGTAAATGGATCCCTTCAGGTACCATCACTAAGTGCGTAGCACTGACAATAGGTATAGCGATCATTATTACGCTTCGCAACATGCCACGAGTGAATAATAGGATTAATGCGCCAATAAAAAAGGGGACAAACGGTGGTATTTCAATCATCCACATGATGCTCTCCTTTTTTGTTTAACATGTCGTTATTTAAAGTATTGTTATTTAAAGAGTCATTATCTACACCTGTTTCGGTGGGATTGTCATAATAACCCTCGGAACGCATCAAGAAAGTTCTCATCCACGTTGCAACAATTACCAGCACTACACAGCCAATAAAGCCATAAATGGGATAAAAGAACCAAAGCTTTTCCCATTCGTGCATGGTATGGCGGTGAATAACTAAATCTAAAACGACCAATATTGCACAACAGGCGTAAAGAATATGTAATAGTCGCTTGACGTTATTAGGGTTATCAAACAGATATTTTTTATCATTTTTCATGAATTATTCTCTACCGGTCAAAATAGCTGAAGCCAAATCAAATAATGGCTGAGGGTGAATAAATAACGTTAAGCAACCTAACGTAGTAACAACAATGGCAATTAATGAAGGCAAAGGAGCCTCTTTTATCTCAAAACCAGATAAGCGCTTATCTGAAACTTCGTTGGTGTTATTCAATTGTTCAGAGGTTTTGAAAGAAGTGAGGTTGGGAAAAAAGGCATGAAAAGGAATAGGTAACAAATAAGCAATATTGAGTAGAGAGCTCAACATTAAAATTACCATCAACACAAACTGTTCAGTTTCTATTGTGCCCATCATTAAATACCATTTACTCCATGTGCCTCCTGTTGGAGGAACACCAATAATGCTAAGACTTGCAATAAAGAATGCGATCATGGTTATCGGCATTTTGCGACCAATACCACGCATTTCGCTTATCTTTGATTTATGTAAAGTGACTAAAATAGCCCCTGCACAGAAGAACAGCGTTATTTTTCCAAAAGCATGCATAGCGATATGCATAGAACTACCAATGACACCTGAAGAGGTAGCTAGTAAAGCACCTATTGTTATATAGCCCAGTTGACTCACGGTTGAATAGGCCAGCCTTGCTTTCAAATTGTCTTGTCGCATGGCAATGAGAGAAGCAAGCAGCACAGAAGCCCCGGCTAAATACAGTAAAAATTGCGTGGAGGGCAATTCGGCTAATAAATCTAAACCAAAAATAAAGATGCAGACCTTTAAAACCGTAAATACACCCGCTTTTACTACGGCAACTGCATGCAAAAGTGAACTCACAGGGGTAGGGGCAACCATAGCGGCAGGTAACCAGCGATGAAAAGGCATGATCGCGGCTTTACCAATGCCAAAAATGAACAATACCAATAAGATGCTAGCAATGACTTTATCGACATCATCAGCAAAAACACCACCAACTGTAAAGTCTAAAGTGCCTGCTACAAGCCAGGTACTGACAATCGCGAGCAGGAAGAAAACGATTGAGGTAGAAAGTAAAATCCCAAGGTAGATTCGGCCACCTTTTTTTGCTTTTTCAGTACCTGCGTGTGTCACTAAAGGATAAGTAGACAGTGTTAGTACTTCATAAAATATAAACAAGGTAAAAAGATTTGCTGAAAAAGCAAGTCCCATCACCGCGCCAATAGCAACGGCGAAACAGACATAAAAACGCGTTTGATTCTTTTCTTGGTGGCTGCGCATATAACCAATGGCATAACATGTTGTCACCAACCAAAGGAAGCTCGCAACTAACGCGAACAGCATGCCTAGTGGCTCAATATCAAAACTAATAGTTAACCCTGGTAGCAGTTCCCACCAATAAACGCTGATGGATTTTCCAGAAGATAAACCTTGATATAAACTAACTACTAAAAATATTAAGGCTAAACACGTTGCAATTGTTACACCTTCTCTAAGGTTTGCATGGCGCCCCGATGCCACAATAGCGAATGTGGCTAAGAATGGCATAATAATACACAGTTGCAGCATCAGCTCTAAAGAAAGGTTCATGGTGATACTCCAAACAAGCTCTGAGCGGCGGCTTGGGCTACCTGCACACTAAGTCGAGTATCTATGCCAAAATAAATATT
>Ga0209395_1005800_pt1 | contig 13706 bp, 10 predicted proteins | sample GOMGulsemesocosm_3_FD_184635 | JGI IMG/M metagenome (GOLD analysis project Ga0209395, IMG submission 184635) | Methane-oxidizing microbial communities from mesocosms in the Gulf of Mexico - GOM9D Gulf of Mexico (SPAdes) (version 2) | ecosystem: Environmental > Aquatic > Marine > Cold seeps... | reverse complement strand
AATAAATAGAGTCTAAATTTATGGCTTATGGCATAATCACGACTTATTCATTCATCGATCTTATGAGTTACAGCAAAGAAATGACGATAGCAAACTTAGACCTCTCCTCGCACACCCCTATGATGCGTAGGTGTCAAACCAATTAAAATCAACAAGATAGCAACAATAAAAACAAAAACCATACTTAGACCTACACCTTGTTTAATGGTAATTAATTTGATATATATATTAGGTATTTAGTAAGTTAACTCAAGTAGATAGTGTGGTTCGTCATAAATAATGAGAATTCTTGTTCAATGGATTTTTGAGCTGTAGCCAAATTTTGATGAATTTATTGAAAGTTTTTAGTCAATAGTCGTGAGGAAATTACAAAAAAAACGTCAAAAATCGCAAGAAAATAATTGCAACTAAGTGCAAAACTGACTCCCCCCCAATAATGCAATACTTTTTTCTAATGACCCAGTGTGAAAATGTAGGTAATTGCTTTATTTCATTAGAAAAAATGAAGATTTTTTTTTAGAATTAAATTATAAGCTTCAATATTTATAACTACTACGATGAACACCAAACACTTCGCAAATGCGCTTTAGTGGATGGCTCTCTTAATATGGATTTTTTAAAAGCAGCTGTTTAAATCTTAGTTCTGGTGTAAATAACTTTGACTTGTTTGGGGCTATATAATTATGATTTAGTCGTAGAGTACTTAGACTACCAATTTAAATAGTTCTTTTATGATGAGGAATTAGCAAATATAAGTCAGATTGTTTTGTCTTTAAAAATAGCTTTAGATGTTCTAGCGGATCTACTCCTTTGCTCATTTAATTATGAATTAACCCCCTATAACATTTCAGCTAACATTCACTAATATTAAAGTTTAAACAGGATAATAATAAATCGTCAAAAGGAGCTTACTTTAATTTTCCCTGCCGAGAACGGCAAATATTTCTATTTTACTGATAACGTGTACCCGTAGCCTCTAACTGAAAATGGCACAGAACCTTCAGCACCGTCACTTTTAAACCTTTTAGAGGTTAATTTGCTCCAATAAAAATCAATTCTTGCCTTTACTTGCACATTATCAGGAACAACAGCATTTATTTTTTCTGTTATTCCTGAAAAATATAGCTACATTTTTTATCGATTACCTTTTGAACGATTGTGTGTCTTGCATAACATCTCACAGTTTTTAATATCGGTAGCGCCTCCCTTGCTCCATGCTGCCACATGGTCAGCGTCCATATCTTTAATAGCCCAAATCTTAGAGTTGTTGGTGTCATGGCCTATGGCACAATGCGAGCAGTTTGAAATTCCTTTCTTTTCGGCATGTTTCTTTTGTTTGGCATATACAGACCTTTTAGTGGCTTCATCAAACACTCGTACATCAAGTAGTTTGGTTTCTACCGAATGGCCAAGGATGTACTCAAAAACTCCTTTACGATTTTTCACAAAAGGGCTGCCGTATAGTTTTTGCACCTCTTCAGAGACTTTCTCAGGGGCGTAAGGGGCCGTGTGGTACTTCTCATACAAACGACCCCATTCCAAGCCGCTCATCTCTTTTTCCACATCAATGAAGACGGTAGAAACCCAATCTATCACAGTGTTGAAATAGATACTCAGCTCTTTGATGTTGTCATCATAGCGATGGAAGCTCATATAATCCCCAATACTGCCTTTACTAACCCAATCTAGTGCTCGTTCAAGAAACTCCTGTCGTTTTTCACTACCTTTTACATATGCACTCCATTTCTGAACATTGGCATTCTGACTGTTGCTGAACTCTTCCTTGCAAAGAGTCACAAATGGACCGGAATACACTGCATTGAGCAACTCTTGATTGTTAAGCGGTATACCTGCAATATTGATGGTTTTGAACCATTCCTTAACTTCGCTTTCCTCGCCCTCACATTCGTAAATAAGTAGTGCTGCTTGCAGTATCTTTTGCTGCTTATCTTCTGCAATGCCATTGAAATACTGCTCCATTCCATTCTCGTCCTTTACTGCAAAACGGTTGGTAACATAGCGACCAAAACTAGTGATACGCTGTTGCCCATCCAATACCTCAAAGCAGTCCTTGCTTACCTTATTGAAATAGATAAGCCCCAAGGGGTAACCCTTTAGAATGGACTCAATAACCGCTACATCCTTCTTGCCATCTGCATAGATGTAGTTTCGTTGATATTCAGGTTGTATGGTAAGACTTCCGGACAGCCCGAACAGTCCCTTGCCTTCTAATTCATTGTAAACAAAGCCCTCGCAAATATCCTTTACAGAGATGTCAGTTCTTAGTTTTGTTTTCATGTCGTTGCTTTCCTATGCTGTATCAAGATCCTGTGATATGTCCTTTTTCCATTTACAATAGTACAACCGCCTTTATCATCTGGATGACGTTTGTAATTCAATTTCTCTAATACATCCTTTGGTGCTGATGATCGTACATTTCCAGTTGCAGCCCAAATAATGTGAAATTGTTCTGGGCTGTATTTATCAAGAAAGGTAATAGGGACACCCATAACGCCCTCAAAATCACTTGGGATATATTTGACTAAAGGAACTTCTATAGCATCATAATTTTCATACTTTTCAAAATTCTTTTTGGTAGAAAATTTTATTATGTCTGCCTCGCTCATTAGTTGTAAAGGTTCGTGCCGTCTACCATGATCCAGATTGCTAAACCAACAAACACCTGGAACACGGTTTACTTTTTCTCCATTTAATTCCCGATCAAATTTGTATGAGTCTGAATACACGAAATCTTCCGGAACCTTAAAGTACATTCCTTTATTAAAGTTCGTTGCTCCTAACCACATCTTATTTCCCTGCAATAACGGAAAAACTTCATTGTATGTAATTGCATTAAGATTGCCAATAATCACAAACTGTTTTTCGGCCTCAACTATCCACGCCAAAAAATCTCTAAAAATGGAAAATGGCGGGTTGGTAATTATAATGTCAGCCTCATCGCGTAGGTTTTTCACTTCTTGGCTGTTGAAATCACCATCACCATCAAGGTAATCCCATTCTAAATCTTCTACATCTACTTTGCCGTCTCCACTTTTATCGTGTTTAAGCGTAAATATTTTTCCATTCTTGTTGGTCTTTCTACTATCATATTGTGGTGCGCTTTCTTCGAACATCGTTACTTGATAACCACCTTTATAGAACTTACTGTCTACCGCATAGCTAGTACTGATGAGTTTCTTTAGCCCGAAGCGTTCAAAATTTTGTGCAAAAAACTTGGTAAAATCACTCCACTCTGGGTCATCACAGGGCAACAATACAGTCTTACCTCGGAACACATCGGGATTGTAATCGATATAAGCATTAATCTCTTTTTCAATATCATGATAATGAGTATAGAACTCATCATTCTTTGCTCTTTTGGCTGCCGTTAAGTTGCTGGTTGCCATAATATTTAACTACCTCTTAATATTCTTATTTTTTTACACTTCTGGATTTTTAGCTTTAATAAAGATACGTTCATAAGGGCACATCTGTACTCCATCTTTAGTAAATTGGACATCAGTTCTCCCTCTATAATTTGTAGTTATTCCCAGGATTTTTGCATAATCACCTGTACTTACTCCTAAAATATCAAACTGTTCTGGTGAATATTTATCCAAAAAGCTTATAGGAACCCCCATAATTCCGCTATAATCTGATGGTATTCCATTTACTATCGGTACTTCTATTGCGTCAAAATTATCATATTTCAAATAGTTATATTTTTTAATATCTTTATTTTTAGTATATTTAATATTATCAGCCATTGTCATTAGACGTATGGGTTGATGACGTTTACCGTGTTCAAGGTTTGTATACCACCGAACCCCATTTACTCTCCAAAATAGCTTTCCATCTTTAATGTAGGCATTTTTAGGGTTTGACATTCTTTCAGGATCATACAAGTCTGGATCTCCAACAAAATAGGCGGCACCACCACTAAAATAAGAAGAGCCAAACCAAATCTTGTTATCCTTTATATGAGGAAATAGTTCTCGATATTTAAGAGCATTCAATGAACCTATAATTACAAACTGTTTTTCGGCCTCAATAATCCAGTTAAAAAACTCTCTAAATAAGGAAAATGGAGGGTTTGTAATTATGATGTCCGCCTCATCTCTAAGCTTCTTAACTTCTTCACTTCTAAAGTCACCATCACCATCAAGGTAGCTCCATTTCAAATCATCAATATCTAGTTTTTTATCTGTATTTGATTCTTTTGTTAAAGTAAATATTTTTCCTTTAACTCTTGTTTTATCAACATCAAAGCTATTGTTCTCTCTTTCAATTAAAGAAGGTTGGTAGCCTCCTTTGTAAAATTTACTTTCTACTGCAAAACTTGTAGAAATTATTTTTTTAATACCGAAACGTTCGTAATTTTGTGCAAAAAACTTTGTAAAATTACTAGATTCTGGGTCATCGCACGGTAGTAAAATTGTTTTATTTTTAAATACATTTGGGTCATATTCAATATAAGAAGACATTTCTTTTTCTATGTCAGAATATTGAGTATAAAACTCGTCATTTTTGGTGCTTTTTGCCTTACCTAAATTACTTTGTGCCATTCACTATCCTGTATACTTAATGAGCCTGTTGTGGATGATAGGTGTTTTTAACGTGGTGTTCATAAATCGCTTTTATGCCTTATTAGCACCATCTGATAAACTTATCACTAATAAACTATTACGAACAACAACTCCGTTAGCATTTAAGTCATAACTCCCTTTTCTTTCGAACTTTGCAAAATAGGCTTACTAAGAACCGTTTGATCATCTGAATAAAAATCAAGTTGCGATTGTTCTTCTAACGAAGGAACTTCAGTTGTTTATTTATTAGAGTTTGATTCTGGTGAGGTCAGTTTATTAATATCGTTAATAACTTATAAATATTTATTCCTGCATCTTATTATAAGATCGAATAGATTTATACATAAATACGAATGAAATGGTCTGACTTATTAGACTGTAAAGGCATAGTGAATTTGATCACTCAAATAGAGCCGTTATCAATACAAAAACTAATCCAAATATACCTTATCCAATAAAATAATAATGTCTTCAATGTGGTATTAGAAGTCAATTTCATTTGCGGATTGATAAACTCAAACATAATGCGTAGTCACAGAACATTGTAAATTAATTGTTCAACATTCTGGATCTGCTCACGCACAAAAACAAACACCCATTACCATAACTGGTCTATATCGATTCAACCAATCGAAATTAGCATGCCTGCCACCCAATCTGTCACCATAATGTATGCGTCGTTTTTCCTGGTCGAAATTACCCTTTAAAAAATATAACCGTCATCATCCCTATGATGGCAGTTGTTTTTTAGGTGTGGTTTTCGGGAACGATTGTATTGTGGCGCAATGCCTAATCGTTTTTCAACTGCACTCCTCGGAGAATGAGTGTATTGATCATTTGTACTGTATTTAATTAGCATATCCCTGCTAAAAATCCTAAAATCATCAAGAAACTCTTCTTTCCTATCTAGCTGATTAGTGTCAACAAGAATTCTAAATAGCTCTCTAACTAGCTTTGTGAACTCTTCATTAAGGACATTAAAAAAGGTTTCACCCACTTTTAACCCTTCCAACAAGGCAACATAGGCTTGCATACTCGATTGAGTGTCTTTGCCAACTCTCATAACACGTACTCCTTATGTTTATTATAGTGTTGTGATACTTCTTCTTGTTTTCCAACATCAATCAAATTAATGATTGAGTAAATTTCATTTCTTTGCCGCTTAAGGCCAGCACTTTTAACTTCATTTTGATAAGCCAAGTTTTCATTTGATCTAATTAATTTTGAATTCTGTTTTGTTAAACTTGAAACATCTTCCTTAAGGTCGGCATTTTCACGTTCAAGCCAAGATACTTTTTTAAGTAAAGACTTTGCTTTTTCGGTTAATTTTTTTGCTTTGTCTTTTAAATATTTAACAGTGCTTATTTTTCTTGATTCTAAACTTAATAAATCATCTATTTTGGCGTTTACAAATTGAAGCTCTTTAGATAGATCATTTTTTAAACCCAAGAGAGTATTCTGTTCAAACAATAATTTTTCTTTATTCTTAATAATTAGTTTATTTTTGTCCTCTAATGCTTCTAATTGGTCATTAGCAAAACTGATGGTATTTAATGATTGAGCAAGCCTTTCAGCAGCAGCTTGTTCTACTTTCCATTCAACGCGAGTTAGTCTACGTTTTTTAGCGCCTTCTCTCGTTAAACCACATGGCTTACCAACGTGTTCATAGTAGCTATCTTGGAATTCACGCATTGCTGATTTATAAGCTCGCATTTTTTCCTTAGCTCGTTTACCCCCGACTAAGTCACGAGCCAAAACCCCAGGATGAACTTGACCGATATTCATACGTCCACTTTCATCAATATCTGGGACTTGATACCAATGCAGATGAAAATATTTTTCATCTGTATGGGCGCTAATAGACTTTAAAGTATCTCCGCAGTGTAAAGTCAAAAAATCAAAATTGTGCTTTAACCACTTTTTTAGACCTTCATCATCAGGAGTCAACTGACAGATCGGCACGGGATAAGAAGCAACACCTCCAAGCAATATTTGAGCATCCCTTCTTAGTCTCCTACCTCGGCTATCCTTACCTATTAAAGCCCTCTCCTCTGCCAAGTCAACAGCTTGAGAGGGAGTCATGCCATACATTAATTTGAAAGGCATTGGGTTTTCAATGTGTGGGCATGCACCAAGGTCACGCTCAGCCTCTCTCGCAATATTTCTAGCGCTCTGCTTTTTCTTACTTCTGCTTGCGACCTTTGCAAAAGTTTCAATATGTATGAATTGAAATCCGGACATAACCTTTCTCTTGTTATTATTTTCTGTGGCTAACTGGTTCTTAGGGCATCTGCGCCTAAGCCGGCGTTTATAAGTCTGAGGAACGATGGCAAATAAACTTAGTCGGTCACTATGTGTATATATTACACCCGGTCATCACAAATATCAAATAAATCATCTATTATACAATGAGTTATATATTAATATTCAGAATTATATTATTAATCAGATATTTATAATATTTAAAGGAAACATCTTGGGGAATTGATGTGTAAGTTATATTTTCTTTTATATATCAACACTTTATTTTTAATTGACTTGATTTTTGTGCCGATAGTATGTTACCCTCGCTTTAACCCCTCCTCTAGATTTGACCTTTGTTAAATTGGTTAACTGCAAAGAAGCTACTTTTCTATTTTCTGTTGGTAAAGAGTTAACAATATTTATCGGAAAGACCTCTCTTTAATACTTAAATATCTGGCACAATCTTCGACAAGTATAAAAGAAAAACGTACTTAAGCTCACGCAGTCGGCCTTAAAGAATTCTTTTGAAATCAACTAATATAAAATACTTATAAAAAATTTAGTTTGATTTCAAAATATATAAATTGAAAATGAAATTTTAGATATGTGGAATGAATAAGAGAGAAGTTAATTATCTCCTCTCTTATTTTTTGAAGGGAGTTACAGGATATTAATTATTTAATGCCAATCTAAGTAACATATCCATGTCATGGAGTACATTTTTAACATCCTTTTCCCAACCTCCTTCAATAAGTAATTCTTGCTCTACATCCCCATACCAAAGCGTTGCTTCTTCAATTGTTTCAAAGTAATCATTTGCAAAGAGCTGAAATTTTTCTATTGCAAGTTTTTTGGTGGTGCCCCAGTAAATTTTATGGTTTTCACCTTTTTTCCATGAAAATACATACACACGATCTTGAGCTTTGCTATCTGCGGTTAGTTCAAAACCACCATTTTTGATTTTTACTGTCATTTGATTCTCCTAGTTGATTTTAATGCTTTAATCGTTAGCTCAAGATCTTGAGCTTTAACTTCATATTGATTTGCTATATGTTCAATACTTTTCAAGTGTTCAAACATGATTGTCGGAAATGTTTCCATTTCATATAAGGACTTTTCACAGCACTCCAGTTTTTCTTTGTATTTATCTGGGAAAAAATAGATATTTCCAACCCATTCACCGCTTGGATAACGCTTTCCCCGTTGACGAGCGAGATACTCCTTTGCTGCCATCAATAATGTGGTTTTACTCATAATTAGCTCCTAAATGTAATTAGATTAATGAAAATAATTTTGTTATTGGCCTGCCTATGGCAGGAGATTAAGCCAGGTTATTAATGCTTCTATGCTGCAAGTTGATTTGCATCCAACCATGCTTCAACGTCGATTATTTTCCAGCCGACCATGCGTGCCCCTAATGCAATCGGCTGAGGGAAATCACCACTTTTACGCCATCTCCATAAACTCGTTTGACTAATTCCCAACAAATTAGCTAATTCAGCTGCTCGAACTATGCGAAGTTTGCTAACGATTTCAATCGTGTTGTGTGTTAAGTTATTCAAAATAAGTACCCTCGTTGTTTTTGTTTACTGATTACGAAACAAATTTTTTGTTGCGCTCCATACCTAAAGGGAGGGGGGGAAATGTCAGGCATCGGCAATTTCTTTTGAAATATTTTCCAAAAAAGTTATAAAACGTTGATTTAAAGAGCTTTACACCCATGATAAACAATAATAAAAAAATTAAGATTAAGAAAACAGAGATAGAAATAAGAGATTTATTTCAAAAAGTATCTGATGGAAATGAACAAGCTTTTTCAATTTTGATAACCGAATACAATGAGCTAACTCTTAAAGTTGTTGAGCAAACTCTAGCAAAAAATGACTTTCATAAGGTTCTTTCAATCAACTATAAATCAACTTCTGAAGAGTTGGCATCGTCGGTATGGTTTGAAATGTATAAAACTTTTAAAAGAGGGGCTACTTTTGAATCCTCAGATAAATTTGTTGCGTACATAAGTAAAGTATCCAGGTCACACGCCAGAAAATTTATGAAAGCGAGAATTGAAATAAGAGTTAACCAAGGGGATTTGATCAATAAAAAACTTGATCATAGTGATGACAGCAATACTGAATATTTAATTTTAGATAATAGATTCGAAGATAAGAAAAGTAGGAATTTGAAGTTCAGTAGTATTGATGATGTGACTATAGAAACACTACAGCAGCCTAGTAGTTCTAATACGGAAGAAATTGTATTAGAAGAAATGCAGATCTTAGGTTTCTTTAATAATTTGACAGACAAGCAAAAAGAAGTAGTTAAATTAACGCTTGAAAGTGATACGCAGGCAGAGGTAGCCAAGAAAATGGGAGTTGATGTAAAAACAATATTCAATATTTTGAAAGGCATTCAAGATAAATCAATTCATAATTACTAATTATGTGTTTAGCTCTATTTTAGAAGGATTTAATTATGACACCAATAGAAAAAATTGTAGATTGGGCTAAAGATAAACCTGTCTTCTGGCGGCATGCAATAAGATTGATTATTCAAAAGGGTGAACTAAAAGAAAAACAGTTTGAGCTGATTTACGCTATAGCGAGAATGGAGTATGGCGTTATAGAAAAGGGTGATGTTTACCCAATGTACGAGTTACCTATATCAGCTAGTGGATATCGAAAAGAAGTTTCAGAAATTAAGTTAGCCATATTAAAAGATGTAGTCAATGTAGGGTCATTAGCAGCTAATCAGGAACTGAAATTCAACACTAACGGGCTAAACATTGTCTATGGTGATAATGGAGCAGGTAAGTCTAGCTACGCAAGGATATTAAAACACGCTTGCTTAACACGAGGTGATCTCCAGCCCATTCTTGGTAATGTATTCGAACAATCAAATTCACCGTCTTCGGCATATATTGGTATAACTGATGAGAAAGTATCAATACCTTTAACTTGGACTTTAGATACAGAACAAGAACAGAACCTAAAATCTATCCGAGTTTTTGATACAAATACTGCGGATCATTATGTTAGTAAAGAAGATTCTCTAGGCTACAAACCTTTTCCAATTAAAGTGCTTGAAAGCCTTTCTGAAGCATTGAAATATGTAAAAAGACAAATAGAAGAAGAGTTAATGCCTGGTAATGGGGCTGTAAATCTACCTCAATTCTCTTCAGAGACTAAAGCTGGTCTATTTATATCTTCTCTTAATGGTTTAACTGATGACAAAGAAGTTAAGCAACATATTGCGACAGATACTGAAATTGCCAACATTGCCATACAAGAGCAATACCTATTTAAACTAAAATCTAAAACAGCTGAAACTTTAAGAAATGAATTGAAAGGTAAAAAGAAACGAATTCAGCCATTAGTGGACTTTATTGAGCCTTTTATGGCTACGTTATCAGATACAAGTTTTGATGAATTAAAAATTTTACAAATTGATGCTGTCGCAAAAGAAGAAGTAGCCGAAAAACTACGCCAAAGTGTTTTGAACAATTTACCATTTGAACACATTGGAGGGAGTGAATGGCAAACTCTCTGGCATGCAGCGAAGGCATTTATAGCTATTCAACCTAACTCTATTTCCTTTCCACCTGAAACAAGTGATGACTGCCCATTATGCTTACAGAAAACTGAAAGTAGTAGCGCTGAAAGACTTATGCGTTTTCAGGCTTATATCAGCGATAGCGCAGCTAAGGAAGCAGCAGAAGCAAAACTAAAATTAGAACAACATAGAGAGAAAATTGATGGATTAATTCTCGATGTCTCGCCATATTCGGGTGTGCTGAGTGAATTCAACACTGATGAAAATCAACTAGAAACAAAAATAAATTCTTTCATCGATGTGCTCAAAAATCGGAAAGAAATATTTTTGAATGCTGTTTTACCAGTATCAATTGAAAGTTTGAATTCTTCATCTATAGCTGAATGCAAAGATATTGTATTAAATATTAATAATGAGATTGAGCAGCTTAAGGATGATGTTACTCAAGCAAATTTAATAACAGAAAAAGAAACAATATTAGTAGAGGTAAAAGATCGGAAATTGGTAAAAGAAAATTACGATAGCATTATTAAAAAGAGACAAAGACTCTTATTAGAACTCCTACTAGACTTAATATTACAAGATACCAACCCAAGGTTAGTAACAAGCCTTAACGCTGAAATAAGTAAATCTATATTAATCGAACCCATGGTTGAAAATTTTAAACAGGAGTTAAACAAGTTTGGATTTGATCGATTTGACATAGATGTAAAAACCCGAGGAAATGCAGGTGAGCAATTAGTTAAATTGCAAATAAGCCAAGGCGATAAAAAAATAGTATCTCAAGTTGCTAGTGAAGGTGAGCAGAGATGTATAGCAATTGCCTGTTTTATGGCAGAAATGAAAGCCGATGGTAGAAAGTCCGCCGTAATATTTGATGATCCAGTTAACTCACTTGATCATAAATGGCGGGAGAGTATAGGTGATAGATTGGTTAATGAATCTATTGATAGACAAGTTATAGTATTTACTCATGATATAGTTTTTTATAAATACTTATTAGAATGTGTCGAAAATACTCATGGTGCTGAGGCTCAGCAAATTAGACTCGATCGGAGTAGAAAAAATACAGGTATAGTTGATTTAACACCGCCATGGGATGCTTTGCCTATTAAAAAAAGAATAGGCCAGTTAAATAACTTTTATCAGCAATTGGAAAAGACAGATCGATTAGGAACAGAAACTGAATATCAAACTCAATGTTATGACTTCTATTGCCACCTTAGAGAAGCCTGGGAACGACTCGTTGAAGAAAGTCTACTCAATGGAGTTGTTACTAGATTTGGACGCTCAGTACAAACTCAAAGAGTTAGTAAACTTGTCGGTGATAAACTGAGTCAAGACGACTACGATACATTAGAGAAAGGAATGACAGGCTGTAGTAAATATTTCAAAGGCCATGATACAGCGGCACCACTCCAACAAAAACCAAGAAGAATTACAGAAGTAAAAGCAGATTTAGACCTGATTGATAATTTCAATAAATATTTGAAAAGTAAAAGATAGCAATACTTCAGCAACTAAACTGAATTTTAAAAAAATAGGCTAATTGGCCATATAAAACTTAGTTTCTATGATAAGAACAAGCTAAAGCTTAAGAATATCTAAGTCTTTAGTTATGTTCTTAAGCTTTAATACAAGTACATGTCTATAACCCATTAAGTGTATTTTAAAGACTTTATTCTTTTATTAAACAATCCATATAGTCTGCCCATTTTTGTAACCAAACTTTACATCCACTTTCATATTTATGAAGATCATAAGTACCTTCAATACCAGTGCGAGCGTGACCTAATACAGCTTCACCGACTTCACTAGGGCAATCTAACCTAGACAAGCCTGTTCTTACTGTACGACGAAGATCATGAGGTACCCAGTGATCAATATTAATCATTCGTTCATCTCTTCTCATATGCCAAGCTTGTTCAGTAAGTGATTTTTGTTGAATTGATAAACCTGTTTTTATCGATGGAAATAAATACTTGCCAGTCACAAGCCTTAACTGTTTCAAAAAATCAACCGCTTGCTGAGGAAGTTGAACATAACGCTCTACCTCAGTTTTAGTTGCTCTTAAGTGCCAAACGCCTTTAACAAGATCTATATCATCCCATTCAGCACCACAAATTTCTCCTGTTCGACAAGCAGTCCAAAGTGTAAAACGTAAAATATTTTTTTGGGTTTGCGTAAATGCACTACCAGGTAGCCAATTCAAAAATTTGGTAAGTTCTTTGTCAGATAAAACTCGTTGCCCTCGTTTAGATGTAAGGCGAACTTTTGCTTGTCGCAAGCTGTTTTTGGCTAATAGTGCAGGATTTGCAAATTCATCAGTGAACTTTTCTAACCCTATAGAATATTCATATGCCGCTGTTAATTCCCTCAATACATTTCCAGCTTGAACATTTGAGCCACGGTCTACTATCGCCATGATCATGTTGATAATATCTTTTCGTGTGACTTCATCGGCAAAGCGCTCTCCTAAAATCAACACTGCATCGCCATATAATGTTCTTCGAGTTTCAAGTTGACCTTTTTTTATTCTTGCCCCTGCTATTTTTTTTTCTCCAACAAAGCGATCTTCAATATATTGTCTTAAATAAAGCTCCACAACATCAGTAACGGTCATTTTTGTTGATAATTTATGCTTTTGCTCAAGCTCCACTTCTCTGGCTTGCTTTAATTCAAGAGCTGGACAACGTTCTGCTCTTCTAATGTCTTTGAGCTCCTTTAATTTAATCCTAGCTTCACTAAGAGAAATTAAAGGAAACCGCCCTATTTGAATCTGAGTTAATTTTTTTGTTATAGGACTTTTATAGCGGTAAAAGAATGATTTCGTGCCTGCTTTAGCACAAGTAATTCTCAGACCTCTATTCTCTCCAATATCAGCTTTATCTTTATCACTAGGCTTCATACTACTGATCACAGCTGAATTTAAAGGTTTACTTTGTTGATTCATAAGTAGCTCTATTATTCTATCCAAAGTATTATTAGCAACAAGTAAGTTGTCACTGGCATATTAGTATAGGTTTTCCATCTAAAAAAAGTATAACAAAACAAAACCACACTTACACCTATATAAATTAGTGGAAATTCATGAAATTACACAATCGTTCATGAGCTTTCACCAGCTTACGGGGTAAGAATTTAAGTGAACAACATCAAACACATAAACTAAAAAAGCGTAATAAAAACATGCAAGATCTATCAAAACACACCCCTATGATGCGCCAATACTTAACAATTAAAGCTGAATTTCCGCATATTTTAATTTTTTATCGCATGGGAGATTTCTACGAGTTATTTTTTGATGACGCCAAAAAAGCATCTGAC
>Ga0209395_1005798_pt1 | contig 13712 bp, 18 predicted proteins | sample GOMGulsemesocosm_3_FD_184635 | JGI IMG/M metagenome (GOLD analysis project Ga0209395, IMG submission 184635) | Methane-oxidizing microbial communities from mesocosms in the Gulf of Mexico - GOM9D Gulf of Mexico (SPAdes) (version 2) | ecosystem: Environmental > Aquatic > Marine > Cold seeps... | reverse complement strand
GGTTGGTTGCGGTGTGATTATGCGGATATTTGCATAGATTAACGCCTTTTATTCACCTATAAAACATCATTGCGCATAAAAACAGTTTTGGTTTATGCGCAATAAATTCATGTTTCTGATTGGTCATGTAGTCGATTTGAACTGATTTACTTACTTATATTGATAACTCGGTTAATTGTCGCCTTACTCACCGGTACAGCCTCCGCAATTTTACGACTAGATAAGCCCTGTCCGCTTAACTCCATTATCTTCTTATGTAGTTCTTCAGTGATAACACTAGGCAAGCCATTAGCAGCCGCATAACCATCATTTGTTGGCGTTATTGTCTTAGCTTGTGGCGGAATATTACTAGACTGTACTACTTGATTAGGTTCTATTCGTATCGGGTGTGTTTCTTGGTGGTGTGTACCAGTGCTGTTTGTGGTGTGTACCACCTTGTTAGTGGTGTGTACCGACAACTTACAAGCATCTTGAACCCACTCACTGAAAGGTTTTCCATTGAGTTCTGACTCTATTTTCTTTAGTAGTTCATTATCAAAACGAATATTTTTTCTTGTTGATGTTCTTCTTTCATCTTTCAATGGTGTGTACCAGTTAAGAAGGGTGGTGTGTACCAGACAATATCATAAAGAACACCTGTTGTTCATTTTTAATATTAGCGCCTGATTGTCCATTGAAAGCTGTTGATGATATGTTTGATTTTCTAGGTAAACATAAGGATATAAAAGACAATCGTGATGTTTATTGTATTAATGCCATTGTATTTTTTAAGGGATGCTGATGTTTAAACGTTTAAAGCTTAATAGCGCTAAATCTAGGTTAGTCGAGGAAAGGCTTTACGAGATGGTAATGGATGAATTGGAGAGTGGAAATGTTCGCAAGGGCATCTGGGGAAAGGCTGTAGCTAAATCTAATGGTAATGATAATCAAGCCAAATCAAAGTATCTCGAATTACGAGTAGAATCTCTAAAAGATGAAGCGCACGTAATAAAATCAATACTGGATACTGATGTAGTTAAGTCAGAACCTAAACCTGATTTAATTGAAGCAGAAGAAAGGAAGCCTGATTTAATTGGATCCTTGAAGGATTTACTCTGGGTGGTTACTGTTTTTTCCTTTCTTATTATTGTCACGGTTGCTTATAACAATTTGTAAATGCTACTCAGTAGTTATGTGTACTTCTGTGTAGGTATAAAAACTAGTAGATATGATTTCTAGTTGTACTTAATCATGTTTTACAATCAGCTTATCTATACTAGGGGGGGGGTAGTTCATGGCCTACATAGCCTAAAAGGAAGTGCAGTTGTGATAAAAAATGCAGCCATATTTCAGCATAGCGTTATGTGTACGTTCATGTACTTACGCGTATAATAGAGACTGTTCATTGATACAGTTACCACTAAATAGTGTCAAAAGGTATTGATTAATGAAGCCTTAGAGGGCTATACTTCGCGAATCAAGGCAATGGATTTATCTTGGTGAAAAAAAACAAGTCGAGGCTGGGGTGGTTCCCTAACGACGTTAAATAAAATAAAAATAGATTAAGCGCCCCTCGTAAGGCGCTTTTTTTATGCCCGCTAGAAAAAACATTTAGGCTCGTCGGGTCATACAATGTACAATGTAATACGTTAAGTAGATGAAACCTAAACCACTTCACTATTTACCAAGTTAACCCCCGAGCTAATGCTCCAACTAATATTACGAGAGATAACGACATGAAGAACAGATCCGCGTGTACGCGCACCCTTTGTACCAGATTACCCGATCATCAATTCCATCACATAAAGTCGCAAGCTAATCCCTCAGATTATCTACGCAAGCTGATTGAAAATGATTTGGTGGTTTGTCATGAAAGCACCTAGCCAATCACAACTTAAATATCACAGCATTAACGCTGCTAACCTATCAGATAATCAACTGAAGGCTGTCTTACTCTCCTTTAATGGAGCTAAGCAAATGGCAAGGGTAATCGCTGGAATTAACCGTACACCAGGAATGTTAACGCATACGATATCGGGAAACCTTTATTGCAATAATATCTCCGACATTCGTCAGAAAGCGAGTTCTAGACTGTTGAAGCATGGTTTGAAACTAGTGTGTATTCCACAAATAGCAAACAATCCTTTAACGCAAAGCTTTCATTGGTACTTGTGTTTGATTGGTGAAATTGAATATTTCCCCACTAGTAAAAAGGCTGATAATGATGAGTGAATTACAGCTAGACTTATGGGGCTTTGATGAAGAAATCAACAAAGGCACTGACACGCCACAGCCCTTACCAGTAAAGGATGGTAGCCTTAATAGCCTAATAAGTATAATAGGTCATGTTACTAGTAATACTTCCGTAAGTATCATTAATAATAGGGTTAAGATAAATCGAGGCACGTTATTAGCTAAAAGGCCGAACAGACTTAATCAGGACTGGAGAACAAATAACTCGACTGGTAATGAGTTCTTAGATTGCCATATTGATAAACTGAATGAGTTCACAGGCCGCAGCCGTAGAAGTCCAAAGGTATCAGAGTTATTAGATTGTATCTTGGCAAACTTGCTCAACGCTCACAGTACAAGCAGCCAGTTACTTTACAGTCGAGATAATACAGGCTATGAAAACCGCACTATAAAAGGAATTGCTGATTACCTAGAAAACCAAGGCTTGATTATTAATGTTCCCGGCAAGGCTAACGAGTATCAAGGCAATAGCTCTTACATGACACCAACGTCAAAACTTATACTTGAAATGAGAGCCTGCAGGGTGCGTGTAATGCTAAGAAAGGACGCGCCAATGATAGAGGTCAGAGCAAAGAAAGTTGACGGTATCAAAGGCAATAACTTGTCAATTACCCGAATCAAAAAACGCTGCAAGGCTGAATATGATAAGTGCTTTGCTAGTGTTAAAGCTTATAACGAATTATGGCTAGAGCATGAAGCCACACTTGGCGACAAGTATCTAATCCCATTTTGCACAAGGATATTTAATCAATCACTTGGTTTAGGTGGTAGATTCTACAAAGCATCACATTTAATCATACCTAAAGCGCACAGACATTCAATTCTGATAGATGATTGCGCAACAACAGAGCCAGATTTTAAATCTCAGCACTACTGTTTTCTTTATGCCATGAAAGGAATCGAATTAGACCCAAGAAAAGACGACCCGTACATCATAAATGGGTTTGATAGAACGACAGCAAAGCTTGCTAGCTTGGTATTATTGAACAGTGAAAACATTCCAGCATTTAAAGCCAATATCACCAAGTCAGGCAATCCAATGAATAAAATGATAATGGCGCAGTATGGCGATAATTATGATTTATGGCTTAAAAGAACCAGTCAAGGTTTACCATTTGAACAACCTAGAAAGCCTAAAGTAGCCAAAGGATTTATTGATGGAATGCCAGACCATATTCAAGGTGAAGATCTCTATAAATCAATTACAGAACGTCACAGCTTAATATCTGATTTGTTTGGAACAGAGAACATTGGCGGCATACTTCAAAAGCTTGATAGCGACATAATGGCCAGAGCATTAATGGCGCTAGCCAAAAAAGGAATACCAGGACTGCCGGTGCATGATTCTATTCGCTGTAAAGTTGACGATAAACAAGAAGTGATCAACGAAATGAAAGCGGCTTACTTTGCTGAAATAGGATTGAATTGCGTCATTAGTAGCGACACGCTGTAGGCCATACTCAGTAATGATTACAGGCTTAATAGCCTAATAAGTAGTTTAGGATCTATTCTTGATCTCTTCTTTCTAATCTCTTATCTCATACCTCTAAATACACTATAAAGCCTCAGTAATAGATCGCGGCCATTCTAAAAATGATCGCAAGTATGTGAAACAGCCATGTTCACCAATACTTTCCCACTATAAAAGACCTAATGTAAACCATAGATAAAGCCTGTTTTTCGCACAATAAGCTGTTAAAATGTACAGTACCATTTTTATTGATTAAAGACTTTTCCGAGGTCACAAAGGCAACTTACACATGACACAGAAAAACAAATACATGAGCGGTGATATTAGGCACTTAATCAATGATGCTATTCAGCATGAGCTCGCCAACTTACCCGCAACACTGGCAGATATTAAAGACCCTATTCAAAGATTAAACTTCTTAACTAAGTTAATGCCTTTTGTATGTGCGCCTATTAAACAAGTTGGCGTTATGACCGTTCGCAGAGAAACGGGTGAGGATAAAGATCTGTTTGGTTAACGGAGTAAATCATGCCTAAAGGTTATCATTGCGGCAGAACACAAACGCGACCATACACGACTGAGTATCATCGAATTAACGCGAGGTTGTTTAAATCATTACTCACAACGGCACTTGGTAGCTACTCCCTTAACTCTGAACATCTCAGTAACGAACACAAAAAGCTAGTGCTATCAGAAAACGAAAATGGCGTTAGGTATGTGATATTTACCATAAACGATAAGCCTCATAGGATAGTTTTAAAGCTCGATAATCGAAGTGTAAGTAACAAGCTTTATATCACATGCCCATATTGCAGAAAGCTTCGACAGAGCTTGTTTGCCATTAAAAAAGCATACAGTTGCAGAGAATGTATCGGTTTACATTACGCTAGTCAGAGTGAACGACCACAAGAAAGACTGATGAGGCGCATTAGAAAGCTTAGGGTGGAATTGTTTGGTCATGATTATCCAGGCGTAAGTAATATGTTTGAACAGATAGGTTACTGGCCTAAGCCTAAGTGGATGCGCTGGACAACCTTTTACATGAAGCGAGACAAGATAAATGAGTTGGAAGAACAATATTGGCCAATGGTTGACGCTAAAATTGAAAGCGTAAACCTCTTACTTTAAAGGCAAGGTGAAGCAATGAGTACACGTATTAGTAAAGACTTATCCATCGACATACGGAGTGATTTTGTTACTCGTATGAGGTCAATAAAAAAGACTCGAAAGGAAATTGAACAGCTTAATTTATTCCTTGAAGCAACGCTGAACAACGTCAACGACTTGGGAAAAATCGCACATGGATGATGAAGTAGAAGATCTTTTATTGTCATGCGCTATTGATATGTTGAAGGTGACGTCCGCATATTATGGCATCAATATACTAATCCTTATTATTTAAGTGATTGACTTTAAAAACTTTAATGCTCAGTTGGTAGTTACCCTAGTTACCCACAGATATTGTGGATAGCTTTATTGGGTGCCCTATGGATAGTCTCCAGGTTAAAGAGTACTCCCGCCTTGTGAGGCACTAACAAAAGTAAAGATAGACTAACAATTACTAACATTAATATTAATATTAAACGTAAAGCCCGATACACAATAGTATTGGGCTTTACAGATTAAATGGAAATATCCCTTTAGTCCCACAGTTAAACTATTTGATTTTTAAGGAATATTGGTTATTGTAATACACACTAAAGGAAAGACATCATACAAGGAATACATATGATTTTATTAACAGGCGCGCTTACACTAACCGCAATACTAGCTGGACTCTACGGAATAGTCATATTAATCACAGTAATTCACAGCTTGATAACAGGTAAGCCCGAGTAAGTAGTATACGACTGTCGGATTATAAGTCCGACAGACGAACAGTCTATTAATCGCCTTTATCGTTTGAAAAGTAAATAAGCCCGATCAACATTAATGCTATCGGTGTAAGCCATAGGAATAGATCAAACATAAGACTGAAGCTTTTTACTAACAAAATTTAACTCATGGATTTGTTGTTGGATTTGATTACCCATTACAGTGATATCTTCTAACTGTTCAATGTCTGAATTGTAATCTCGATTTGCAGTATTGAATATCACTCCTTTTTTCATTTCATTTAATAAAGAATGGTTGTATTTAATTGCTTCTTTTAATTGAGCAGATTTTTCTTGAAGTGATGCTATTTGAAGTGTTTTTTTAAAATTACTCATTTTTGTGGCTTCCTATTTATAAAAAAATCGGTGTTTACATAAAAGTTAAGCGGTAACCTTTATTTCAACCACAAATTACCTTAATGATATTAAGAGAGAAAACAACAGCTTTTATAATGAAATGCCAGAATTAAATAGCTTGTTTTTTTGTGGGAAATCATTAGGGCCCATAAATAAAATCCGCGCGAGTTTAATGAAATAAAAGTAAATTGCAAGTCTTCTGCACCCCTTTAAAAATAGGCGCAGTAACTACGGGGAAAGCACGTTTACCGTATATTCAAATGTTAACGGCTTAGCTAAGTGTTGGTAAAATCCTATTGCGCAAGATAAGAGGAATTATCATGCGCAATAGGTTTTAATGGCGGTACTCCTATGGAGAGTCTACAAGTTAAATATCTATCTAAACACTCCCATATTTAACACAAATCAATGAAGGTTTAGGTGTACCAAAAGCAACGTTGAAAACCTATGCAACGTACACAAAGGGAAAGTCTCCAGGTTAAAGAGTATATGATTCTTTTACTTGTCAGTGACCCCACCTTGTAAGGACGGTGCTCACCACTAAATTTGGTGGCGTACTGATAGGTACACCCATTAGCACACCGCAGATTAAATCTATTTACGGCCTATACCTCCTGAGTATCAGGTTTTACAAGCTATGATCTCGTGACCCAACCTGGCAAATGGTATTCAGTGGTTGACTAAGGGCTACTAAATCTTAGTTGAACCCCAAAGATTGTGCCCACACAGTGACCCCCGCCTTGTAAGGGCGGTGCTCCTCGGTTTGAGAAATGCACATTTGTGTAAAGTGTTTTTGTGTATTGTTCATTTGTGTAAAACAGTGACCCCCACCTTGTAAGGGCGGTGCTCACTCATGTAAAACACAAAATGTAGCGATCGTAAGGGACACCACTCGGTACATGGAATAGTCAATTAAAACAACAACGAGAAACTAAAAGCTATTGATGATATGTTTAGTTACTTTGAAGAATAAGGATGTAAATCAATGAAAGACGACAAAACTATTGGTGATGTAGCAAGTTCAGTAAAAGATATAAAAGTTTCATCTATAAAAGCAGTAATTCATAACATATGGAGACTTGCTGTTTTCGGGGTTATGTTAGGGATGTTAGGGATGTTTGTTGCTTCGCTCTTAGACAATTACCCTAGGCACTTAGACGATGGTTTGATTGGCTTAGTTCTAGGGCTTATAGCAGCATTTGAATTTTTTACTGGTAAGTTAACTGCCTTTATATTCAAAGAAAGGACTTAACCTAAGTTACCGATCTATTGGTTTGTAAAATGGTAGCTTTGGGTGGTATTGAAACAGCAAGGGTTTATAGCCCTTCTAGAGTTCAAATCTCTATCCGTAAAATATGTTATTAACTAATTGATAGCGCATAATAAACTATTACCAAGAAAATCAAACACTCAAGGAATGACACATGAACACGAAGAAGAAATTTATATGCTTAATTATTATTATTTTTAGTTTTAATGTAATGGCTTTAGATGAATATTCATCCGCCCACAAGACTGAAAAGGAAGTATCTAAAGCGTTGCTGGATGAACTTGGCGCACCAACAAGTATTGAAAATGAGAGGAAAATATTCAGTGTTTTAAAGCATGCTTTCTCTTCAGGTAATTGGGATGGTCATGCATTATACAGTGATTCTTTGACATCTTCGAAATTTAAAGATTCAGCTGTAACTTATGTTGATTACACCATTAACACCAGCGACAGAGGAATTTACTCTTTTTCGTTTATTTATGATAAAAAAATAGGTCAGATTTTGGTGTCTACGAAACAATTCAGGTATGGCTCTAAAGATACGGCATTAGAACTTTTTACAGATGAAAAAAAGAAAGAAAAAAACATAGTTAAACATGAATCAGATAGCTACGGTTTATTGCAAAATGATGGTTATATTGATTTTACAGCTGTTAATTTAGGTGCCGATAATGGAGGGGTTATTTATTATTCTCAAGTGATAATAAATATTTAGCTAGCTAGCACCAATCCGCTGTGGCGATAACAAACCCTTTTAATTTAAATCACAAGTCCGATACTAAGGGGTATTGGACATAGTGAATCGTTATAAAACAGTGGTTTAGCTTGTTTTTGGTTGGTTGCGGTGTGATTATGCGGATATTTGCATAGATTAACGCCTTTTATTCACCTATAAAACATCATTGCGCATAAAAACAGCTTTGGTTTATGCGCAATAAATTCATGTTTCTGATTGGTCATGTAGTCGATTTGAACTGATTTACTTACTTATATTGATAACTCGGTTAATTGTCGCCTTACTCACCGGCACAGCCTCCGCAATTTTACGACTAGATAAGCCCTGTCCGCTTAACTCCATTATCTTCTTATGCAGTTCTTCAGTGATAACATTAGGCAAACCATGAGCAGCCGCATAACCATTATTTGTTGGCGGTATCATCTTAGCTTGTGGCGAAATATTGCTAGGCTTTAAATGTTCTGGTTGGTTTTTTGTTGTTTTAATATTGTGTTTGGGTTCGTTTACCGGCTTATGTTCAAGCTGAAGTAAGCTCGCTATTTGCTCCGACTGTTTACTAACAACCTTTTCTAATAGCTCAACAGCGGCCAATAATTTATCTACACGAACATCATTTTCATGGGGTGACATTGTAGGGGTGTCATCGGGGCGCTTTTGGGGTGTCATCGGGGGTGACAGGTTATCAAATACCCTAGCAAGTTCAGCAACATCTATTACCTTGTGTCCAAGCTTGTTAGTTTTATATGAAAGCTTACCATTAGCCATGTATCGTTGAATTGTTCTCTTTGATTTACTGGTTAACTCACAAGCTTTTTTAAGGGTGACAAGTGGCATGTGACATGCTCTTTTTATTGTGGGGTGACAGGGTGACATATTAAATACTTTTAAGGGAGGAATAGTCAATACTGGATAAAGGAACATGTTACGAATTGTCACCTTTTAGTTTACTTTTGGCGGTGGGGATCTATAATGCGCCTTGTTAGGGGTAGTGCCTTAACATGATAAAAATTGTCTGTTTAGCTTAGTAACCTGAAACGACGTAAAACAAAATAGAATAAGCGCCCCCGTAAAGGCGCTTTTTTTATGCCTGAAATTTAATCACTTTTTATTTAAAATCATCTTGGTATTAATTAGTGACGCTAGTATAATAGTCGGACATCAAACGAATTTACTACTCGTATTGATAAGCAAGGTGACCACTAATCGCCTTAACTAAGAATAAACACTAATATTTACGGAAACACTATGAAGCACTCAATGCAGCGTAATTGCACGCACAGATTCACCACAAGATTACCTAGTCATCAATTCCAGTACATAAAGTCGAAAGCTAATCCCTCAGATTATCTACGCAAGCTGATTGAAAATGATTTGGTGGTCTGTCATGAAGGCACCTAGTCAGTCACAACTTAAATATCACAGCATCAACCCTGCTAACCTATCAGATAAACAACTGAAGGCTGTCTTACTCTCTTTTAATGGAGCTAAGCAAATGGCAAGGGTAATCGCTGGAATCAATCATACTCCAGGAATGTTAACGCATACGATTTCAGGAAGTCTTTATTGCAATAACGTCTCCGACATTCGACAGAAAGCGAGTTCTAGGCTTTTAAAACATGGCTTGAAATTAGTGTGTATTCCACAAATAGCAAATAACCCTTTAACGCAAAGTTTTCATTGGTACTTATGTTTGATTGGTGAGATTGAATATTTCCCCACTGTAAAAAAGGCTGCTAATGATGAGTGAATTACAGCTAGAACTATGGGGTTTTGATGAAGAAATCACTAAATGCACTGACACGCCACAGGCCATTACCAATAAGGGCTCTAGCCTTAATAGCTTTATAAGTATAATAGGGACTGTTACTAGTAATACCTCAGTAAACATCATTAATAATAGGGTTAAGATAAATCGAGGCACATTATTAGCTAAAAAACCGAATAGAGTTAATCAGGACTGGAGAACTAATAGCTCTACCGGTAATGAGTTCCTAGATTGCCATATTGATAAGCTAAACGAATTCACTGGCCGTAGTCGCAGAAGTCCAAAAGTATCAGATTTATTGGATTGTATTCTTGCTAACCTGCTTAACGCTAACAGTACAAGCAGCCAGTTGCTTTACAGTAGAAACACCAAGGATTATGACAACCGTACCATAAAAGATATTGCTGACTATTTAGAAACTAACGGGTTTGTTGTTAATGTTTGCGGTAAGGATAACGAGTACCAAGGCAATAGCTCATACATGACAGCAACATCAAAGCTAATGCTTGAAATGAAAGCCTGTAGAGTTCGCGTCATGCTTAGAAAAGATGCGCCAATGATAGAGGTTAGGGCAAAGAAAGTTGACGGAATCAAAGGTAAGAACTTATCAATAGACCGCATTAAGAAGCGCTGTAAGTCTGAATATGATAAATGTTTCTCTAGTGTGAAAGCTTATAACGAGTTATGGCTAAACCATGAAGCAACACTAGGCGATAAATATCTAATCCCATTTTGCACAAGAATATTCAATCAATCACTCGATTTAGGTGGGCGATTCTACAAAGCATCGCATTTAATCATCCCTAAAGCGCACAGACATTCAATTCTGATAGATGGTTGCACAACAACAGAACCAGATTTTAAATCTCAGCACTACTGTTTTTTGTATGCCATGAAAGGAGTCGAGTTAGACCCAACAAAAGATGACCCGTACATCATAAAAGGGTATTCAAGAACGACGGCAAAACTTGCTAGCCTGGTATTATTAAATAGCGAGAATATTGCAGGATTCAAGGCTAGTGTTACTAAATCAGGAAGCCCAACAAACAAGCTGGCAATGGCACAGTACAAAGCTGATTATGAATTATGGCTTAAAAGAACAAGTCAGGGATTAGAGTTTGAACAGCCAAGAAAGCCCAAAATAGCCAAAGGGTTTATTAATGGAATGCCAGACCACATCCAAGGTGAAGATCTCTATAAATCAATAACAGAGCGCCATAGCTTAATAGCAGACTTATTTGGGGCTGATGATATTGGCGGCAAACTTCAAAAGCTTGATAGTTCCATCATGGCTATAACGTTAAATAAACTTGCCAAGAAAGGAATTGCAGGGCTACCCGTACACGATTCTATTCGCTGTAAAGTGAAAGATGAGCAAGCAGTAATAGAAGAAATGAAAGCCGCTTATTTTGCCGAAATAGGATTGGATTGCGTAATTAGCAGTGACACGCTGTAGCCCTTATGTAATGGGAACTACAGCCTTAATAGCTTTATAAGTAGTGTAGGATCCTTTCTTGATCACTTATCTTTAGTTTCTTAATCTCTTATCTCATACCTCTAAATACACTATAAAATCTCAGTAATTGATCGCGGCATTTTCAAAAATGATCGCAAATAGATAAAACAGCCTATTCATTAATACTTTCCCACTATAAAAGACCTAATATGAACCATAGATAAACCATCCCTATTAAACGATAAATATAACGACTATTCATTAAACAAACGTAGGTTGTAGACCAGTAAAAATGGTATAATTAGCATAATATCAACGATGTGAAATCAGGGGTAAATATGTTAAACAAATTACAAGCAGAAAAGCTAAATCTTCAAGCGGTACTTCTTCAACTAGACGAAGATCTTTCCACCTCCCAAAGAAAACTGTCAGTAAGCTTCACCAGTGGCGATAACTCCGACAAACTATCTCAGGAAGTGGCACAACTTCAAGCTAAACACGCCGGACTGCTAAATGCTATTGATCACAACGCTAAATCCATCAGTGCAGAGCAACAGCGGCTTATTGATAAAGATAAACAAGTAGACCTAGACCAACGCAAGTCACACCTAAAGAATGCGCTTAAATCACTCGATAGAGCTTCACAGCTTCAAGGTGAGTTATCCAAAGAATTGGCAATAGTGATGGAATTTAACAGCATGGCAGTGTTCAGAAACAATAGTGAGGTAGCTGTTTCAGTTCGGGGGCTGGTAGGGCGTTTGGCGGCACAATTCAAGTTGCACGGGGCGTTGCAAATGAGCGGGAAATTACCTATTTCAACCAGCGCAGACTATGAAAAACTAACTACTCATTTAAGGTAAGGCATACCATGAAAACACGAGATCAATTAAATACAGATATTCAAATAAATATCCTTGAAGAACTACAGAAGGCAAACGAGCCGGTAAAGCAGGTGCAGCTAATAAGTAAGGCACAACAGCGTAGTAATGCACTAGCGGCATTTATGGCGAAGCAGGGTAAACCAAACGATAAAATGTTTAATGGTTTACAAACGTTTTACCAAAACAGATGAGTAGACGCATAAGTTGGTTTTATAAACGGAAATTTAACGCATATGGCATTGTTCACAGCAACGAATCAACCAGCAAAAAACGGACGGCCTCGCGGCTCTAAAAATAAACGCTCACAGTTTAGTGATGTAATGACACAAACAGCATTAGAAAAGCTTAACGAGGCTTTAGCTAATGGCGAACAGTGGGCTATTGAAACCATACTAAAAAGAACTCACGCACCTTTAAGGGCGGTTACACCTGAAAACAGTTTAGATGGTGAATTTTTGAAGTTGAAGATGAAAGAGATCAGCGAGTTTGACGAACGACTTAAAGCTTTAGAGTTAACACTTATTGAGGGCGCAAAATGACCTTATCAAAACGACTGCTCAAAATTGAACAGCATAGACCTAAGATAATTTATCCCTTATTTGCTGATATGTATTCAACGCAAACAAAGGCTGATTACAATCAATGGTTACTTGATCACAATACCGGGTTAACTCAGCTGATGATAGATGAACTCAATGTTGTGCACCTTGAAGACTTATACCTATGAACATAGATAAACGATTATCGGCACTTGAAAATGCTCGTATTAAAAAGACTGTTGATAATAACTACTTCATAGAAAATGTACTCATTGAAATCGTCGACATGAATGAAGATCATGAAGTGGTTGTAATCGGTCGGCACTGGCATTTAAAAGATAACTTGGAGCTAAAGCAATGAGTACGCGTATTAGTAAAGACTTAGCCATAGACATACGAAGTGATTTTGTTACTCGAATGAGGTCAATACAAAAGACTCGAAAGGAAATTGAGCAGCTTAACTTTTTCCTTGAAGCAACACTGAACAACGTCAACGACTTGGGAAAAATCGCACATGGATGATGAAGTACAAGATCTTTTATTGTCATGCGCTATTGATATGTTGAAGGTGACGTCCGCATATTATGGCATCAATACACTAACCGCAATACTAGCTGGACTCTACGGAATAGTCATATTAATCACAGTAATTCACAGCTTGATAACAGGTAAGCCCGAGTAAGTAGTATACGACTGTCGGATTATAAGTCCGACAGACGAACAGTCTATTAATCGCCTTTATCGTTTGAAAAGTAAATAAGCCCGATCAACATTAATGCTATCGGTGTAAGCCATAGGAATAGATCAAACATAAGACTGAAGCTTTTTACTAACAAAATTTAACTCATGGATTTGTTGTTGGATTTGATTACCCATTACAGTGATATCTTCTAACTGTTCAATGTCTGAATTGTAATCTCGATTTGCAGTATTGAATACCACTCCTTTTTTCATTTCATTTAATAAAGAATGGTTGTATTTAATTGCTTCTTTTAATTGAGCAGATTTTTCTTGAAGTGATGCTATTTGAAGTGTTTTTTTAAAATCACTCATTTTTGTGGCTTCCTATTTATAAAAAAATCGGTGTTTACATAAAAGTTAAGCGGTAACCTTTATTTCAACCACAAATTA
>Ga0209395_1005797_pt1 | contig 13713 bp, 12 predicted proteins | sample GOMGulsemesocosm_3_FD_184635 | JGI IMG/M metagenome (GOLD analysis project Ga0209395, IMG submission 184635) | Methane-oxidizing microbial communities from mesocosms in the Gulf of Mexico - GOM9D Gulf of Mexico (SPAdes) (version 2) | ecosystem: Environmental > Aquatic > Marine > Cold seeps... | reverse complement strand
TTCTATCGCACCCGAAACTTGTACCAAAGGTTTTAGAAATTGATCTCTTGAAATTGTTATTTGCATTTTAAATCTAACCCTATGATGAAAGTGTTCTGATCAAGTTTTGGTAATCTTCTTTTATTTCATGACTTTCTTCTCTAAGAGATTTTATTTTACGACATGCATGTAATACAGTTGTATGATCTCTACCACCAAAAGCATCCCCTATTTCAGGCAAACTATGGTTGGTTAACTCTTTAGAAAGTGCCATCGCGACTTGTCGCGGTCTTGCGATTGAACGTGTACGTCTTTTTGATAATAAGTCAGAAACACGAATACGATAGTATTCAGCAACAGTACGTTGAATATTATCCATTGTTACTAATTTATCTTGTAGAGCCAATAAGTCTCTTAGTGCTTCTTTCACAAAATCGATAGTAATTGGACGCCCAGTGAAATTAGCGTTCGCAACTACCCTATTTAAAGCACCTTCGAGTTCACGCACATTAGACCTAAGCCTTTTAGCGATAAAAAATGCAACTTCCTCAGGTAATTTAATCTGATTTTGCTGCGCTTTTTTCATTAAAATAGCGACGCGCGTTTCAAGCTCAGGAGGCTCAATAGCAATTGTTAAACCCCAACCAAAACGAGACTTCAATCGATCTTCAACACCATCAATTTCTTTAGGATAACGATCTGATGTCAGAATGATTTGTTGGTTACCTTCTAATAAAGCATTAAAGGTATGGAAAAACTCTTCTTGTGAACGTTCTTTATTAGCAAAAAATTGAATATCATCTATTAATAACGCATCAACGCTACGATAATAACGTTTAAACTCTTCAATCGCATTGTTTTGCAAAGCACGTACCATATCTTGAACAAAACGTTCAGAATGCATATAAACAATATGTGCATCTGGTTTATTAGCCAATATACCGTTACCAACAGCATGTAATAAATGCGTTTTACCTAAACCCGTACCACCATAAATAAATACAGGATTAAAAGCCGTACCCGGATTATCCGAAACTTGGACTGCAGCTGCTTTAGCTAACTGATTCGATTTACCTTCAACAAAACTATCAAAAGTATAACTATCTTTAATATTCGCTTTTGGAAATGATTTAGGCGCAGGCTCAACAGCTTCACGTTTTTTTGCTACAGGTCGTTTATTCGCTGTTGGCTCTTTTGTTTCTACAACGGCTTGTTCTTGTTGATCTGGGCTTGAAACAGCAGGTTTACTGCCACTGCCAACGCCAAAATGCAATTTAGGGGCTTCATCGCCACAGATCTCAATTAATAATTCATTTATTCTATTTAAATATTTATCGCGAACCCAATCTAATACAAAACGATTAGGTGCAAATATAGTTAAAGTATCTTCTGTACTTTCGGCCTGTAATGGACGAACCCACATACTAAACTGTCGTGAGGGTAATTCATCTTGAAGCACATATAAACAACTTTGCCAAACAGACAGATACACAGCTAACTCCTAAAGGCGGCAAACATTCCCGGTCATCAAAAACAATGGAATATTATGCTAAATATATAAAAACACGTCATTATGAATCGACTTATCCACAAGTTCAAGAATGATTTATAATTATTTTCATGCAGCATTCAAAAGTACAACTAAGATATTGTTTTTTATATTTATAATTTTTATAACATGTTGTGTATATTTTTATAATTTTTATTCTGTTCTTTTGATCATCAACCGATCTAATCACGTTTTCCAAAGCTTTTCCGCTTATTATTAATATCAACTGTGGAAAACTATTTTATTACTGCTATATATAGTAGGGGATCTATGCATTAAAAATTGAAAAAAAGCAGATCCGGATCCTATAAATTTTAAAACTGAAGCTCCTATTGCAGATCACATAAAAAGATCTCAAATTGATCTTAAATTTAATTATATTAATATAGGCTCTTATATAAGGTATGTTTACAACGATTTAATGCCTACCTTTATATGTAGCAAAATGAAAACTTTGTCCGTTATGATTCAATTAATATGCAATATAAAAATAAATGGAAAATTAGATGCTAAAATAGCGCTTTTATATTGACTTTAAGTGCGACCCTCTATAACATCTCGCGCTCGCAATGGCACCTGTGCCAGGATCGCGACCTGCATAGGATGTTTTTAACTTAAACCGATCGGAAGTAATAAAATGAAAAGAACTTTTCAACCAAGTGTACTAAAACGTAAACGTAGCCACGGATTCCGTGCTCGCATGGCAACTACAAATGGCCGTAAGCTAATTAATCGCCGTCGTGCGAAAGGCCGTAAAGTACTTTCTGCTTAATATAGTGGAAAGCTTTGGCTTTGGTAGGGAGTTACGTCTGTTAACTCCCTCGCATTACTCAAGAATCTTCAATGAGCCTGTTCGGGCTTCAACTAACTGTTTCACTCTTTTAGCAAAACCTAATGATTTATCTACTCCTCGCTTAGGCTTAACTGTAGCCAAAAAACGCGTAAAAAAAGCCTGTGATAGAAATCGTATAAAACGCCTCGCACGTGAAAGCTTTCGACTTAGTCAGCATAAACTAGATAATATTGATATTGTATTAATGGTTAAAAATGGTTGTGAGTTACAAGACAACAAAGAACTAACCAAGCAATTAAATAAAATGTGGCTAAAACTAAACGAAAGATGTAAACCTGGTGCACCAAAACCACCACCTTTTAAAAAACGCCCTCGAAATCAAAAAAAACCTAAATCAAAAGCTAAATAAGCTGACCCAAACTAGATAGAATTGGTATTAAAAGCTGTTTTAGGGTATCTTTAGCCTACCTTTTACTCATGCCATTTAGTGAATAAAGCTTAGTGAACAAGCCTGATACTATCTGTAATGTAAATTTATATAATTAACAAACAGTTATGAATATAATTTTGCTATTACCTAAAAAAATATTAATGCTACTTATTAAAGGTTATCAAAAATTTATAAGTCCATTTTTAGGATCTAATTGTCGCTTTAATCCAACCTGTTCCAGTTATGCAATTAATGCAATTGAATTACATGGGTCAGTTAAAGGAAGTTGGCTATCGCTAAAACGCATAATAAAATGTCACCCCTTACATTCAGGCGGAGAAGATCCTGTGCCTGGCAATCCCATTAATCTAAAAGACGAGAAATAAGAGCTGTTATGGAATCTCAACGCACGTTTTTATTTATCGGTTTGATACTTGTATCATTTTTATTATTTCAAGAATGGAATAATGATTACAATCCAAGTCAACAAATCGAGCAAAGTGCAAAACAAATAAATAATCAAACTAATGGAACAAATCAAAATAATGACGGTAATTTTGTGCCTTCATCATCTGACGATTCCATACCAAGCCAAATCGCACAAGTAAACCGCTCTGTGATCTCTATTGAAACTGATGTATTTACAGTGAAAATAGATTCTAAAGGTGGTGATATTATTGAAGCGAACCTTTTGGCTTACCCTACTGTGCAACACGGCGATACAGCTTATAAATTATTAGGCGAAATCGACGGTCAGTATTACTCTCAAAGTGGTTTAATAGGAAAAAGCGGTCCAGATGCAAATCCTAAAGGACGTCCAGTTTATACAAGTGAGCAATCTGCTTATGTATTAAATAGCGATGAACTAAGAGTGCCACTTTCTTTCACTGATGAAAATGGTGTGCAGTTTGTTAAGACTTATGTATTCAAAAAAGGCAAATATGATGTTGGCTTAGAATATAAAATAAATAACAATACTAGCGATACTGTATCTGTACAACTTTATACTCAAGTAAAACATACTGTTGCAGAAAAAAGTAGTATGACAGATCAAACTTACTTAGGTTTTGCATACGGTACAGCTGAAGATAAATATAATAAGTATGACTTTTCAGATATTGAAGACAAAAATATCAATATCAATGAAACAGGCGGTTATATTTCATTTATCCAACATTACTTTGTAAGTGCTTGGGTACCAAACCAAAACGAGCAAAATAATATATATACTCGTATGCTTTCTGGTAATGCAGCAATTATGGGTATCAAAGGCCCACAAGTAGATGTTCCTGCAAATACTAACCATGCAATTACATCAACTTTTTATATGGGTCCTAAAGATTCTGAAGCTTTAGAAGCATTGCACGATGACTTAGACCTTACTGTTGATTACGGTATATTATTCTTTATTTCTCAACCATTATTCGCATTACTAAAATGGCTATTTAGCATATTAGGTAACTGGGGTTTTGCAATTATAGCTATTACTATCATAGTTAAAACATTGCTATATCCTCTTACAAAAGCGCAATACACTTCAATGGCTAAAATGCGTAATCTTCAACCTAAGATTGCAGCAATGAAAGAAAAATATGGCGAAGACAAACAAAAGTTTGGTCAAGCTATGATGGAAATGTACAAAAAAGAGAAAGTTAACCCAGCAGGTGGTTGTTTCCCTCTTTTACTACAAATGCCAATTTTCTTAGCATTGTTTTATGTTTTCCTAGAATCTGTAGAATTACGCCATGCTGAATTTGGTTTATGGTTAACGGATTTATCTGCAATGGACCCATACTTTATTTTACCGGTATTATTTGGTGTAAGTATGTTTGTAACTCAAAAACTACAACCTATGACTGCAACTGATCCTATGCAGCAGAAGATGATGATGTGGATGCCTGTTATCTTCTCAGTATTCTTCCTGTGGTTCCCTTCAGGTCTAGTACTTTACTGGTTAGTATCTAATATTATTTCAATTATTCAAATGCTGATTATTTATAAAGGCATGGAAAAGAAAGGTATTAAAGTTAAAAGCTAAATTAGCTTTTACATTAAAGAGGCGACTTAGGTCGCCTTTTTTTATACAAAAAAATACCTAAACCTAATATATTTTCTGTTTATAAATACTTCAACTGTAAATTTAAATAATCACTCCCTATTAATATTATAAATCTACTCTATAAATATTTATTGTTTTATAATTAATCACTACCTTTACCAACGAAGTTGGCTTAATAGAAATGCGTAGCAGATCTATCTGTTATACAATTAGTCTATTCTTACCTAATCAATAGAATTCATATTAAATAATGGAAAATCAAGAAACAATCGCAGCTCAAGCAACAGCCCCAGGCCGTGGCGGTGTTGGCATTATTCGTGTATCAGGCTCTCTAGCACGTGAAGTGGCAAATAAAGTATTAGGTAAGTGCCCAAAAACACGTTTTGCTGAATATTTACCTTTTAAAAATCTAAAAGGTGATGAATTAGATCAAGGTATCGCGCTGTTCTTTGAAGGCCCTAATTCATTTACGGGCGAAGATGTACTCGAACTTCAAGGTCACGGTGGTCCTGTATTACTCGATATGATACTCAAAGAAATTTGCCAAATAAATAAAGTTCGAATCGCAAAACCAGGTGAATTTTCAGAACGTGCATTCTTAAATGATAAAATGGATTTAACACAAGCTGAAGCTATCGCTGACTTAATTAATGCTAATTCAGAGCAAGCAGCACAAAGCGCCCTACACTCCTTACAAGGCCAATTTTCAAAGCATATCAATAAACTTGTAGAACAAGTAATACATCTAAGAATGTATGTTGAGGCTGCTATTGATTTTCCAGAAGAAGAAATCGACTTTTTATCTGATGGTAAAGTATCAGGTGATTTGAATGCCATAATCACACAATTGAATGAAGTTACTTCACAAGCTAAGCAAGGCTCAATCATGCGCGAAGGAATGCGTGTTGTGATAGCAGGCAGACCAAATGCAGGTAAATCAAGTTTATTAAATGCCTTAGCAGGTAGAGATGCAGCTATCGTTACAGATATTGCAGGCACAACACGTGATGTACTCAGAGAGCATATACATATTGATGGTATGCCATTACATATTATTGATACAGCTGGTTTACGAGAAAGCCCTGACATAGTTGAGCAAATAGGTATACAGCGAGCTTGGGATGAAATAAACCAAGCTGATCGTGTATTGTTTATGCTTGATGCAACAGACACAGATGAAACAGACCCTCATAAAATTTGGCCTGAATTTATTGATAAATTACCTGAAAAAATGGAAATTACAGTGATCCGTAATAAGGTAGATTTATCAAAAGAGCAAATTGGTTCTCAAGAAATTAATAATCAGACAATCATTAACCTAAGTGCAAAAAACAACTCAGGTATCAATTTAGTTAAAGACCATTTAAAACAAATCATGGGATATAAAGGCTCAACTGAAGGCGGATTTATGGCTAGAAGACGTCATTTAGAAGCCCTTAATCATGCATCTGAGCATTTAGATATTGGTAAAACTCAATTAGAAATGCACATAGCAGGTGAGTTATTAGCTGAAGAACTGAGATTAACACAGCAATATTTAAACGAAATAACAGGTGAATTCACATCCGATGATTTACTTGGACAAATATTTAGCTCATTTTGTATAGGAAAATAAAACTTACTTTTCTGATAAAAACGGCGCTTTATTAATACAAATAATAAAGCGCAACAACTATGTTTCATATATCAATTCACGATCACCAATAGTCGAATCAACAATAAAAGACCGTAATTGCATACGAATTAAACACAATTACTAAATATTCGAATCTCTATAACCTGTTTAAAGCTTATATTTTGCCAAAAAATGACCTTAATATAACTGCCAAGCAGATTTATAAGTGGTTTATAACATTAAATCCACGTATTCCAAGCCGCTTTATAAGTAAAACTAATCGATCTAATCGCCATGATCTCATCTCATTTACACGCCCATGACGCACCGCATAACCAATTTTTGATTGCTTATTGATCCCTAATAGATGATACTTATCGGGCTGCTGTTGAGACTCTTGAGCAAAAACCTCACTGATCCCACCGGCCTCAACCAACCGAATAAACTCCCCTTCTTTGATTTGATGAAAAATAATCCCCATACAAAACACCATAATAAACATTACATTTTGTCATTATGTAATTAATAAGATCTTTAGACTAGCCAAAAATTAAAAATTTAATAAAAAATGTTACTTTATTAGCTGTGAATAGATCATAAATTGGTATTTTTTCAATTATTTTTATATCAATTAGATCTAACAAAATATTTTTAAGATCTAAAAACCAGATCTTAAAAACCGATCCCCCACTATTCTTCGGTAGATCTATCCACAGAAGAGATCCACATTACAAATAGATATAGATCTAATGGATAAAAGCACTTAAACCAACTGATCGGATAAGTTTTAATATAAATTAACTTCATATGTATAAATAAGATCACTTTAATGACAAATTAATAACGAGTTTCCCCAAGTTTATCAACAAGATGATCTCATAACACATAACTTTCGATTAAATATATACCCCATAAAAACAAGGGCTTAAACCGAATAAAATATAACTATGATAAAAAACAACCAAAACGAATAAAATTATATTCACAGTTGAACTATCAGATTAAATAAAAATAAATTATGATCGTATAAAGACAGTTCAATTTGAATAATAAGTAGAGCATGACAGATAAAATAATTCATATCATAGTAGGTAGTCAGATGGGATCATCTGAGTATGTAGCTGATCAACTCAATGATGTATTAATTGATAAAGGTTATACATGCCAAGTTCACGAACAACCCAATTTTAAACAGATCCCTTCAAACAATACGATTTGGCTAATTTGTACATCCACTCATGGCGCAGGTGAATTTCCTGATAACTTACAAGACTTTATATCAGATTTAAATAAAGAAATTAACTTTATAGGGCTAAGTTATAGTGTCATAGGGCTAGGAGACACCAGTTATGATAACTACAATAAGGCCGCTAAAGATATAGATCATCTATTAAAAACAAAGCAAGCTAAACAAATAAGACCCGTTTTGGAAATTGATGCTATGGATGAAAATTTACCAGAAGATATCGCGATCGCATGGTTACCAAGCTGGTTAACATCCATTTCAGAAAATAAGTTATAAGATCTGATATTAATAGGTTATGCACAATATATGACTATTTTAGATCTATCTGTTGATAAAACTTGATTAACTTGAGTGTGTAGGGGGTATTATCCACTGGATAAAATTTAGGTCGGATCCATTTGTGCATAAGTAGCTATTTTGATCAGAGCTTTTACATATGTTGATCCGATCATACTAACAAGAAAGATCCCTTCCAAGTTACTGAACTTAAATCATAAAAGTGACTTATATACAGAAAAACAGCTCTATAGTAGTAGTATTAATAAAGATCTCTTTAAAAGATCCTTTATATATATAAGATCTTTAAAAGGGATCTGAATAAAAAATAACCATTTCACTTCTTTAAAATTCTAGGTAGAATACGCTCCCTTTTGAAAATTGATGGCTTATTGGAGTAGGATCGTTAGATGATTTTTCATGAACATTTTGATGTAATTGTTGTAGGTGGTGGTCATGCAGGTACAGAAGCTGCGTTAGCATCTGCAAGAATGGGTATGAACACTTTACTGTTAACACAAAATATAGATACCTTAGGTCAAATGTCATGTAATCCCGCTATAGGTGGTATTGGTAAAGGACATTTGGTAAAAGAGATTGATGCTTTAGGCGGTGCAATGGCGAAAGCGATTGATAAAGCAGGTATTCAATTTAGAACACTTAACTCATCTAAAGGCCCAGCAGTTCGTGCAACTCGAGCTCAGGCGGATCGCAAACTTTATAAAGCTGCAATTCAAGATATATTAGAAAACCAAGAGAATTTAAAAATATTCCAACAGTCTTGTGATGATTTAGTTGTTGAAAATGATCGCGTCACAGGAGTTGTCACTCAAATGGGTCTGCGTTTTTCTGCAGGATCTGTTGTTTTGACTGTAGGTACTTTCTTAGGTGGTCGACTACATATTGGACTTGAGAACTTTAGTGGAGGCCGTGCTGGTGATCCTCCTTCAATTGCACTTGCCAATCGTTTACGTGAATTGCCATTTAGAGTTGATCGTTTAAAAACAGGAACGCCACCACGAATCGATGCGCGAACAGTGGATTTTTCTGTTATGCAAGAACAGCCTGGAGATACCCCAACTCCGATTTTTTCTTTTATGGGAAAACAGTCAGATCATCCACAACAGATCCCATGTTATATCACTTATACAAATGAAAAAACGCATGATGTGATCCGTGAAAACTTAGATCGTTCTCCTATGTATGCAGGAGTGATTGAAGGTGTGGGCCCACGTTACTGCCCTTCGATAGAAGATAAAGTAATGCGTTTTGCTGATAAAGATCAACATCAGATCTTTGTCGAGCCTGAAGGTTTAACAACACATGAGCTTTATCCAAATGGGATCTCAACAAGTTTACCATTTGATGTTCAAGTTAAAATAGTACGATCTATGAAAGGTTTTGAGAATGCGCATATTTGTCGACCTGGTTATGCAATCGAATATGATTTCTTTGATCCAAGAGATTTAAAACAATCATTAGAAACTAAGTTTATTGAAGGTTTATTTTTTGCTGGTCAAATAAACGGTACTACTGGTTATGAAGAAGCTGGAGCACAAGGTTTAATTGCCGGTATGAATGCTGCTTTAAAAGAACAAGGCAAAGATGCTTGGACGCCACGTCGAGATCAAGCATATATGGGTGTATTAATTGATGACCTAGCAACTATGGGAACAAAAGAACCATATCGTATGTTTACCAGCCGTGCTGAATATCGTTTATTATTAAGAGAAGATAATGCAGATATTCGATTAACTGAAAAAGGCCGTGAATTAGGTTTAGTTGATGATGCTCGCTGGCAAGCTTTTAATGAAAAAATGCAAGCTATTGAAGTTGAGAGCCAAAGACTAAAAAGTACTTGGATCCATAAAGACCATGAACAAATTGATGCTGTGAATGATCTACTTAAATCTGCTTTATCAAGAGAAGCAAGTCTTGAAGATTTGATCCGTCGTCCAGAAGTTAATTATAAAGCATTGGCAAAAATTCCTGGTTTAGGATCTGATGTTGAAAATCAGCAGGCATTAGAGCAAGTTGAAATTCAAATTAAATACGCCGGATATATTACGCGTCAGCAAGAAGAGATAAATAAGCAACTTCGTCATGAAGAAACCTTATTACCATCTGATTATGATTATTCAACAGTATCAGGCTTATCAAATGAAGTTGTTGCTAAATTAACAGATACAAGACCACAAACAATAGGTCAAGCATCACGAATTTCTGGTATCACTCCTGCTGCTATATCACTATTACTGGTATACTTGAAAAAACAGGGCCTGATTAAAAAGATGGCTTAGAAAAATTTGTTATCCCTAATGTCACTCATTAGGGATATTTTTTATGTTAAATATAAACGTAACTTAAAATTCATTATTAGCAGTTAATATCGATAATGAATACAAAATATGTAATTAAAGGTATCGTGTGTTATTAGAACAATTAAATAAATTGCTCGCGCAAACATCTATTGAATTAACTGATGAGCAAAAATTAAAATTAGTAAAATATGTCGAATTGTTAGATAAGTGGAATAAAGCTTATAACTTAACTTCAGTGAGAGAGCCATCTCAAATGATGGTTAAACATATTTTAGATGCGCTTGTAGTTGCTCCTCATATAAATGGTAAAAATTATATTGATGTAGGAACTGGCCCAGGACTTCCTGGAATTGTTTTAGCTATCGCATTACCGGATACACAATTTATTTTGTTAGACAGTTTAGGTAAACGTGTTAGATTCTTAACTCAAGTTAAGCACGAACTTGGTTTATCTAATGTTACCCCTGTACAATCTAGAGTTGAAGACTATCAGGCTCCGGTAAAATTAGACGGTGTTTTAAGTCGCGCTTTTGCTTCAATACAAGATATGGTTCAATGGTGTGAGCACTTAATTGATGATTCAGGAAAGTTCATTGCACTTAAAGGTCAATATCCTGATGAAGAACTTGCATCTTTACCTGAAAATATTAAATTTGAAGAAAATATAATACTTGAAGTTCCTGGATTAGATGCACAAAGGCATTTAATTATTTTAAATAAAGCACAATAAAACTTAATCAGGGGATACTGTGGCAAAAGTTATCGTCATTGCTAACCAAAAAGGTGGTGTTGGAAAAACAACCACTGCGGTTAATTTAGCTGCTTCGATGGCAGCAACAAAACGAAAAGTATTATTAATAGATTTAGATCCTCAAGGTAATGCCACTATGGGTAGTGGTGTTGATAAATATGGTGATGTTGCAACCGTATATGATTTACTTGTTGATGAAAAACCATTTGAAGAAATTGTAGAAAAAGAAACTTCTGGTGAATATCACTTAATTCCAGCTAATGGAGATGTAACTGCCGCTGAAGTTAAATTGATGGAGTTATTTGCCCGAGAAGTAAGATTAAAAAATGCGCTTGCATTAGTTAAAGATCAATACGATTTTATTTTTATTGACTGCCCGCCTTCTCTTAACATGTTAACAGTCAATGCAATGACTGCGGCTGATTCCGTTCTTGTGCCTATGCAATGTGAATATTATGCACTCGAAGGATTAACTGCATTAATGGACACGATCACCCAATTATCAAAATTGGTAAATCCAGATTTGAAAATTGAAGGTATTTTGCGAACCATGTATGATCCTCGTAATCGTTTGGCCAATGATGTATCTGAACAATTAAAACAGCATTTTGGCGAAAAAGTTTACCGAACTGTCATTCCTAGAAATGTAAGATTAGCAGAAGCGCCGAGTTTCGGAGCGCCAGCTATGTATTATGATCGTACTTCTACGGGCGCTAAAGCATATTTAGCATTGGCAGGTGAAATACTAAGACGTAAAGAACAGGTCGAAGTTGCATAATATTTTAAGGTAGTAAATTATAATGTCTGCTAAAAAACGTGGTCTTGGTCGAGGCTTAGATGCCTTATTAACATCAAGCAAACCTGCTGTAGCTAAAACAGCACAGACATCAATCGATTCGGTTGAAATCACACAAAATTTAGAAAAAAGCGAATTGCAAAAATTACCAATTGAGTTTATCAAACCTGGTAAATACCAACCGCGTAAGGATATGTCTGAACAAGCCCTTGAAGATTTGGCTAGTTCAATTCGTTCACAAGGTGTGATCCAGCCTATTGTTGTACGTACATTATCTAAAGATAACTACGAGATTATTGCAGGTGAACGTCGCTGGCGTGCGGCACAATTGGCAAGTTTAGATGTTGTTCCTTGTCTTATTAAGGATGTGCCTGATGAAGCTGCCGTTGCTATCGCGTTAATTGAAAATATTCAACGTGAAGATCTTAATGCAATGGAAGAAGCGGTTGCGCTAGATAGATTACAAAGTGAATTTGAATTAACACATCAGCAAGTGGCCGATGCTGTTGGTAAATCTCGCACAACTGTAACCAATCTAATGCGTCTGAATAATTTAAATGAAGATGTTAAAAAATTGTTAGAACATGGTGATTTAGAAATGGGTCATGCCCGTTGTCTTTTAGCCCTTGAAGGCAATTTACAATCTGATACTGCACGTACAGTTGTTGCTAAAGTACTCACTGTTCGTGAAACTGAAAAGTTAGTCAAATCAGTATTAGAACCGACACCTGAAAAAGAAAAAATTGAAAAAGACCCTGATGTCAAACAGTTAGAACAACAATTAGCTGATAATTTAGGAGCTAAAGTTGATATTAGCTACAACAAAAAAGGTAAAGGTAAGTTGGTTATTTCATATACTGACTTAGCAGAGTTGGATGGTATTTTAGAAAAAATAAACGCTCAAAATAGTTGATTTTTTAGCTAACCATTTGAAGATAGGCTTAAAAATAAGTTAAGCCTATCCTTAAAATTTCATTATTAAATGTGATAATTTGTTTAAGTTAAATTTAGTTTTATTTTTATTTTTATTCAATATAAATAAATATCTATAACACCACATAAAGTCTAAGATAAAACCCCGCTATCAATGTCATAATTCCATTGCAAAATCGCCAGAAAAACGTATAATTTCGCCAGTTTTTTGTAACTTGAAATTTTTTAGCGTCGTAAAGGTTAATAAAACGTGAATAATCGCTTAGCTCAACCATTACGTACCGCTGCATTCAAATTAGTCATATTTCAAGCGATAGTAGCAATTATTGCTGCAGCCATAATTTTTATAGGTTGGGGACTTAAAGCAAGTTTATCAGCATTAGCTGGCGGATTTGTTTGTGTTATCGCCAACCTTGTATTTGCAGCCTATGCATTCAGATATGCGGGCGCTAGACAAGTAAATCAAGTGTATGTTTCGTTTAAACGAGGCAGCGGATTAAAATTTTTGTTAACCATATTTTTATTTGCATTGATTTTTAAGTCTGTACAGGTAGTGCCATTAGCTTTTTTTACCTGTTACATATTAATCATGTTTATGCAGTGGTTTGCTCCGTTATTTTTTAAAAAATAACGATAAAAATAACTTTTTCATTAACTTTTAAACTTTAACTTTAGGATAAAACATGGCTGCTGAAGAGCAAACCCTACAGGGTTACATCAAGCACCATTTAACGAATGGACAGGTCGCCCTAACCGATGATCCAACAAATTCGTTTATGGTACTTAATGTAGATACCCTTGCATGGTCCATTGGTTTAGGACTGATATTTTTATGGATATTTAAAAGTGCTGCAAATAAAGCAACACTTGGCGTACCTGGAAAATGGCAGTGTCTAATCGAAATGGTTGTTGAATTTGTTGATCAAAACGTGAAAGATACTTTTCACGGTAAAAGTCGCCTAATA
>Ga0209395_1005783_pt1 | contig 13747 bp, 12 predicted proteins | sample GOMGulsemesocosm_3_FD_184635 | JGI IMG/M metagenome (GOLD analysis project Ga0209395, IMG submission 184635) | Methane-oxidizing microbial communities from mesocosms in the Gulf of Mexico - GOM9D Gulf of Mexico (SPAdes) (version 2) | ecosystem: Environmental > Aquatic > Marine > Cold seeps... | reverse complement strand
AAAGGTCATCGGTATTGTATCGCTTAGGAATTTTCTTGATCAGATCTGAGAATCACAAATAAGCTCAATAAAATTTAAATTATTCAATCTATGATCCTGACCTGATTAATCGATAAATAAGTGAAAATAATGATGTGAATAATGCCCTTTCGTAGGTAGAATCGCGTCAATCATGTCAACAGTCATTTTTAAGTTGTCTAGCAAAAGGTAATAGTAAGTTTATGGATTTTTTTGAACAGTTAGGTGTAAGTAGAGTATCGACGACCATCGAGATTAAAAAAGCCTATCGAAAACTCGCTAATAAGTATCACCCCGATAGAAATGACAGTAAGGATGCCATAGAAAAATTTCAACTAATTCAAGAGGCTTATGATGTTATTTCTGATCCGAAAAAGCGCTCTTTGTATTTAAAAAGCAACTATACCTTAATAACTGATCCCCGAGAAGTTGCTGATTCTTTTTGGCATAGCGCTTTGAATTAGCGCTTTTAACGAGGCTTTGCCTGACACTATCAATTAGACCTTTCCTTAGGCTCTCCATTTGGAAACAATGAATGCAACATGCAACAAACTTACCTGATTATTTAATCGGTGATTTCTCTATGTATTTAGAGAATATGACCTCATTAGATGAACCTGAAAATCCTGATTTATTATCAAATTATTTATCTAATTTATTCGAACAATTAAAGCAAATGCCTTTATTATTTAATGGCATGGTTGATCAATTAGCAATGGCTATATCAACCAAAATAAGAATCGATAGCAAAAACTTGGCAAAAATCGAGCTGACAGAAGAACCTAGCTGGGCCGAGATTAAACCTTTTGTGGGGGTGCATGCTGATGCCAGAGCCTGTATTACTGAAATAATGACCCACACAGAACAGGAATTTAAAATAGCCATTTTGCTCATTCATTTTTATAACGGCTATGATGCTACACCTTTAAAAGCTGAAGAAGATGAAGATGATCAGTTCGATGATTATGAATCTCATGACTATGATGAGAACTACTAGATTTTATAAACTCTGGGTTTACTCATTAATCAATCTAATTATTAAAAGTATAAGTTTTAAGGAATCACCTTGACAAAAAACGCATTAATTCTTGCTAGCGATATTATTGAACAAGCACAGCATAGCGGTAGACGCGCGGGTACCTCATTAGAGGCAATTGCCTCTGAACAAGGTGATGAGACAATGCTTGCTGTGTTAACAGAAATGGATATTTTAACCGTCGCTAAAATTGTTCGAGAACACGACGCCACCATTCCTTCAATAGCCACATGGCTAATGGACGCGGATTCAATTAAGCAGTTGTTAAATGTTGAACCGTCATATTGGCAAAATATGGATGAAGATCAGGTGTTTTGTGCGCAATCTGAAGCACACAGTTTATTAACACAAATTTTTCTCTCGTATGATGATGAAGAAAAACAATTAGAAGTATTAAAAGCCATTGTTGAAGACGATTTTGGTCTTTTATATTTATCTTTGCCGTTTGTTGGTCACGATTTTTCGGAATTAGAAGAAAATGAAGATGAAGAACAAATATCTGGCAGCATTGAAGAGTTGTTAATTAAAATCAAAACGTTAAGCGAAGAAGCTTATCGTGAAGTGATGGCGGTTAGTACTAATGGCACACTGGATAACATTGAAAGTGCGTTAAAACAAAATGCCAATAAACAACGAGTGACCGCTGTTGAAATGGATACCGACGATATGTTTGCGCCACTTTAGTTTACAAAGACCAGCCCATATTTATATAACCGATATGAACAGCTTTAATTGATTGGGATTCATCAATGAAAATTGCAAAGTTAAGAAATCATCCGTTTTTACTTTTGATCTTAAAAGATGGAGAAAGTGATGGCTTTTTTTCGCCAGAATTTATTCATAAAACGAAACAACAATTATCAGATATGTCTTTGAGGATAGCCTCTGACAACCTATCAATAATTTACGCTGATCAGATAAGAAAAGGGTGTGAAATTGTACTTGGACTGTGCAACTTAGGTTTATTAAATCTTTGCGATAACGATACTGAGAAAGCAAAAAACATTCTAAAAAAAGAAGGTATCGTTTATTGCTTTAGAGCAGGTTGGGCGAAATATACTCAATTAAAGAAAATATCACCCTCATACTTTAATAGTATTTCTATCAGTCGTTATGCTTTAGCAATTAATGACACTTCTGATATAAAGCTTATGCATGCTTCATTAATGAGTGAAGGCCATCAAAGTGCGATGCTTTTGCAAAGTTATAAAAGTATTGCCGCGAACTATTGTGCTAACACCCTGCTTATTGATGATGATGAAGAAGTGTTGAGTTTTGAATTGCAAAAATTTCTTAATACTGCAATTGCATTGCTTCTCATTGATAGTGACAAAAAGATATTTACAAATGCTCTCTATCAGCAGTTGACCACTTACCTGACTAACACAAAGAAAGATCAGCTGCTTGCTAAGGTAGAAAGCTGTATTGCGAACTTCACCAAACAACTACCGCTATTTACTAGAGAGTACCTGCAAGACGTAGGTTTATTAGATTTCAATGAGTTAAAGGTAATTATTAATCAACAAGTTGATATTTCAATTTTTATCCCAGAAATATTAGAACTTCCTATAACTGTTGCCAATGAGTTGAATGATGATTTTGAGGGTGGCTACGACTTTCATGATGATGATCTGAATGATATGGCTTATTTAAAACCTGACACTCAATAAGATAGGAATTTTACAAAACCATACGGGCTAGAAACACTTACTTTCTTGGAAAAAAACATCAAAAAAGGCGCCCGGAATAAGCTGGTAAAAAATACCTGTTAAATTATTAAAGGTTAGAAACAACAAAACCGATGAATAGCGGTAAACGAGTGCGGCGTTAATGCACCTCAAGGAATAACTTATGTGGTCAGCATCTCACATATGATATTAACAAAGCCATTTATCCTTGTGACCTGTATGCAATATTATGTCGGTTGAATGTTGGGGTTTTGTTTTAACGAAAGGGTAGGGTTGAAATCCCTATCTGTGTGCCACATTTAGAAGAGCCCGTTGATATTAACTTATCAACGGGCTTTTTACCTTTTAAAGATTAAAACTTCGATTTATTACACTAATTCTGAATCAGGGTTCAAATCAGCTCTTTAACTGGCACCGCCACTATTTAGACAAGCCCGTAAAATCGAAAAGAATAAGCGGATTTTGTATTTAATAAGTTTATTCAAGTTTTGATCTTATAGCTCAGTGCCAGTACAAGGGCAAATATCCATTTCACTTTATACCGGGTGTACTATAGTTCTCTTAGGCGAGTTCTAAATTTACCGCTTTGTGGTATTTAAAGTAAGGGAGTGCCAATGTTTAACAAAATCCTGTCGCGGCTGCATACTAAAATTATTGAATTTTCTGCATCGGTTGAGGTTTCTGAACAAGAAAAAATTCGTATTCAGCACTATATTATTTTTATGCTGTTGGGCATTCCAACGATGCTTATTTTTGGTCTGGTTAACCTATTCCAAGCTAACCATTTTATATTTGCTTTTACATTAGTTGCGGCATGTTGTTTGATGATAGGAGGGTTGGCACTTAAACAAGTTAAAAACGTAAACTTGATTTACCGTGTTAATACTTTTATATATGTTTCTTTAGTCGGCTCTATGATCATAATTGGCGGCACCGGTGGTTCAAAAGCCTTATGGGCTTATGTGGTGCCATTAATTTGTTGCTTTCTATTTGGTAAAAAGGAAGGAGGCATGTGGTCAATGGTTGTTTTGATTATTGCAATTTTTGCTTTTAGCCAAACAAACATACTGTCGATAGAGGTGTACAATTATTCTGCTAGTTTCAAAGTCCGGTTTATTATTACCTACGTTTTTTGCACCATAATCTCCATTTGGCTTGAAAACTCAAGACACTACTTTCTTGAAAAAAGCGAAGCGATAAGTGCTGATTTAAAAAAAGAGCACATCAAATTAAAAGCAGAAATTGAATATAGAAAAGAATTAGAACAAGAGCTAATAATGATTGCGCGGATAGATCCACTAACCGGCATACTCAATCGAGGTGCATTTTTTTCGACTGCAGAGAAACATTGGAACAAACACGTAAGAAGCGCACAGCCATTAAGTTTGGCCATTTTAGATATCGATCACTTTAAAGCGGTTAATGATCAGTTCGGCCATCCGGCTGGCGATGATGTGTTGATAAAACTGACCCAGTGCTGCGCCAATAGTATCCGTAGTTTCGATGTGTTTGGTCGAATAGGCGGAGAAGAATTTGGTTTATTGTTTGCCGAAACAGATTTAACCGAAGCTGAATTGATTCTTGAACGGTTAAGGCTCTCTATTGAAAGTACCCAAATAGAATACCAAGGACAATATATAAGCTGCACTATTAGCATTGGCTTATTTTGCATTATCCCGCCAGATGAAGTTTTGACTGTTATGTATAAAAATGCCGACTTTGCGTTGTATCAGGCCAAAAATAGCGGCCGAAATAAAATTTGTTCATTTACTCGAATAAATCCTGCTGATCCATCGTGATTTTAAGTTAGCCCTTTACTGACCCCCGTTACGCTAATGGGAATGATATTGATTGGTGTCATTGTTTTTGTTTTTCTAATGTTTTAGTATGAGCCCCAATAAAATATTGTAAAGTCATCCGATGTGTATCAACCGCGCTCCATTTAAGCCGTTAAATAGACCATTGCCTCAGTCTTTAAACATTGGCGGGGCTAGCATTGCTGCTGCGCGGTATTGTCGATTTATGGTGATGATTTGTTTATCGTTGCTGCCATGGCAAAGCACGGCGCAAATGGTTATTAATATGAGTGATCAGCAGCTAACTCAACAGTATACAATCGTCTCAGACCGTGGTGCTTTTGAGTTAACCCTACAGCCCGTTGGTACAATTGCACTGAACAAGCTGCATTCTTGGCGCGCAAGATTAGTGATATTAGATCCAAATACCGTAGGCTTAAGCACCGTAGGCTTAAACACAGTAGGCTCAAGTCCAGTAACTTCAAGTCTAGTAACGTCAAGCACAGCTAGCTCAAGTGCAGCTAGTTCAAGTACAGAAACTCCAAGCACAGTAACTCCAACCAAAGTAACCTCAATCAATCTTACCAATACCAATACCAATACCAATACCAATACCAATACCAATACCAATACCAATACCAATACCAATACAGATATAAGTCATCACAATATTACAGTGACAGGAGGCATGGCAGCGCATGGTCATGGATTAGCGACCAAGCCAATGATTGGGGAAGTTAGCGTCGGCTTGGATCAACAAGTTCACTTTTTGATCCAAGGTTTAAAATTTCAAATGTTTGGCCAGTGGACGATTAACATCAACGTCGAAACACTGTCAGACTTTGCGCAATTAAACCTTGAACTTCGGCCTTAACCTGTGGGTATTAGCAATACGCTTTATCAATATGTCATGCTGATCTTGGTTAGTTTAATTTTGGTCAGTTGTGATAATGCCCAGCAGTTGTCTTGGTCGGCGCACGAGCTAAAGTTGATTAATAGTCTGGTGTTACCCGAGCCAACTAACTTAGCCACCCAAATAAGCCTTTACGACCCTGGTAACGCCGTGCGTGCTGATCTTAATGCCGCTAAATTAGGTCATCAATTGTTTTTTGACCCGCGCTTGAGTGGTAACGGTCAAGTTGCTTGTGCCAGCTGTCATCACCCAGCTAAGGCATTTACTGATAATCAGGTGTTGTCACAGGGCATCGGGATAACGGCAATGCATACTCCGTCGATTATTGGCGTGGCAACCAGCGCGTGGTTATTTTGGGACGGTCGGGCCGACAGCCTATGGTCTCAAGCGTTAGGCCCGTTAGAAAACCCGGCCGAGCACGGCGCTAATCGTTTGCAATTAGCCCATTTAATTTTTAGCCATTACCAGAGCGAGTATCAAGCTATCTTTGGTCAGTTGCCCGGTTGGTTGGCCGATCCTAATGTGCCCAAAGATGCCATGCCATTGCTTGATGCTAATAACGCGACGGCATTAGATAAACAACTCGCCGCGACATGGCATAATTTCCCCTTGCACCAACAACAACAGATTAACCAAGTATTCGCCAATATTGGTAAAAGCATTGCAGCGTACGAACGGCTATTAATGCCAGCTCAATCTCGCTTTGACCATTTTGCGCGTGAGCTTAATCGCATGCAAACTTCTAACCTTTTAACCGTGCAGGAGCAGGCGGGGTTAAAGTTGTTTATTAGTGACGACAGCAGTCAGTGTTTACGCTGTCATAACGGCCCCATGCTTACCAATCATGACTTTCAGGTGACTGGCATTGTCAATCTAGGGACGAGTAAAAACACCGGGCGGATTGCTGGCATTGAATTAGCGCTGCAAAGTCCGTTTAATTGCCGTGGTATTTACAGTGATACGCCGCACAATTGCCCTGAGTTAACCTTTGCCAAACGCAATTCAGCTGAACTTAAATTTGCGTATAAAGTGCCGACATTGCGTAATGTCGCACAAACAGCCCCATACATGCACAATGGCAGCATTGGCTCGTTAATGGCAGTTTTAACTTATTATAATCAGGCTCAACCGCAATTAGAGCTTGGGATAAGCCCAAGAAATAATCTTGCACATTATGACTTAGAGCCGTTGCGGTTAATGCCGCATCAATTAAAACAACTCAAGGCTTTTTTATTAACATTAAGCTCGCCACCTGCCATCGAAAATAGCTGGTTACAACCACCAGTTTTTAAAATAAACACCAACAAAACAACAATCAAAACAACAATCAATAAAACAATCAACAAAACAATCAACAAAACAATCAATGGAACGGTCACCAAAGATCGAAAGGCTTTATTATGAAATATATTATTCAGGTACTGACGTTATTTTCGATTACGTTAAGTGGCAGTGCCACGGCCCATGTCCGTTGGTTTATCATTGACAGAGAGATCCCGCAGGTCAGTTTTGCATTAGATCCGATCAACCTACTGACCCTAAGCGGTGCGATTACGCTGCTGCTGGTGAGCCAATACCTCGACGGTCTCAACCGTTGCACTATCGGCACCTGCACGTTTGCTAGCAGAGTTTATCACTGGCTTAGCAAACCCATTAAGGTAGCTTTTAACGGCCAATGGCTGGTGTTAATCTTATTATTAAACCTATTATTTATTGCTAATTTAATGATGGGCGATTTTTTTGCGCCGAATTTAATTTTGCCACCGTCTTTGATGATGCTTGGGGTTGTCGCACAAGTAGCCGCTATTTTACTGTCATGCATCTCGATTAGCTTAACCGGTGTCGCGTTGATCTTAGTCGGCTTGTCATTACCCATCGTTTTTTCAATGGCAACCGGCTTTGATTATTTATTTGAAATTATTGGTGTTGGTTTGGCGTACCTTTGCATTGCGCCAACCATCAACGCCAATGATCACAAGTTATACCAGCGGTTAGCTATTTTTAGCTATATCACAAAAGCCCAATTGCAACACTTAGCTTTTGTGATCGTTAGGCTCGCCTTGGGCGCACAATTAATTACCTTAGCCCTCAATAATAAATTGTTAGAACCTGGCGCCGCCTTATTATTTATTCAAGACTTCCCTTTTTATAACTTTATGTTCGCGTTAGGTTTTGAGCAATATACTCATTTACATTTTGTGTTCGCCGCTGGTGTATTTGAAGCGACGTTAGGCGGTTTATTGATGTTAGGGTGGGCGACAAGGTTCATCGCGCTGTGTTTGCTGTCGTTTTTTACTACCACCACGATATTGTCTGGACCAACCGAAATTATCGGCCATTTACCAATATTTGGGGTATTAGCAATCTTGATCCTCGCTGGCAGTCAAAGCCAATTACGCCAGAATGAATATTCGAAAGAACCGAAAAACAGCCTGGCATTGGGACCAACATAAATTTAGCTCACTTGTGGGTTGCTGGCATGAGTGATACTGGATTGAATGGACAGTCGACTTTATGGACATTGGTTGGTGGACATTGGGCGGTCAATTGAATCGGTTATTAGTCAAAACAACAAATGTGATGAATTTGTGATAACTAACGAATAAATTTGCGAGATCTACTTTCTATAGTGTTAAACACACTCATTAATAGGAAGTAACTCAATGAATAAACGAACATATCCCGTACTGCGTAGTTTTAGCTGTGCCACACTGCTTGCGTTTGGCTCGGTGGCACATGCCGCCACTTTGAGCTTAGAAATAACCAATTTAACCCAAGGTATTCATTTCACGCCCTTTATCGTTGCAACCCATCAAACCGACCATCAATTTTTTGAAGCTGGCATGGCAGCATCAACCTCACTGCAAGCGATGGCAGAAGGCGGCGATATTTCGGGATTAGAAACCGACGCCGTAGCGGCTGGCGCGATGGTGGTTAAAAACCCGAACCTCGGGCTATTAATGCCAGGGCAAGCTGTAGCCAGTTTTGATATTAGTGCTAATGCCGGTGACAATCTGTCGTTAGCCGCTATGTTGCTGCCGACCAATGATGGGTTTGCAGGGATCGACAGTTGGCCAATTCCAACCCAAGCCGGTACCTATACCTTAATGGTTAATGCCTATGACGCCGGCACCGAAGCGAACAACGAACTTATCACAGCAGACTCAGGCGCGCCGGGAGTAATAGGTATTCCAGCCGATCCTAGTGGTAAAGCAGGCACGGGCGGTAGTGGTGTGACAAGCACTGAACAAAATATGGCGGTTCATATTCATCGCGGCAGTTTAGGCGATGACGACGCGGCAGCAGGGCTTAGTGATTTAGACAATACCGTTCATCGCTGGTTAAATCCGGTCTTAAAAGTAACCATTACGGTGCAATAGGGGGCGGTGATGAACAAATTAATAAAAATAGCAGCCGTGGTATTGTGTGGTGCAACGCTGGTGGCTTGCGCCGACAGTGACGATGATCATGCTAAGCAAGCTAGCTATCGGCTAACGGTGCACAACCTTACCAATAATCAACCTTTTTCACCCTTAGCTTTCGCGTTACATCAAGCGCAATATAACCCATGGCAGGTCGGGATGGCAGCTAGCCTCGGGCTAGAAAAACTGGCAGAAGGTGGAGACACCACAGATTTTCTTCGTGACTCTGCCATTGTGGCTGCAAACGCTGGTGATGGCATCGTTGCACCCGGCATGTCACAGTCGGTCGACATTACGGTTCCAACCCATCAAATGCTGATGTATAGCGCGGCAACCATGTTGGTGAATACAAATGATGGGTTTACCGGTCTAAAACAATATGACATCTCTGCTTTAATGCCGGGTGAGTCAATGACGATGCTGGCAACCGTATATGATGCAGGCACTGAGAAAAACACCGAAAGCACTGACACTATGCCAGGCCCTGCCGATAATGGTATTGGCTTTGATGCGACGCGAGACGATGTTGGTTTTGTTGCTGCGCATCAAGGTGTGGTTACTCAAGATGATGGCTTAACGAGCTCAGTGCTTAATCAGTCACATCGGTTTGAATCAAAAGTGGCTAAATTCACCATTGAACGAATTGAGTAATCAATTAATTATGATTAACAAGGAAAACTAATGACCCAACGAGTACTGATTGTTGAAGACGAACATGATCTGATTAATTTATTGGCGATCAATTTTAATCAGGCTGGTTTTGTGACCGAGCAAAGCCAGCATGGTACTCATGGGCTTGCGCTGGCCTTGTCTGGTCAATTCGATTTAATTATTTTAGACATTATGCTGCCAGGCGTTGATGGCATGGAAATTTGTCGTCAGGTTCGGTTAACAGACCAACAAACGCCTATTATGATGTTAACGGCGCGCGACACCGAAACCGACAGGGTAATGGGGCTCGAAATTGGCGCTGACGATTATTTAACTAAACCGTTCGGGGTGCGTGAGCTAATGGCGCGGGTGCGCGCGTTATTAAGGCGTTCAAGTCTTGAGTTGGTTAAAGAGCAACAGCGTAATTTAAGTGTCGGGCGCGTGACTATTATGCCAGCAAGTCATAAAGTGATGATGGGAGATAAAGCGGTGCCTCTGACCTCAACCGAGTTTGATTTACTGTATTTTTTAGCCAGCCATCCGGGGCAAGTTTTTAGCCGCGCCCAGTTACTTGATTCGGTGTGGGGTTATAATCACCTAGGGTATGAGCACACCGTTAATTCACACATTAATCGCTTACGCGCCAAATTAGAATCAGATCCGGGCCAACCACAATATGTCCATACCGTGTGGGGTGTTGGTTATAAATTTGAACAACTTAATTAACTTGGCCAAGGAACTATTAATGAACATAATCAGCTCATTAGCGACTCGGATTATTGGATTGTTTATCGCGTTAATGGTAATAATATTACTGTTGTTTGCGTGGTTTATTAGCCAATCAACGGCTGATGACCAACAAGTGACAACACAGGCATTGCACCAAGAACTGGCTAAAAACATGATCAAAGAAAATCAATTATTTGCCAAGGGCAAGATTGATCCCGTGGTGTTAGATCACGTCTTTCATTCAATGATGTTGCTCGGGCCTGCTTTTGAGATATATGTAGTCGATCTTAGCGGCAATATTTTGGCATTTTCGGCCCCAGAAGGTAAAGTCAAACGACGTAATGTCGATGTTAAACCGCTTAAACAATTTATTGAAAAACTCGCTACGACTAATAAAAAGCATGCTGCTGATAAAGAAGCTGGTGACAAAGAAGCTGGTGACAAACAAGCTGGTGACAAAAAAGCAATTGGCCAACAGGTCAACTGGCCGTTACTGGGTGATGATCCACGCCATCTTGAGCGCAAAAAAATATTTTCAGCAGCGCCAATTTATCAAAATCAACATCAACGTGGTTATCTCTATGTCATTATTGGCTCTGAGCTGCAAGATAACCTCGATCAAAACCTCTTAGGCAGCAAGATAGCAACCCAAACCGGCGCGATTTTTATCGGCGCGCTACTATTTGCTTTATTGGCCAGTATTATCATTGTGTTAGCGATAACGAAACCATTAAGAGCCCTTAACTCAAAGGTCGTCTCTTATCATAAAAACCAAGGCTGGCGCCAAGGCGCGCTGTTAGATCCTAGCCCCAATTTAAGCCAACCATCGCCGGGCAACGAAGTCGCGCAGCTAAACCATGTTATTAACCAAATGGCCGTTACTATTAACGAGCAATTTGAACAATTAGCCACCATAGATCTGCAGCGCAAAGAACTATTGTCCTATATTTCACATGATTTGCGCACGCCACTGGCCTCATTGACCGGTTATTTAGAAACTTGGCAGCAGCAACAGGGTAAACCAGTGGCCAAGCGAGCCAGCGAACAGGATCATTATATTGATATCGCATTGAAAAATGCCAAAACGTTAAGCAATTTAGTCGAACAAGTTTTTGAATTAGCCCATTTGGAAACGGGCAGTGTCGAGCTTGACCGCGAACCTGTCGCGGTGGCTGAACTGGCACAAGATATTATTGAGTCCTTTAAGCTTAGAGCGCAAACGGCTCAGGTGACACTCACCGTTTCACCCCGAGATTCGAGCATTCAAGTTGACGCAGATATTGCAAAACTTGAACGGGTGTTAGGTAATTTAGTCGCCAACGCTATTCGCCATACCCCGCCCGATGGCCAAATAGAGATAACCTTTGAGTCAATTGAGTTAGCGCATCAGCCACGCATATTGATTAGAGTGTCAGACACCGGATCGGGCATTCCAAAAGACGCATTGCCGCGGGTATTTGAGGCGCATTTTCGCGCGGCCAACGCCCCAGATGGCGCGAGCCAAAATGCGGGATTAGGATTGGCAATCGTCAAAGAGTTGCTAGCGTTGCATCAAACCAATATCACGGTATCGAGCATTGAACGTCAAGGAACCACCTTTAGTTTTTCGTTGCCGCAGTATCTGATTTAGCATTTATTTGATTAAGCAAGGTTGGGATTTATGTGCTTGACATTACAGCAGTTATTATACAATATCAGGGTGTATAATAATGGTTGTACTGTCGGTGATTAGCGCAGCTTGGTAGCGCATCACGCTGGGGGCGTGAGGGTCAGAGGTTCAAATCCTCTATCACCGACCAACTTTTTTATTTCATTCCATTCTAATGTCAAAAAACAGCGTGCTTCAAGCTGTGTTATTCCACCTATTTGTTCAATGTCCGATTGAGTCAATACCACTTGCAAAGCACCTTAGTGCCAATTGAACTTGGCTTACTTACCGCAATATCAATCTTATTAATTGTCGATGCTGGCACTATTCTTTAGTCGCGTTAGTGAGATTAATTGAGTCGTTATTGGCCGTATTTGTGTTATCAATCTCGCACTAAACAATATTGGTTAAAGCCCGCGTAGCCTTGCCCTTGAGCATGGCTCACCTCGATTAAATGAGTCATTGGCTTTAATAGCGACGCCACTTGTTACATTTTGTAACATTGTGGTAAAAATTCTGACACGCTTTAGTAGTTCACTAACACATCAATAAATCCAAACTACATAAAAATAAGGATAGTCGATGTTAGTTAATCAGCGTACAGAAGGCGCCGAACAGCCATACTGGCCAGCCGGACCATTCAAAATTAGATTGCCATTTATTCACTACCGCTGGGAAATTCCAGAAATGATTCAGGGATTTTTCATGTTCGTGGTCGGGTTGGCGATGATCCCACTGCTAGAAACTTATCTGGGCATGCCTTATGAAGCGGCATTAGCTTTCACCTTTATTGCCGGTGTTGGTTATATATTACCTTCGTTATTGGGGGTGCCGCTGGTGCCTGGTTGGATAACGCCTGCTATCCCGGTCGTGTTACTTTATCTTAAAGGTTTTGAACCTGGTCCCGAAGCAATTAAAGCGTTGTTTGCATTGCAAATTGAAGTGTCACTGATTTTTTTATTTTTAGGGGTTACTCGATTAGGCTCGAAATTGGTCGACTTTATTCCTAATTCGCTTAAATCTGGCGTTATTATTGGTGCTGGTATGGCTGCATTGATGGGAGAGTTAAAATTTGGCGGCCGGATTGATGCCACGCCAATTTCTTTAATCGTTGGCTCAATTATCTCTGCGTATGTGCTGTTTTCGTTGTCCTTTAAAAATGTGATTGCCCAAAATAGCTTAGCCAAGAAAATCGCCAACTTTGGCATGGTCCCAGGCATGATCATTGCCATGGTTATCGGCTGGGTCGTTGGTGAATACCCATTACCAGATGTTAAGTGGGGCATCACCGAACCTGACTTTTCACTAATGTGGCAGTATTTGGTCTTCAGTGTCGGCTTTCCTGGTTGGGACGTGTTTTTACTGGCAATTCCTACGGCGCTGATTGCTTATGTGATCGCCTTTGGTGACATTATTGTTGGTTTCACTTTGGTAAAACGGGTCGACCATATTCGGACCGATGAAGCCATTGAAGAGAATGTCGATCGGGTTCATTTAGTGACCGCCATCCGCAATGCAATTCATGCATTCTTTGCTCCGTGGCCTGGGCTTGCTGGGCCATTATGGACCGCTGCTCACGCCACTGTTGCCGAACGTTATGCAATGGGGCGCACGTCAATGGACTCTATTTATAGCGGCGGCGGAACATTCTGGATTAGTGGGCTTTTGGCTTTATTCGCCTTGCCATTAGTGACGATATTTAAACCGGTATTGCCAATAGCGTTGTCTTTAACACTTATTTTAACCGCTTACATTTGCATTATGGTCGGCATGGAACAGCTTAAAAATTCAACTGAACGTGGCGTCGCCGGTATTGTGGCGGTGACCTTAGCAATGCTCGATCCTA
>Ga0209395_1005780_pt1 | contig 13751 bp, 7 predicted proteins | sample GOMGulsemesocosm_3_FD_184635 | JGI IMG/M metagenome (GOLD analysis project Ga0209395, IMG submission 184635) | Methane-oxidizing microbial communities from mesocosms in the Gulf of Mexico - GOM9D Gulf of Mexico (SPAdes) (version 2) | ecosystem: Environmental > Aquatic > Marine > Cold seeps... | reverse complement strand
AGAAACAAAGTTAAGCCTTTGCTCAGCTAATAACAGCTGTTTAACACCGAGGCGATAAAAACCATAACAAGCAGATAGTATGGCAATAATTAAGACAACTATAAAAATGCTGCTATACAGCATAACCTGCGTCTTCGGTAATGAACTGCTCGAAAGTGACACTGAATAACCACCATAAGGCCAGCGAAGCCTAGTTTTATAAATAGGCTGTTGTTGCAAGTGGCTGTCTAACTGCAGGGGTTGAGTGACTTTAGATTTACCGTCAGCTAAATTCTCATAGAAAAAAGCCTCTGAGTGAGAGGAATACTCAACATCCTTTATTTCCATTAATACTGGACTAGCAAAGCGACGTTCTTCCAATATATAGGTAAATAATTGCGATAGATGAGGGTTGCGCTCTACCACATATCCTTGCATTCTATTTTGCTGTGCAACAGTGACGATGCGGTAGAAAATAAGATAATCGGGCACATCAAGGGTCATCTTAAACAGCTCTTTGTCTATTTTGAATTCATGATTGAGCGCTTCTTGTATTGTCTTAGATGTTGACAGAATTTTGTAGAGTTTAACTGAGCGTTTTTGTCGTTCGGCTAATTCTGCATCGAGTTCTTGCTCCAGTTCTAGTTCCGGCTCTAATTTCTGCGCTGACGACCACTCATTAGTTTTGCTAGCACTATGCCCTGATAGGACATCACTAGGCAAAGCATCACTAGATATAGCGTAAGGCCAGATTGGACTATTAAAATCCCCTTGACTGTTATATTGAAAGTAACCAACTAGTCCCTTTATGGGTAGCCAACTTATTGGCTGGGTCAGTTCTAATTGAGACAGAGGTGATAACACCTGTTGTGACTGCTTTGTTATCGGATTATAGACCTGCTGATAATAATCAAATATATCCACTGCTAGCGTGTTGGTTAGCATTCTTCTTTTAAACAAGGTTCTATTGGCTACCTCAACCAGACTTCTTGCTTCACGTTGGTATTCGTTGAGCAAGTTTTTTTCTAATTGCCCATAACCGAAATATATCAAGGTTGCCAAGGGAATTAATAAAAGCAACAAAAAACCTATGGATAAAAGCCGTAATCGTCGCACACGCTGAGTAAAATTAAGCAAAGGTTTATCAAAAAATCGCATCTTGAGTGCTTACCTTACTAAGGAAAATAAGTTAGCAGACATAAAGCTGATAACCTTCGCCGCGATGGGTGACCAAGTGTTTGGGGGATTTGGGGTCTGTCTCAATTTTCTTGCGAATTTTTGCCATGTGTATATCTATGGTGCGGGTATCTATGTCTGTGGTATTTTTATATCCCCAAACTTCCCTGAGTAACTCATCTCGGGATACAGGTTTATTCTGCCGCTGTAGATAAGCTAAAACCGCTACTTCACGGCGGGTATATTTTGTTTTCTGCTGGTAGGAGCTACCTGTTAATGTTTGCAGGCAAATAGAAACCTCATCGCTTAGTATCATAGTATTATCGGTCCCCGTCCAACCTGAGCGCCTGATCAAAGCATTTACGCGCAATATTAACTCAGAGGCTGAAAACGGTTTGGCGACATAATCATCAGCGCCAAGTGTTAGGCCGTTAATAATATCTTCTTCTGAGTTTTTAGCGGTTAACATCATAATAGGTTGAGTACGAGAGTCTTGCCTTAGCGCATTACAAATTTCAAAACCATTTTTTGATGGTAGCATCACATCGAGAATAATACAGGCATATTGTCCAGCTAAGGCTCTTGCTAAGCCTTTTTCGCCATCACTTTCACTTTCAACCTCATAACCATGAAAGACAAATAGATCGGTTAATCCCCTTAAAATAGCGGGTTCGTCTTCTACGATAAGCAGTTTAGGTTTGATGCTCAAATTATTGCCTTTTTTATTATTAATTTTATTACTGGTTTCAACGTTGCTTTTTATAGCTTTCATTACAGTTACTGCACCAGTATATCAAGCACTGAGTAAATCCGAATGCAAACTTTTGTAAAGTTTTCTCGCGCAATTGTTTACATAACATGCCTGTTTTAGCATTAATCATAATTCTATATTAGTCACAAGAGTACAACTCAATTAGTTGATATATAGGAAATTTATTATGGTTATTTACCTCAAAGCATTAATCTTGCTGCCACTACTAACAGCCACAACAGTAATGGCATCAACACAAGAAGCACAAGAAGCACAAGAGTTTCTCGCTAAGCTGCATAAAAACTATCAAAACACTCTACAAATTCAGACCTTTTCACTGAAATATCACTTCTTAAATAAACAATATAGAGACCAGAATTATTGGGACTATCAAACTCCTAATAGAGTTATGTCACAAAGAATGGTTGAGGTTGATCTAGTGAAAAAGCATTTTTACGATAATGACATCCTTTATTATACCGGTGGCCGGTTATTTGACAGAGCACAATTTCAAAATGATAAGGGAAGCTTTTATTATGAAAAAAGTAACACTGTTTATGGTAAAGCTATTCTCAATCGCGGCATGGGCAACTTTGATAGGTTTATCGGTTTTATGGCGATGAATATCGACTTTCTAGCTGTAAGGCCGCTACTTAATGAAAGTAATGTTGAAGAGAATATTAGCTATCATCAGAATAAACAAGCGGGAACAATTGCCCTGGCACATAAAACTTCTGATGGCGATGATAACGAGAATATTATCGAGTATGAATTTAGTCAGAGCCCCTTGCAACTGATGTCGATTAACAAAAAATCGCAGGGCACTCGCTTTGTCTATGATGATTATCAAACAACAAGAGGTTTAACCTTTGCTCGATCTCTAAACTCATATTCAAATGGCGCATCAGAGCCATCCTACATAAAGTTTATTGATCAATTTGATATTATTGAACAAGTGGATCCTGAAAAACTTCAACTGCCAAAAGGTTATGGTCCTGTGATCCCTAAAAGCGATGGCGTACTCGTTTCAAAAGAAATTGGCAAAGATCTATATCTTGTTACTGACTCTTCAGCGTGGCGCAATAGTATATTTAAAGTCATTGGTGATGAAATTAGGGTATTTGGTGCCAGTGGTTATCCTACGTTAGCAAAGAAAACCATTCAGCTTATCCATAAGCAGTTTCCAAACAAAAAAATTAGCTCTGTTTATGTGAGCCACCCTCATGGCTATGAAATTGAAGGTCTCCCCGTTTTTGCCGAAAAGGGTATTGAGATACTTGCCGATGAATATACTATTGCAGCAATCAAAGCGTATTCAGGCTTTGCTGACAATATCAATAAATTCAATTATCGTACCATTACAGATGGAGAAAACATTGATGGTGCACATTTTTATGTACTGGAAAATATGCACTCAAAAAGACAGAGTTTTGTGCATTTCAAAAGTAGTGAGATTATTTTTCAATCAAAATTCCTACACATAGCTTTCGATAATACCATCGCTAAGGTCATACCCAGTTACAGCAGAGCCTTTATTGAATTTGTGCGCAGAAAAAACCTTACGTTCAATCGAATTGTCGGTCACTATCAAAATAACAATATCTCTGTTGAAGTGATGAATAAAACCTACGATGCCCATATGTGATAGTAATAGCGTGATGCTCATCGCGTATATAGTAACAATAATCGTGTGACCTTATTGATGACGTTACCTTTAAACTAAAAATTTGGCTGTTCTGTGACTTGCAGCAATAGCCTATTTTTTTAAATCAAATGGATCCTGCGCCTTTAATTTTCTCATTGGCTAATTCAAAGCCAAGCTTCTCGCATCACAACTTACTTTAATTGAAATTGCCTTAATTGAAATCAATGGGCATGTCAGTGCTAAATACTCAGTGCTAAGTACTCAATACTCAGTACAGTCGAAGGTAAACTTTTGTAAAACTCCTGACCTCATCTTTTTACTTAAGGTGTCTAATTAAACGTTAAACAACCTTCTATATTAGTGCCTATCGAGCTCGGTCAGAGAATCAAGCTCAATACCACATTTAATATCAAGCTCAATACCAAGCTAACGGTATAACCATCAAGGCAGCCAATAAATTATGGATATAGTTCGCACCACCCAAAAGTCGAAATTAAGTAAAAAAATGCAGTTAACCATAGTGCTTTTGCTGGTAGTGGCAGTGAGTTTGATTTTTTCATTTAATAAAAGCAGTGCTTCCTACTTGGCAAATAAAAATAGTTTGTTAATAGATACCGTACAGCGTGGTGAATTAAATATTTCAGTGCGTGGCACTGGTGTATTGGTGCCAAAAGATATTCGTTGGATAGCGACAAATGTGCCCGGTCGTGTTGAACGGGTATTAAAAAAAGCCGGTGCCATAGTGAAAAAAGGTGACCTGTTGCTTGAGCTGAGCAATCCACAATTACAGCAAGAACTAACGGAGATGCAGTGGCAGTTACAAGCATTAGTAGCTCAAACAAAAGCGGGCAAAATTTCATTAGAGTCAGATTTATTAGATCAGGAAATTGCGGTTATTAATGAAAAACTTAATCACGAAAGAGCGCTATTAACCTTAGAAGCCCAGAAAAAACTTTTAGGGCAAGGGATCGATGTCATATCAAAAATCGCCTATGAAGAAGTCAAAATTGATGTGATGCAGTTTAAGCAGCGCTGGGATTTGGAGCAAAAACGATTAGATAAAAGGCAGCAAAATCTTATTGCACAAAGTCAGGCGAGTGAAGCCATGTTAACCAGCATGCGTAACCGGGTACAGCGCGTTCAACAGCAGGTCGACAGTTTATTTGTTAAAGCCACAATGGACAGCATAGTGCAAGAAATGCCGATGGAACTGGGCCAGCAAGTCAATGCTGGCGCGAACTTAGCAATGCTTGCTCGCAGCGATCGCTTTATTGCCGAGCTAAGCATTCCGGAAAAACAGATCAAAGACGTGATGATTGGTCAAAAAGTTACCTTAGATACTCGTAGCAGCAAAATACCAGGCATAGTGCAACGCATTGACCCTGCAGTCATTAACAGTTCAGTACACATTGATGTTGAGCTGCTTGGCACTTTGCCCAAAGAAGTACGCCCTGAGCTAACGGTTGATGGTGTCATTGAAATTGCCACCATAGCAGAAACGTTGTTTGTTAAACGTCCTATGTTTGCAAATAGTTTCAGCCAGTCACGGGTTTACCTCATCGATGGTGAAGGTCTGTCAGCCAATAAACACGAGGTTGAATACGGCCATATGTCTAGTCAGTACATACAAGTTGTTCACGGCTTAACAGAAGGTGAAAGCATCATAGTTTCAGACACTTCTAGCTGGCAACAACACCAACAAATTCGCATCACTAATTAACATAGCTAATCAACATAGCTAACTAGTAAGCCCCAAGGAGAATTACATGAAAAATGTATCAAATAATAAGATAATAACCCCCTCGGTATTAGTTGAATTAAAAGATATTAAAAAAGTATTTGTCACTGATGAAGTTGAAACCCGCGCATTAAGCAAGATCAATTTAGTCATAGTTGCAGGAGAGTATTTAGCTATTACTGGACCTTCAGGTTGCGGAAAATCGACCCTACTGTCTTTACTCGGCCTACTCGATACAGCCACAAGTGGCTTGTATCAACTTGCCGGTCACAATGCCTCAAACATAAACTCGGATGAAAGAGCTCGAATTCGAAATAAAGAGATAGGTTTTATCTTTCAGTCTTTTAACTTGATCAGTGACTTAACGGTGGCGGAAAACATTGAACTGCCACTGACCTATAGAACAGACCTTGATAAAAATCAGCGCCAAGCCATGGTACATTCATCGCTAGAAAAGGTTGGTTTGTTGCATCGCGCCAATCACTACCCCTCACAACTTTCTGGCGGACAACAACAAAGAGTTGCCGTTGCCCGTGCTATTGCCGGAAAACCTGCGATTATTCTTGCCGATGAGCCCACAGGCAATCTAGATTCTAAAAATGCCGAGGTAGTAATGACCCTGCTTGATGAATTGAATCAAGAGGGGGCAACCATATGTATGGTTACGCATGATGCTGCTTCAGCCGCACGTACTCAGCGAATAATCGAAGTGTTTGATGGCAAAGTAGTATCAGATCAGCGTACTAACAAAGCACCAGCCATCGCCGTATAAGAATATTAGAAGGAAAAATCATGTCTTTTTGGATTGATATAAAATATGCAGTCAGGTTATTACTGAAAAAATCTGTTTTTACGGCTACCTCGGTGCTCATTGTGGCTATTGGCTTAGGCTTGACCATTTACACTTATGCGTTACTTAATCAGCTAATTTTTAAACCGCTAACGCTAAACGGTGAAACTCCCTTTATTGCTATAGAAGGAGAGTTTCATCCAGCACATGGTCTTGGACAAAGGGCAGATCCTTACCATTTAAATCAGATAAAAGCAGAGTCTGAGTTGTTACAAGGTATGAGTCTATATCTGCCTTTAACGAGGACAATAAGCGGTTTAAGCAAGGAGGTTGGTTCGAGAAAAGTCCACCTGACTTATACTGAATGGGATTTTTTTGAAGCCGCTGGTGTTCAGCCGATATTAGGCCGAGGTTTTAATCCTCAGGACCAAGCCGTAGGCGCAGAATCAGTCGTTGTACTTAGTTACGACATCTGGCAAAACCTATTTTTGGGAGACAAAGATATCATCGGCACTATCGTCGAAGTAGAAGCGAGTCCTGAACGGGTAATAGGCGTAATGCCTGAGGGTTTTTCATTTCCGGCTACCGCCCAAGTCTGGCTAAATTTTCCCCCAGAAAGAGTAAACCCAACTCAAGCTTCAAACGACAATGCACGCATGGCTTTTGCACGTTTAAAACCGGGCGTATCATTAAGCCAGTTTCAGCAGCAAATGCAGGGGATATTACAACGACACTTTCAGGACTTACCTCAGGACTTTGCCTGGCGTGCATCCTCCGCGGGTGGTTACATAAGAGCCTTTGCTTATAAGTTAACCAATGATGAAGTATTTCAGCACTATTCCATTTTTGTTGCCATGTCGATTGTGGTCTTGCTTATCTTGTTGTTAACTTGCATTAATGTCGGCAATTTACTGTTGGCTAGAGTTAATGAACGCATTAAAGAAGTGGCAATACGCATCGCGTTAGGCATTCCAAAAAAACGACTGGTATTGCAAATGTTATGGGAAAGTATCTTTATTTGTAGCTTGGGTGGCCTAGTGGCCATTTTTCTCGCCAGTTGGGGGATTAAGCTAACCAATAATGTCTTTGAGCAGATCTTTGCCGTTAGTGGGGGCAGACCTTTTTGGTGGCTATTAACTATAGATAGCAGCGCAATTTATCTGTTAATCGTTACCGTAATTTTTATGATTTTAGTGACTGGATTTGTTCCTGCCTGGCGGGCATTGTCAGGGGATTTAAATGCCGTACTAAGAGATGGCACTCGTGGCGCCCTAGGAAAAAAAGCAGGTAGAGCAAATATAGCGCTGGTGGTGACAGAAATTACTTTATCCTGCGTAGTATTAGTGATTGCCACTATGCTGCTTAGCGCTAGTTATTCGGCCCAAAATGCCGATTATGGCGTAGATACCGACAATAGAATAACGGCAGAGGTGTTATTAGCTTGGGGTAGTTATCCTTGGAATGATGGTGCACCTGAGGCAAGAAAAAAACGGAATGACTTTTATTATCAATTAAAGCACAGGTTAGAACAGCGGCCAAATATAGAGAGCGTTGCTTACTTTAGCAGTTTACCTGGTACAGGTGGAGGCAGTTCATACTTTGAAATACAAGGTCAGGCTGCTCAGGTCTATAACGAAAACCCAGTGTGGAATTTTGAAGTGGTCAGTCGAGACGCCTGGCGTACCGTAGGCATGAAATTAAGTGAAGGTCGAAGTTTTGACCGTAGAGACACAGCCAGCGATGATAGTGACCTCGCTAATAGCGAATCTCCTGTCATTATCAATGCCGCTATGGCCAGAGAGCTATTCCCTAACGGTGATGCCATTGGTCAGCGTGTTCGCACTGCGACAGAAGATTTTCAAACAGAGTGGCGCACCATAATAGGTATTGTATCTGATACGATTCATGGCTCTGCTATGCAATCTACCAGCGCTCATCATACCGGTTATGGTTTGATGGACAGACGTCGTTGGCGAGTAAATATCGTTATGCACTACTCAGGATCACAATCTCAAGCTGAAATGGCATTACAACAAACTATCAACACCATGGATGCTGATGCAACGATTCACCATATACAAAGTTATGATAATTTGATTGCGCAACCTATGTTATTGGTCAATGCTGTTAACAAAATATTCTTATGGTGTGGTCTCGTCGCGTTATTTCTTGCTGCTACTGGTATTTATGCGGTTTCCGCTAACAGCATTACCCTGCGAAGTCAGGAGATTGCAACCAGACGAGCCTTGGGAGCCCGTGATAGTCAGATAATTAAACTGTTTATCAGCCAAGCTGGCCTGCAATTGCTTATAGGTCTTACCTTAGGGTTAACACTATCGTTTTGGCTTGTAGCCCAGATAACAAACTCAATGATTATAGATAATAATAGCTACCTTATTGCCCTAGTAGGTATCCCCGTATTCATTATAGTGATGGTATTAATTGCGACTTATATTCCAAGTAGTAGAGTAATCAAACAGCAGCCTAGTGAAGGTCTTCGCCAAGGTTAATTAAAGCGAAGGCAATGCGAGTAAAACACTGACAATAGTTAGTCTTTTACTCGCTATTTCACATTCATTTCACTTACCTTTTAATAAACTAGGGTCTGTTGACCTTTCAGGGTTAAAATTTATTCAATTTAAAACGGCTTTAATCGCGGCGCGAGTTTTGTAGCATGGTTATTTTATGTAAAAAACGAGCAACAATGAATAAAGCCGTTTTAAATGAACCCAAAGGGCAGCGTTTGTTTGAAATGTATACTGCGTTATCGCACACTCATGTAGCCACACCACTTCATGTGCTCTGCCTTGCCTACATATCTAACAAACTGCTGTAAAAGTAATCTCGAAAGCTCAACAGACCCTTGGTTTAACAAAATTAAAAGGAAGCAATACCCATGCTTAAGAAAATAGTCATTAGCTTAGTGATCTTAGTTATCCTGCTAGCTGGTTTAGGATATGGCGCTAAATCTTATGTTAAAAGTTTATTACCTGCCAAAGCTCACTTTGTTGCGATAAAAAAAACACAAGTAAGTGATTTACCCTACGTTACCGATAATATTCCAACATACCGAGGTAAAATATTAGCTGTGGTTACTAGTGTCGATAAAATGGGTGAAGACAAAAGTACTGGTTATGAGCACACCGAGCTAGCTCGTGCTTACTGGGTTTTTACTGCTAATGGTTTTGACGTTGATATTGCCAGCCCCAAGGGCGGTAAACCGCCAGTGGTCATTGATGGTGAGGACATGGGCGCCTATGATTATGCTTTTTTAAATGATGATACTATTCAGCAAAAAGTGGCAAAAACTATCGCGTTAGCGGAGGTAAACCCTGATGATTATGAAGCGGTTTATTTTGTCGGCGGCAAGGGCACTATGTTTGACTTCCCCGACAACCCGCATGTGCAACATATTGCTAAAACACTGTATCAAAATAACAAAGTGGTTAGTGCTGTGTGTCATGGTCCTTCAGCGCTGGTTAATGTGAAACTAGACAATGGTGAAATGCTGCTTTCAAATAAAAAAGTGAGCGGGTTTACTAATGATGAAGAGCTCTTTTTAATCCCGGATGCCAAACAAATTTTTCCTTTTTTACTTGAAGATAAATTAATCGCCCAAGGTGCTCAGTTTCAAGCGGGTACCACCTATTTAGAGAAAGTCACCCAAGATGGCAAACTTATTACCGGTCAAAATCCTTGGTCTGTTTGGAAACTTGCAGAAAAAGTCGTCGCTGAGCTGGGTTACCAACCTAAAACCAGAGAGCGTACCCCGGAAGAGCACGCTATTGAACTTTTAATGACCTATGACTCTCAAGGGCTTGATGCAGCAAAAGTAGAACTTCAAGCAAAGCCACATGCCTATCAACGTATTCTTATTGTCATGCACAGTGTTTTAGCCGTAATGCAGTTCGAAATAAGTAAGAGTATTGACCTGTTAACTCTGGCAAATGAACTAAAAGAATTGAACTAATCTTGATAGCTAACATCAAGCAAGCCTAAAAAATATCGTCTGTTCATCAGGCGTGTTTGATGTTAAAGAAGATCTACAGCTATTAACGGCTAGTGGTAATTATTAGGTTAATGTTTGGTGTATAAGATGTTAACCAAATCTATAAAAGGATTTGACAGCGTTGTCATTCTTTGTTGAGATTGATTCTCATTTTACGTGGTTATGCCTAAATGAGGTAACTGCGAATAGCATACTTAACAAAAGAATAATTATAATGAAGAATAGCTTTTTAATTACAACAGCAGGAATAACCTGTTTACTTACCGCTTGTGGCGGTTCATCTGATGCAACTCCGGCTCCAACTCCTCTGGCTAATGTAGCTCCTTTAGTGGAGGCTGGAAGTTCGCAAACTGTTGGCTCAGCAGGCGCTGTTACTTTACTCGGGAGTGCCTCAGACTCTGATGGCAGCATAGCGTCTTATTTATGGCTACAAACATCGGGGCCAGCAGTAGCACTAGCTAATAGTGATTCAGCAGAAGTCAGTTTTTCTGCACCTCAAGAAAGCGCTACATTAACTTTTCGGTTAACGGTAACTGATAATGAAGGCGCGACTGCGAACGACGACGTTTCGATTGATGTCAACAACAGCTCGCCGCTAGTTGAAGCGGGCAGCAGACAAACCGTTGGCTCAGCAGGCTTAGTAACTTTATCGGGTATCGCCTCAGACCCTGATGGCAATATAACCTCTTATTCATGGCAGCAAATATCAGGACCGGCAGTATCACTGAGCCAAAGTGATTCTATAGCAGTAAGCTTTTCTGCGCCACAAGAGAGCGCTGAATTATCTTTTCGTTTTACGGTAATCGATAATGGCGGTGCATCCTCATCTGATGAAGTTTTAGTTGATGTAAATAACAGCTCACCTCTTGTCACTTTACTGAGCCAAGTTGATAGTCAAATAGGGTTTACCACCACATTAACTGCAAGCGCTGAAGATCAAGATGGTCAGATTGCTCAGTATGATTGGCAACAAGTCTCTGGAGAGGTCATTGCGTTAATTGATCAAGACCAATCAAGCATATCTTTTACGCCAGTGAGTATGCAAAGTGATGATGTCATTTTTGAATTATCTGTTACCGATAATGGCGGCGCTGTCACATCAGTTCAGACTAAGGTGGTGATAAAACCTACACTAGCGGTTAATTTACTGCCAAGTAATGAAATACATTTTAATAGTTTAGGCGAAATAACAAATTGTGTCACAGTGCAATATAATGAGCTTGGTCAAGCCGTAGAGCGTATGGAATACCTCGATGTAGGAAATGATAACCTCTGTTTTACAGAGGATGATAGTCTCTTAGATAAAGATAAAAGCTACGTTCGACAGTTTGAAACCCAAAGTTCTGGCTTGCAACAATATGTCAACTCAACAACCTGTAAGGCTTTTGTTCTAGATGAAGTTTACAGTGAACAAACGACGCTATTAGAAAGTTACGACGCTTGTGACACCAAAAATATTATTGATACGACTATTTGGACGCCTAATTTCAACCAATATCATCAGCTTACTTTAGCTACCTTGGCCTTTGGTAGTAGTACAAGCAATTGGCCAGGTAATGTTGATAATCCAGCATCTGTCGATAGTCCTGTGATATATGGTCAATATGAAAATATTTTTGATGAGACTAATCAAAACTTTCTTCACTATGTAGAGAGTGACATTAGAGGCCCTGATAATATAAGCCAAACAGATGATGATGAGATGGCTGTATGGGCTTATGTATTACCCTTTTATGATGTTCACGGTAACGCGGATTATTTTTTACGTTACGACTTAGGAGAAGATGGGGTAATGGCGACTGGCGATGAAACTATTTTAGCCATGTCACAAAACCATTATACCGCTACTGGCCTGCTGGACTATATTGTTGATTATCGCACCGCAGGTGCAGATGGTGATTGGCTAACCATAGATGACAATGATGTAGCTATGATTCGTTACCAGAAGTTTATGCCTCAATTTGAGTTATACCAAGCAAACGAATGATGTGACCGCATATCTTTTTTACAACCAGCAACTACTGCCTTACTTAATACTTTAAATAACGCAGTAATTGCTGAATTACCCTTTAAATATAATCGTTCACTTAGCGCTACTTATTGAAATCTAGTTGTTTGCCGTCATTATCATTATTAACTAACTTGGCCGTATTTAACTTATTCGTTGAATCAATATTTTTTTGCCAATCAAGACGTAAATCCCATTGGTATCTGTGCTTTGCTGATAACGGCTGAATATCTTCATCGATTGTTTCTAATACATTAGTGGCTTTACTTAACATGGCATCACGGCCAAATAAATAACTTTGCTCTTTGATTATAGTTAAGTACGCTTTGTTTAATTTCAGTGCGCGTTCAGCCGATGGCATAATTAACTGGTAAATATTGTTAACCCCTTGCACCTTTTCAACATTAACCGTGCCATCTTTTCTAAACCAACGACTTAGCATTTCAGTGTTTTGACGAAACTCATCACCACCACCGACACGTTCAAAATACGTTAAAAATTCACCTTTAGTTTCACCTCTGTTTGGCGCGTCATGTTGACTGGCCAAATTTTGGTAACCCCAACCTTTAACGCCATCCACTTTTCGTGGAAATGAGAAGGTTTGGTCTAAGGTGCTGCCGATGGTTTTATGACAACCACTGCAAAAGGCGAGTTCTTGGTCGTATTGATGACGTAACTCGCCATGTTCATTTTCAATATAACCATTTACCGTCCAGCCAAAACCGGTGTTAATGCCTTTATCGCCCTGTTGCTTAACTTGCGGCAAATTTTCAGAGTTTTTCTCTTTTTGTTCTAAGTAGTATTCTGACGCTAAGCTTTGCACTGTTTTAAAACGATGCTTTTTCATGTAACGCACTTCTTTCATACGCGGTGCATTATAAATTGTGCCGTCATCATTCACGCCAAGGTAGCGTACTGTATGAAGAAATTCAGTATCTTGAGGGTAAAGCGTGTGTGCTAATTTGATATGACTGGCATCACCAAGGTAATTATTTTGTCTCTTGATACTGTTAATACGCTGAGTTAATACCTTATCGCCGTTTAAATCTACACCGATATCTTGTTCAGAGATAGCTGGCAATGTGGTGTGTTGTGTATCTTTCATTGCCATTTCGACTAAGGCTAAATTGGCAAAATAAACATCTTGAGAGTACTGCCCGTTAAGTTCTCTAAATGCTTTAGGTAATCGAATCATGGCATCGGAAGTAGAGCCGTTAGTTGGCCAAAAAGTACTTGGAAAGGGCTTGTAATTAAAAGCGACCCAATGACTACCGTCTTTTGCGAGTCCTTGTTGGTCAAATGCACGCTCTGGATAAGCGAGGTTTTTAATTGGCGTATATTCACCACGCCAGTTTTTATCATTTTGCTGTTTTTCGATAAAGTCAGTGTAATTATCTTGTTTGGTCCAATGCTGTATCTGTTGGTCAGAGATATTTTTTATTAAAGGTCTTCTATCGACAAATAAATTTTTCCAGTGATTGGTTACCCCTAAATCTGAAAATTGATATTCACCTTGCAGCGAACCATCGTTCATTTTATTACTGCGTTCCTTGTCAGCAGTATTGGTTTGATGACAGGCATAACAAGGGTTATTAACGCCATCTGTTTTTGTGTAACATTGCGGCGGAATAACGGTTTCATGGTTATACACTTCA
>Ga0209395_1005778_pt1 | contig 13756 bp, 10 predicted proteins | sample GOMGulsemesocosm_3_FD_184635 | JGI IMG/M metagenome (GOLD analysis project Ga0209395, IMG submission 184635) | Methane-oxidizing microbial communities from mesocosms in the Gulf of Mexico - GOM9D Gulf of Mexico (SPAdes) (version 2) | ecosystem: Environmental > Aquatic > Marine > Cold seeps... | reverse complement strand
ATTTCGCCAGCAACAAATTTACGATGAAAGTCGAGGCCGTTTAGTCGTAAGTTAATGTATTCAAACCAGCAACCTATTGGCCATGAATTTTTAGTACCAATAAAAATTGGAGCTATTTCATTGTTCTTAATCGTGTTAAGAGACCTTACTAATTCCTTCCAAGTTTTAGGTTCAATAATTTGTAATTTTTGAAATAACGATTTTTTATAGTAAAAACCCCATAAATAAGAAGAGAATGGTACGGCATAAAGGTCGTTTTTATGCGTTACCATGCGTCGGATAGGGAGCGAAAAGCTCTGATTCAAATTATACTGTTGCCATAAGTCAGTTATTGGTAATATTTTTCTATTTTTAACGACATTATTTAAACGTTCTCCGGCATGCATAATAACAATGTCTGTATTGCTTTGTGTGGAGAGCGTATGAGTTAAATTATCTTTATAGAGCTGGTCAGGCTGGAGTTGAAGCTTAACTTTTGTATTTGGATATTGCCTTTCAAACTCTCTAACTGTTTTAAGGTAAGTAGAGTTTATTAAACTGTTTTGTCCGTTACCCGTAATAGTAAGCACTGTTTTTGCTTCAGTGCCCTGAGTAAAACAGGCATAAAGCGTAGAATAAATAGATAAAAATAGAACGAATACATAACGTAAGTTAGACTTCATTATTCTCTTTCTCAATAAATATTAAAATAAATTTTAAGATCCTTCTATTTGATCCATATGGTAAATATAGCAGAAAATGTAAGACTTTTTGTATGGTTTCAATTCTTAATATAAATAGATTAGGGTCTGTTGAACTTTCATGTGTAAATTTTGTTCGAATTAAATGTTTTTTGCTCGCGGCGCTAGGAATGTAGCATAGTCGTTCTATGTGAATTCCTCGCAACAAAGAGCAAGGAGCATTTAAACGAATCCGAAGGACAGCGTTTATTAGCCATTTCTACTACGTTATCGCTTATTAGGGTAGATTGACTACGAAACATAAGATCTGCCTTATATAAAAGGCTAATAAACTGCTGCAAAAACAATCAGCAAAGATCAACAGACCCTAGTTTCAAGGCAATAGAATGTAACGATTTTTAAACAGATGAGTGATAATAGAGGTTATGTGCTAACAGGCCAAAAACCAGCTAACACATTTATTTATATTTTCTAGTGTTTTGGGATATCGTCATACCAATCAGTCATATCGTCGTACATTTCTCCACGTAATAGTGGAGCAACAGACTTATGGTATATTTTAATGTCATGAAAAGGATCGGTAAGTATCTTTGTGAACCAAACTAATCCTGACTGAATACTCATTAACTTGAATAAATGCACGGTTCTAAATAAAACTGCCCCTAATCCAATAGCTAACCATATTAGCGCCATGTTATTAACGAATCCCATCAATTCAGTATGTTCTTGCATCATGCCAAAAAATGAAGGCTCTAACAGTAGTATTAATGGTGAAAGAGCCCAAATCGCGATTAAAATGACTTTTCGCTTCAAGTTATAACCTACTTTCACACTTTCTTTAAAATCGTGAGAAGCTTTATTAACCTCATCATAAGTCTTAGGTTCAAAGAAAAAGTGACCGCTTTGGCGTAACCCCATAGCGAGTATCCAACCAACCAACGCAGCACCAGCAGGATAATAAAAAACCATAACATAACTGATTAAAAAACAGCATGCACTCAGTAAATGAAGGAATTGATTTACACGATTATGATGATAAAAGCGGTGATCATCCCAGCGTTGTTTCTGTAATTCATCAATAAAGTTCATAGGTATCCTTGTTAGCTCATTAATAAAAATAGTTCTGCCTTATACCAATCCCACTAGCTATGTGATCATTTCTACTTGCCAAAATAACCAACTACTTCCTTATTTATTTATTTAATAATTAGAACAACTAGTTATTAAAATAAATGCCTTGTGTTTGGTGATTTTTTCTACGTATAAAATAGATCACTTAATTAATGGAACGGGTATTATTCGGTGATGTTCTCAAGCATGGCCTGAAAGCAAAGCTTCGCCCATGTTGATTCTTTTACCTGACTCAATTCCTTCACATAGTTGATAATTTTTGGTGGCGAATACAATAATGGTGGAACCATGTTGAAAGTACCCCATTTCATCTCCTTTAGTGAATTGTGCATTACACTGAATGTGATTAGGGCCTTTATATTTAATATCTAAAGGTTTTGATAAAAAATTAAACTTCATGCATGCAACCAAAATTGCAGCTACAGGAACTAAAGTAATGCTTTTGTCTTTATCAGAAGTTTTAAGCTCTATAACAGCGCGTTCATTTTTACAAAATAGATTTTCAATACGTTTTAATGCGATTGGATTAACATTCCAAGTATCGCCAGATATGTAATTTACTTTGTTAACCTTGCAATCTATCGGCGCATGAAATCGATGATACATGCTTGATTTTAGGCGTAAGGTAATGAATATGCCGTCACGGTATTTATTATTTAAATGAAAGTCAGGAATTAAATCGTTCAATAGATAGGGAAAACCTTTTGCCTGAAAGGCTTTTGTCCCTTGAATTTTACCACAAGCACCTATAATGGCATCACAAGGACTGGTAACAATGTCTGGTGTTTGAACTACCGGACGGAGACCGGCCTTTAATTCACGGGTAAAACAATCTTGAATACTTACAAAGTTTGATTTTTTAGCATCTTCAAGCTTTAAATCTTCAGAAAACAGTGACCAAATAGCAATAGAAGATTTCGTTAAAAGCGGACTTTCAATTTTACTAAACCAGCCAATAAATTGAGTTAACAAGCGCCTAGGTATACGGTTTGTAACTAAAAAGTTAAGCTGTTCTTTAGTGGTTAAGGCTTGCATAGACTTTGTCATGAATTAAGCAACCGTTCTTTTATTGTTGTATGTAATGGGAATGTCTAAGCCTAAATCACACATGAATTGGTTCATAATAGGTTCAGCTTGATATTCACTGGCCCGAACTTTTGCATTATGTTTCATTTGCTTTCGATGTGAATCACATGAATAAAACTCAATTATCTTTTGTGACATCTCATCAATGTTATTCACCAAAAATCCGTTAACATTGTTTTGGATGATATCTTTGGGCCCTTTGCAATTAAAAGCTAAGGCAGGCATGCCATGTACAAACGCCTCTAAAATAACATTGCCAAAAGTGTCGAATTTAGACGGAAATATAAATAAATCTAGGGTTAAATAAAGCTCAGCGAGTTGTTGCTTGTTTTGCCAACCAACGAATGTAGCGTTAGGGAGTTTCAGCTTTAGTTCATCTTCAGCAGGGCCTTGGCCCGCAATTACAATACGTAAATCTGGAATAGAACGTTGAGCCTTTTCAATAATTTCAGGTAAATCAAACAAGCCCTTTTCTTTACTTATTCGACAAGCAATAAACAAAATTGGCGTATCTTTTGTAGCTCCAGACACAATGTCTGACTTTTGAATACGTCTAACATTATGGTTTCTGGGTTGAGTATGATGAGCAGTCAAAAACACCTTGTCTGCATCTATTTGCATCTCAAAATCTGACAACCATTTTTTGTGATCACTATTGAGTACAAAAATTCCATCGTATCGGTTATACAATGCGCGTAATAAACGACGTACTCGGTCACGTTCATACTGAGTTAACTCTGTTGCATGCTTAATAAAGTCAATCCAGTCTGTATGCATAAAAAAATAACTAGGCACATTAAACATTTGCTGAATAAACAATGAAACCAATGCCATTGGACCTTCTGTTGAGCAAATGATTCGGTCATAACCACCTTCATAGAAAATGCGGGCTATTGCCATTAGATCAGGTATTCGAATAACTTGGTCGTTGTAATGAGGTACAGAGAAGCTAGTGATAGGGCGAACAACATGTAAATGAGATTCAGACGAGAGATTGTCGTGACAGACTAAAAAATCAATCGGAAGATCAGCTTTTTGAATTTCTTTTAATTTACCTGATAATGAGTTTGAAACGCCATTTTTATCACGTAAGGTATCTGTTAGGTACAGAGCTTTATTCTGATGACGGTTTTTACCAACGTATCCTGCAAAATCGTTAAGTAAACTTCTGTTTTGATAAAGTACACGGGTTGAAGCTAAAGATGCTCCTGCTAATACCGTGCTAATTAATAATGGGAAAGAAAGATGGTCAAGTAATTTCCCAACTTTAACGTTACTCATGTTATCTTTCTTAACGGTATTACCAAAGAAAAGTGCGGTAAGTTGGCTTGGCACTTCAAATTTTCGGGTAATTTCTTCAGTAGAAATTTTTGAAAGCTGTGGTGTTAAGTTCTCACTGAGTGTTTCTTGTATTTTTGACGCCATCAGCTTATTTAAATAGGTAAATAATTCACCTATAACTTGATTAACGGTAGTCACGAATTCTTCAGGCGATTTCTGTTTGCTATCCGCTATTCGTTCTAAATATTCAAAACAAAAACGATAATTTTTTGATGTGTTCCACTTAACAAGCTTATTAGGCTTTTTACCTTGAAGTGCATCGTGTATAAATTCGAAGAACTTCATCGCTTTTTTGTTTTTCTGCATTTCAAGCAAAAAATTACTAATGGCAAAGCAACCAATTTTATCCCATGCTGAGCCTCTATGGAGCAAAATACGTAACAAACCAGGATCTGATATTTTTGTCGCAACTTGTGAAAAATAATCGAGCAGGGCAATATTCAGTTTCTGGTTTTCACCTATCTGACCAAACGGGGTGACATTTCCAAGTTTTATCGCCTCTAGAGCAAGAGCCGACGCTTTTTCTGTTTTAAGTCTTGTCGCTAGGTTTTCAACATACAAGCTAGAGCCGCATAAACCTGCAAAAATACCCGTGTGGTCATCTGAGCCACCGGTAAGTATTTTAGGTTTTAAAGGGTCTACACCAAAATCGGCTGGGTTAAGGTTATGTTTTACAGAATAAGATATTATTTTTTCAGAAGTCAGGGTTTGTGCCCAATTAAGCGTTAACACACTTTGCCATAAATCTCTTTGCCCATTTAACACTTCAAAACGTTGAAACATCACAGCAAGTTTTTCAAACAAACCCAAATCAATTTTTTCATTTTTAGTATAAAAATAGAGTGGGTGAGGCATAATCACTGGAATATCATTAGCAGCGGTATACTTTAAAAACTCATAAATATTTTGCCGCTTTTCATTCAGTTCCACCTCTTGTTCTTGAGTAAACCCATACGTTAATACGTGAATAAACAACTCATACTCAGGAAAGAAACAAGTAAACTCGGCACCAACAAGAACATCAATTCCTTTATCAATTAACTCCCAGCACGAGCGGGCATTATTATGGTTAGTTACCGTAACCACATCCATCTTATTTGATTTTAGTAACTTAACTAAGTCTTTAGTTTTAAGCCAGGTTTCAGGTAAGCGTAATATTCTACCCCAAAGTTCATCGGGAATGTCGCTGTTATGGTCGTGACAATGTAAATCTACTTTCAAGGTATTATTACTATCAACTTTGGCATTTTTTTGTTTGATATACTGTGTAAACTCTTTTTCAAGTGACAATCTAAATTCACTAGTACCTAACTTCATTTGACCAAGTGAGCGTTGGCTGTTCATAACCGGAACATTATTCATAATTAAGCTACCTTTTTAGTTGTTTTTTTAGCTTTATCTGTTGTATTAACCATGGGCGTATCTAGTTCGTTTTGTGATAATTCAGACTCCATCAATGGGTCTATATGTTCAGATACTTGAAATGGTGGTTGAATAAGTGGACTAGGTAAAATATTCGACATGATAGGAACTACGCTTCTTATCATGTCGAATAAGAATTGGCGCTTTATATTTTTATTGGTTAAAAGAGGAGATTGCCACCACCAACCATCGTTATTCATTTGGGTGGCGGCAGTAATAAATAGCTCAACCACTTCAGTAAATTGTTCATCGGTAAAATCAAAGCTCATTATCATACGGCTAGACCCTAACCAACTTAATTCTAAGCCAACGTCTCTTAAGTAAAATTGCAGCATCCAGTTATATCGACTTGGCTTGGTATATAAAATTGAAAGCACCGTGTGCATATTACTAATAGTGACCGGAAGGTTTTCCTGCTTTAGTCTGAGGTTGAAATACTCAACCCTACCATCCCAAATACCTTCAATAGTTTGATAAATATTTTGAATCTCTGGCGATTGAATGCGATTAAGGAATACATTCATCGTTCCCATAACACTCGGATGTGAATTAAATGTTCCTCGAGCAAAAGAAACATTAGCAGGAGCTTCTTTTTTAAAGCGCTTCATTAAATGTGCTTGACCCGCTAATACGCCTACAGGTAAACCACCTCCTAGGGTTTTACCATAAGTCACTAAGTCGGCTTGAATGTTAAAATATCCTTGCGCGCCTCTATAACCAAGTCGAAAGCCCGTGAAGACTTCATCAACAATAAAAACGATATTACGACGATTACAAACCTCTTGGACTCTATTTAGCCATCGAGTGTAACGAGCACGCTCAAAGTTTGTTGTCCTATCACTCGCTATCAACGTAGAGTCAGAACCAGCATCTGAATTTGGGTGAAATGCCTGCATAGGGTTGATCAGAACACATGCAATATCATTACGGGTAGCGAGCACGTGTAAAGCATGTTCACTTAAGTCGGCTAATGTGTATACATCGTTTCCTTGGCGTTGATTACCCACCCCAGGTTGAACACCATCCCACCAACCATGGTAAGCACCACAAAACCTCACTAAGTGTGATTTTCCTGTGTGATACCGAGCAAGGCGAACTGCTTGCATTATGGCTTCAGTACCTGACATATGAAAAGACACCTCATCTAAACATGATATATGTTTTATTAATTCAACATTTTCAGCGATTAAAGGATGATAACTGCCTAAAACAGGTCCTAATTTTTTAACTTGTAGAGCGCCTTCTTCAATGCAGTCTTTGTAAAAGTCATAACCAAACACATTAACACCGTAAGAGCCGGATAGATCGTAACGCCAACTACCATCAAGATCTTTTATCTTATTCCCTGTGGTTTCATCACAAATAGAGCCTAAAGTTAATGCTTTTGGTAATAGCGCACGGTAAGGGAAAGGAATACGGTAATGGCTGGTAAATTGAATATCGGAAATACCAGATTCTAATGCTCTACAATAATTAAGCGTTTCGGGACCGTTTTGTCTTTTATTGTTAGATAGTACCAATAAAGCTGATTGGCGTTGTTTCGCAATGTTTTCAGGAGCGCCGTCACTACTAAAGTAGTTTTGTTCGTTGTAACTAAAATAAGGGACTCGTTTTGCTATTCTACGCGACCATTTACTATGCCCGCGTAACGAAGGGTGTTTAGCTTTTGACAGCTGTAATCTAATTTGAAGCTTTCTAACAACATAAATAATGAACACCGCTATCAACGGGTATAAAATAAAGTTATCAGCCATGATTCACCTCTCAAACATAATTTGAAATTAGATTAGCAATCAACTTTGAAGAATTTATGTCAGTTATATGTCATTTTTGTAACAGCATTCGCTTTTTTTGTTTTAGGGGGGAGTTATCGTTAATTGGTATAAATATGTAAAGGAAGGAATAGATATTGTTGAGAAAAGTGATAAAAAGTAAATAAAAAAGGCTTTTGAAATAAATCAAAAGCCTTTTTGCTTCGCAACCATTTAACTTAAAGTGAATTAAGCAAAGTTAGCTGAAGCGAAATCCCAGTTAGCTAATGCCCAAAAAGCATTCATGTAGCTAGGACGTAAGTTACGGTAATCTACGTAGTAAGCATGTTCCCATAAATCAACTGTAAGAACTGGTGTAACACCATCTTCAGTTAATGGAGTAGCAGCGTTAGAAGTATTAACGATTGCTAAAGAACCGTCAGCGTTTTTAACTAACCAAGTCCAGCTTGAACCAAAGTTGTTAATTGCACTTGCAGTAAATTGCTCTTTAAATTCAGCGAAAGAACCAAAGCTAGCAGTAATTGCATCAGCTAGTGCGCCAGTTGGTTCGCCGCCGCCGTTAGGGCTTAAGCTGTTCCAGTAGAACGTGTGGTTCCAAATTTGTGCTGCGTTGTTAAATACGCCAGCAGAAGATGTTTTAACGATATCTTCTAGAGACTTACCTTCAAATTCAGTACCTTCGATTAAACCGTTAAGCTTAACAACGTAAGTGTTATGATGCTTACCGTAATGAAATTCTAAAGTTTCTTGTGAAATGTGTGGTGCTAAAGCGTCCATTGCATATGGTAACGCTGGTAGTTGGATAGCCATTTTTGTCTCCTGGAATTAAATATAAATTTTTATTCTTATACATATAACAAAGAATTGGTTTGTTTTTAGTAAAAACCTAGTAAACTGCTCAGGTATTTATAGAGCTTACCTATTTTACCCGATTATAGTGCGATTGACATCGGTTTTATCATGGTTAGTCAGTTTTAATATATAACTATTTTTTTTGTAATATTAATTGCGTTATATAACTACACATTCTTTACGTAGTTTTTATATAATGCAATAAGTAAATTAAATATAGAGGTCATCATGGATACTATCGAACGTATTAAAGAGCAAATTTCTGAAAACTCAATTTTATTGTACATGAAAGGTTCACCTAAGCTTCCAAGCTGTGGGTTTTCTTCTCAAGCGTCTCAAGCGTTAATTTCATGTGAAGAAAAATTTGCTTATGTGGATATTTTACAAGATCCAGAAATCAGATCAGAATTACCAAAGTACGCTGATTGGCCAACGTTCCCACAATTATGGGTTGACGGCGAATTAGTAGGCGGTTGTGACATTATTTTAGAAATGTTCCAACAAGGCGAGCTACAAACTTTGATTAAAGAATCTGCTGCTAAAAATAATTCATCTGAAGAAGCGTAAATTCTTTCAGATTAGGTATTGAAAACTCGAACATTAGTCACAATAATTACAAATGTTCATTAGCCAAAAGGCTATAAATTATATAATTCATATATTAGGAGAATAAAATGAGTGTATTAGTTGGTCGTCCAGCCCCAGATTTTACTGCAGCAGCTGTTTTAGGTAATGGCGAAATTGTTGATAGCTTTACGCTATCTGAAGCGATTAAAGGTAAAAAAGCAGTAGTATTTTTCTACCCGTTAGATTTTACATTTGTTTGTCCTTCAGAATTATTAGCTTTTGATCACCGTATGGAAGATTTTAAAGCACGTGGTGTTGAAGTAATTGGTGTTTCTATCGATTCACAATTTTCTCACAACGCATGGAGAAATACCCCAGTAAACGAAGGTGGTATTGGTCCAGTTAAATATACTTTAGTTGCTGACGTTAAGCACAGCATCTGTCAAGACTACGATGTTGAGCATCCTGAAGCTGGCGTTGCATTCCGTGGTTCATTCTTAATTGATGAAGAAGGTAATGTACGTCACCAAGTAGTAAACGATTTACCACTAGGTCGTAACGTTGACGAAATGTTACGTATGGTAGATGCATTACAATTCCACCAAGAGCACGGTGAAGTTTGTCCTGCAGGTTGGAACAAAGGTGATGAAGGTATGACTGCCTCTCCAGACGGCGTTGCTGCATACTTAGCGGATAACGCTGACAAGTTATAATGTAAAACATTATGCTATTTAAATAAGCCGCTGTAATAGCGGCTTTTTTGTGCCCAAAGCAAAATATTCATTGTTGTCTATAATTTAAGAATGTGAATTCTTGAGAGGTAGGGTTTATGATCCTATTAGGTGAACAATGAAGTTTTTTGTCAAGAACATGCCATATTTTTTCATATCACTAAGTGGCTATATTCTAATGTTCCATAAAGGTTGGTTATTAATAATGTCTGCCGCCTTATTTTACGGAGTAGGTTGTATAATAGTAGTAACACGTTCTGCAGAAAAGCGATTAGACCTCGAAAGTAAGCGTAAAATTCGCCATCACCTGCCTGAAGTTTTTTATGAGTACGCCCCATATTGGTATTGTGCTACGGCGATATTTGTCATTATGGCAATAGAAAACAATTTCGTGCGGTTTGCAGCCTTATTATTGTTAATTTATGCCTTAAGAAATTTAATATTAAGGCACAACAATCGCAGTAAAAAACCTAACCACTTTTAACATTATAGGTTCATTAGGCGTCGGCTTCATCACCCGTTTGAATTGGAGCTAACGGCCATCCACCTAAAGCTTTCCACTTATTTACAATATGACAAAATAGCTCAGCTGTTTTTTCAGTATCATATAAAGCTGAATGTGCTTCACTATTATTAAAATCAATTTCAGCGGCGATACAGGCTTTCGCTAAAACAGTTTGACCAAGCGCTAAACCCGAAAGGGTGGTGGTATCAAAACTAACGAACGGATGAAATGGAGAGCGCTTAATTAAACAACGTTCAGTTGCCGCATTAACAAAACCCAAATCGAATGCCGCGTTATGAGCAACCATAATGGCGCGCTGACAACCGGCGGCTTTCATTTTTTTTCGGATAAGTTTAAAGGTTGCTTTAAGAGCGGTATCTTCACTTACTGCACCACGTAATGGATTGGTAGGATCAATACCGGTAAATTCTAACGCCGCTTTTTCAAGGTTGGCCCCTTCAAACGGGTCAACATTAAAGTGAATCGTCTCATCAAGTGAAAAATCACCATTTTCATCTAAAGACAACGTTGTTGCTGCAATTTCAAGTAACGCATCTGTTTGTGAATTAAATCCAGCTGTTTCTACATCAACAACAACCGGGAAATAGCCTCTAAAGCGTTGAGCAAACGCTGTTTTGTCTGATGGAGTGGTGCTTGAAACAGGAGAATCAGTAGTAGGCATAAAAAAAAGACTTATTTATTTTTAAATTATGAGTAATTATCTCAGAAAATAGCTAAAATGAGTACGAGGAATTAATTGTTTTTCAATTTTTATCCTGAATTCGTTAAATTGATGTTAAAGTTATTATTAAATGAGTCGATACCTATATTGTCATTTATAAATCCTGTTAGATTAATTATGAAAAAATACTTTATATCCGCAGCTTTATTATTAACCCTATGCCAGGCAAATGCTGGTATGAGGCAGTATAGTGCCGACTTAACTAATTCTGATTGGCAACTATCGAGCGACTCACGCCTAGAATGCACACTTTCTCATAACATTCCTAATTATGGCGAAGCCAAGTTTTACAGCAAAGCTAATCGTAGAACAAATTTAGAATTTGAATTAGACATGATGCGCCTGCCAGACAATTACTCATTGGCCGAAGTACGTTCCGTTGCGCCTAAATGGCGACCGGGTGTTGCAGGTTATCCGTTGGCTAATATGAAGCTGCACAAACAATTTGCACCTAGTTTGCCTAAAAAAGTTGCTTGGACCATGCTTAACGAGCTAGACCAGGGTATGAGTCCAACATTTTATTACAATGACTGGTATCGCGATAGCAACAAAATATCAGTGGGCTTATCTACAGCTAAGTTTAAAAAAGCGTATCAACAATTTGTTAGCTGTGTTGGTAACTTATTAGATTACAATTTTGACGATATTTCTTACACAGTACTTAATTATCAGTTTGGTAGTGACAGCCTAACCAAATCATCAAAACGTAAATTAGCGATGATCGCAGAATATTTAAGTTTAGATACAGAACTTGAATTAGTCCTTATTGACGGATACACAGACAGTTACGGTGCGCGTAATGCTAACTATAAAATGTCGCAACGTCGCGCTAAAACTATCCGCGAGCAATTTGTAAAAGTAGGTATTGATCCAAGCCGAATTGAAGCAAAAGGTTATGGTGAAAAACGTCATGTTGCTTCAAATGATACTATTATTGGTCGCTCGAAAAACAGACGTGTTGTTATTCGAATGGATAAGCCGTAACGCTACATTTACCAACTTTTCCAAACAGTTTATAAATAATTAATTTTATTTATTGAATAGGACTCTAGGTTCACATAATCTAGAGTCCTATTTTTATATGGAAAATTAACTTATGAACATTGCTTTAAAAATCGCCGTGTTGTTTTTCGCTTTTGTTGCGCAGCAGGTTTTTGCACAAAACAAAGATGCCTATACCTATGCTAATTACCACCAAGTAACCACCACAAATATCTACCTAGATCTCGATGTCGACTTTGACAAAAAATCATTAAGTGGTTTTGCTGAATTATCACTAGAGTGGTTATCAAACGACGCTCACCCCGTAATTCTAGATACGCGTGACCTCGTTATTAAACGTGCAATGGCTCAACACTCTTCTGGTGAATGGGTAAGTATTCCACATGCACTAGCAGAGCGTGACAATGTATTGGGTTCAAAGCTGACTTTGTATACAGCCTTTAAAGCAACAAAAGTCCGTGTATATTACCATTCAACTGAAAAAGCGTCTGGCTTACAATGGTTATCGCCTGAACAAACAGCAGGAAAAAAACATCCTTTTTTGTTTAGCCAAAACCAAGCGATTCACGCACGTTCTTGGATCCCAATTCAAGACACCCCAGGTGTTCGCTTAACTTATACCGCACGTATTACTACCGACAAAGAACTATTAGCCGTAATGAGTGCTAATAACGAACCCAACGCAGCACGCGATGGCGATTACACCTTCTCAATGCCACAAGCTATACCATCTTACCTAATCGCTATTGGTGTAGGTGATTTGCACTTTAAAGCCATGAGCAAACAAACGGGTATTTACGCAGAAACTAACATACTAGATGCAGCCGTAGCCGAGTTTGATGATACCCAAGCAATGATCGACGAATCAGAAAAGTTATTTGGACCATACCGCTGGGGCCGCTACGACTTATTAATATTACCGCCGAGCTTTCCATTTGGTGGCATGGAAAACCCACGTCTGTCATTTATCACGCCAACAGTTATTGCCGGTGATAAAAGCTTAGTAAACTTGATCGCCCATGAATTAGCGCATTCTTGGTCAGGCAACTTAGTAACAAACGAAAGCTGGAGAGATTTATGGTTAAACGAAGGATTCACTAGCTATGTTGAAAACCGCATTATGGAGTCTGTATTTGGTACCGACAGAGCCGTAATGGAACAAGCGCTAGGTGCGCAAGATTTAGGTCACGAATTAGCAGAATTACCACCAGGTGATACACAACTATATATTGACCTAAAAGGGCGTGATCCAGATGACGCGTTCTCAGGTGTTCCGTATGTAAAAGGCCAACTATTTTTAATGTACCTAGAAGAGAAGTTTGGTCGTGAAAAGTTTGACCCGTTCATTTTAGAATACTTTAACAGTCATGCATTCCAAAGCTTAGGTACTGAAGCTTTTGTAGTGTATTTAAAGGAAAACCTAACTCATAAATACCCAAACATCGTTTCAGACAAAATGCTTAACGAATGGATCTTTGAACAGGGATTACCATCTGTTTCACCAAAACCAACGTCTAATGCTTTTAACGTTATCGATTCAACTACACAAAAATTAATAGCAAAACAAATACCGTTAACTGATGTACATACAACTACATGGACAGTGCATGAGTGGTTACACTTTATTAATAACTTACCGTTAGACATGAACCAAGAATTAATGGCAGCGTTAGACAAGCGCTTTAACCTAACGCAAAGCACTAATGCTGAAATAGCACACGCTTGGTACTTATTGTCTATCAGGGCAGGTTACAACGAAGTGTACGACAATATGGCTAAATACCTTAAAGCTATTGGGCGTCGTAAACTTATCGTACCTTTATATAAAGAACTGGCTAAAACAGATGAAGGTAGAGCATGGGCGCTTAACGTATACAAACAAGCTCGCCCGGGTTATCACGGCCTAGCACAAGGTACAATTGATG
>Ga0209395_1005777_pt1 | contig 13756 bp, 11 predicted proteins | sample GOMGulsemesocosm_3_FD_184635 | JGI IMG/M metagenome (GOLD analysis project Ga0209395, IMG submission 184635) | Methane-oxidizing microbial communities from mesocosms in the Gulf of Mexico - GOM9D Gulf of Mexico (SPAdes) (version 2) | ecosystem: Environmental > Aquatic > Marine > Cold seeps... | reverse complement strand
CTATGGGATTTTGAAGATGTAGGGGACAACTGGACTCGCGTTAATGAATCAGGTGTTGCACCCATAGTTGCTGTCCCAACGACCGCTGGTACGGGGTCTGAAGTTGGCCGAGCATCGGTGATTACCGATGTAGACAATCAGGTAAAACGCATTATATTTCATCCATTAATGTTGCCATCTGTGGTTATCCTTGATCCGAAACTAACGTTAGGTCTTCCTGCCCATATCACTGCCGCCACAGGAATGGATGCTTTGTCACACAATCTAGAAGCACTGTGCTCTCCGTTCTACCACCCGATGGCTGAAGGCATAGCTATTGAAGGAATTCGATTAGTGAAAGAATTCCTACCTCGCGCTGTTGCCAACGGGCAAGATATAGAAGCTCGTACCCAAATGTTAGTCGCGTCAAGTATGGGAGCAACGGCGTTTCAAAAAGGCCTAGGAGCAATGCATGCGATTGCCCATTCTTTAGGGGCTATTTATGGCGCTCATCATGGTTTGCTGAACGCTATATTGATGCCTTATGTACTTAAGGCTAACAGAATAGAAATTGAAGAACGTATTGAGCGCCTTAGTCGCTATTTAAATTTAGCCGATAGTAGCTTTGATGGTTTTATGAACTGGGTGTTGGATATGCGAAAAACTTTGGCGATCCCACATTCATTATTGATGATTGATATTGACGAAAAGCAAGCGATGTTAATAGGTAAAATGTCAGCAGTCGATCCATCGGCTGGAGGTAACCCCATTGCATTTACACAAGAGCAATACTCACAAATTTTTATATCTGCAGTTAAAGGGCAATTGAATTTAATGTCCGCTAGATTTTAACAATGAACTGTCAACTTTGGCGATAATAAATAACAACGTGGATTAACATGAAAATAGCAATTTTACAGTGTGACAATGTAGTGGAAAAATTCCAAAAAGATTTTGGCAATTATCCACAGATGATCACTGATTTACTCACCAGCGTTGAAAATAATATCGAGCTCGGCATCTTTGATGTTCAGAAGGGGAAATATCCCCAGAACATCAACGATTGGGATCTTTTCATCACTACAGGTAGTAAAGCCAGTGTAAATGACAATGAAGACTGGATTATAGACCTTATTGAGTTTATTAAGCTGCTTGGTGTAACTAACAAAAAACTAATGGGTATCTGCTTTGGTCATCAAATTATCGCTTTAGCTAAAGGTGGCTCTGTGGCTGAGTCTGACAAAGGCTGGGGCATAGGGATTGCTTCAAATAAAATTCTCATTCAAACTGGTTGGATGGATGATGAGCAGCATGAACTGAACCTCATAGTGAGTCATAAAGAACAGATAAATCGACTGCCGCAAGACGCAATGGTCATTGCACAAAGTGATTTTTGCCCTTATTTCATGGTGCAGTGGGACGATCATTTTTTAAGTGTTCAAGGTCATCCTGAATGGAATAAATTATATGCCAAAACGCTGATGAATTATCGCCGCAGTATCATTGGAGTAAAACGCATTGAACAGGGCTTAACATCATTAGAAAAAAACATAAATAATCAACAATTTGCTCATTGGATTATTAACTTCGCCAAAAGATAGCTCTGATGTGATACATATTTATTTTTGTATAAACAAAGCGATTAATAATAAAACCCTAATTAGGCTTGCTGTAAAGAACCGATTAAGTTATCTATTCATCACTTATTGTACAAGCCGAAAATATAACCTTTTATTATTGATATACCTTATTAAGCAACTAAGTAATGCTTTCTAAATAGTCACCACTTTATCAACACCAAGTTTAATCCAAATTTTAAACATCTCGGGCAGCTTTAAGTATATGATTGAGTTAATGGACTTAAACAGAGAATTACTATTGAAAAAATTTTATATTTTGGGCTTATTACTTTTAACGTCTCAATTACTTTCTTGCAAAAGTACGAAAACAACGTCTACCGACGTAACTTTCAATGTAAACTATTTGTATTTAGACAATTTATATCCGTCTTATAAAGATATTTTAATTGAATCTGAAAGTGATATTTTTTCTCTCGATGATGAAATGAGATTATTAGTACAGAATAAGATCAAAGCCGGAAAAAATATTGATCTTAAAGATCAGGTTGGCAAGTTAGTTGATGAAATATTTTCTAATGAGAATATAAGCTTGGACTATGTTTATGGAGCAAATTTAACGGCTAGACAAACTTATCATTCTGGCACTGCTAACTGTTTGTCGCTGACTATTTTGGCGTATGCATTAGCGACTGAAGCAAATATGGATGTAAAGTTTCAAAATATAAAAATACCAGAGTATTGGGTTAGGAATAAAAATTACAACATGCTTACTGGACATGTAAATTTATTGGTTTCACAAAAGAATAATCGTGATAGAAAGTTCCTTTTTTCTAAAGGAACTTTGCAAATAGATTTTGACCCGAATATTTCAAAGAAACATTTACCCAAAGAACTGATTGATAAACGGAGAGTTTTGGCACTATTTTATAATAATAAAGGCGCGCAAGCTTTAGTTGATATTGACTACAATAAAGCTTATGCCTATTTTAAAGCTGCTTCGAAAGTTGACCCTTCACATAGTAATACTTGGGGTAACTTAGGGGTTTTATATCGGCTTTCAGGTAAGGTCAGTAATGCTAAATTAGCCTACCAACATGCAGTTAAACTTGATAAGAATAATTTTACAGCTAAGACAAACTTGTCAATTATATACAAAATGGAAGGTAAGCTAAATAAAGCAGATAGAATTGAAAAGATATTATTATCCCAACGCATGAATAATCCTTATTATTATGCCTTACTCGCAGATGAGGCCTTTTATGATCATAATATTGAGTTGGCGGTAAAAAATTATAAGAAAGCGATAAAGTTAAACAAATATGTTCATGAGTTTTATTTTCAATTGGCAAAAGTCTATTTTCAATCAGAGCAAATAGCATTAGCCCGAAAAACGATAAAAAAAGCAATTTCAGTTAATAAAGCTCCAGCGACAGAAAATAGATATTTGGCAAAACTAAATTATATTAAATACGTTGAATCTATTGATGAATCAATAAATTAAAAGAACTTAACAATCAATTGGATTTTAATTAGTTAATCGATAGTAGCCGAGCAGGGCATTTGGATACGCCTTTATTATGTTTATCCTTATCCACACCTTGAAAAAAATTAATCGACCCTGTAACAAAATATGTTACAGGGTCAATTAATCCATTAATGGCTGAAAATATAATATTTGCGTATTTAGACCTTCCTTTTCAGTATACAAACGCATATTGAAGTTAAAGCAACGTTCTGGTAGTTATGACCGCGAATTAGAAAGTATTGCTAAATGGCGAGGAATTTCCCCTGAACTTGCTATACACGTTCTAATATAAAATTTTTTACAATTTAAATACGTTATTCAACTTTACTTTCAGGTCATCAGATAAATGATTATTGGCGAGTGTAATAATTCCGTTAGGACCTAGATCTACCCACTTAATCAGATTCTCATCATTTCCTTTCGCTTCTTTCACTAACCACAATGCAACAGTCAATGCTCCCCATTTCTTATTAAATGGCCCCATTGATAAGCCTTTCATAAGAACATTCGCTTCATCATCTGTAGCATTTTTTAGTGACACCATTCGTTCCACAAATACAGCTTCAAGTAATTTTAAAGTTTTTTCTGCATGTTCCGTAATATGGCCATTTTCATCTTTCCATTTATTCGATATCGAACGGAAATGACCAAATCCCTCTTTATAAGAACCATTTAATGCACGCTCTACGTGATTGGTTAACTCATAGGGATTTTTAATTTTCCAACGATATTGTAGTAAGTGGGTATATTCATGCGCAAAAAAGCGATCAATTCTATTTTTGTTTTTTGCTTCTTTTCCACTGCCATAAGACTTTACAAAAACACTTAAATTAAAAAACATTTTAGATGGATATTTTGTGGGATGTGCAAATGCATCCATAAAGCCTCTATTTCCTATGACAACAGACAGCTTTCTCGGTATTTTTGTCGTCGCATACGGTACTGCGATCTCGTCTAACTGTGTTTCCCAGACCTTAATTCTAGATGTTATTAAATCTGCCCATTCCTTTTCTTTTATCGTTAGTTTTTTCTCATTTTTCGAAAGTTTGTCTTTTGCCAGTAATTCACCATTTGAATCAAACTCGATCCAGTCATCTGTTACATACCCAGATTTATTAACGCCATATTTCAAAGTAATTTGATTTTCTTTGGCTTTAGGACTGGCAGAGACTAGAATTAAAAATATTAATAACAACTTGATTGCTTTCACTCTAAATACCTTTTTCGAACTTATCGATTTAAGTGTTGGTGTATAACACTAGTAGAAGGCGCGCCGTCTTTTGGCGTCGCTTTGTTAAGATTGTTGAATGGTTCATTATTTGAAAAAATATAATCCCATGTCTGCATCAACTAAGTCGTTTTAGTTTCGTTTTTACATCAATACAATAATAGTGAACAGAGTAACAATTTTTCCATTATGGTCATTTTTATACCTTAGATTTCACTTATTCTAAGTTATACACCTCTACAATTTTATTAAATTATGAAATTTACAATCTCTAAAAAAGCAGTACCATTTCACTAGCAAACTAATGATTAAAATCATGAATACGAAGTTTTTATAAACCTGTATTTACTGTTATCTGTAATGTTTTAGCAACTAATATAACTAATATTTATCTCAGATAGGCAAATTTTTAAACTTTGCTATACTTAACTTTATAGGAATAAATGCTGAGGCTGAATAAATAGTGGCCTGATAGCTGGAATAATAATCGATAAATAACTTAAGTGGGGTTTATTATGTTAAGACATTATTTTTTTTCCGATGATCTTGATGAGTTGGAAAAGGTTGAAAATGAGTTAGAGCAAGAAGGATTCACTGAACCACAAATTCATGTATTAAGTGAAAATGATGCCGGTGTTGAAAATCATCACCTTCATGAAGTTGCGGCGGTTTTAAAACAAGATGTGGTGCGTTCTACTGAATTGGGAGCGATAGTTGGCCTAATAGGTGCTTGTGCCGTATTATTGGTTACCTATTTTTTAAACTGGCATCAATCTGAAGCTGGTTGGGTACCGTTTATATTTTTAGCGATCATTACCTTGGGTTTTTGTACTTGGGAAGGGGGCTTTATCGGTATACAGCAACCTAATGTTAACTTTAAACCATTTCAAGAAATGCTGCATAATGGCAAACACATTTTGTTTATTGATGTTAAGCCCAATCAAGAATTAGCATTGGCAGCTGTAATGAAAACACATCCGAATGTTTGTGCTTCAGGTCTTGGTGAATCTTCCCCTAATTGGGTGATTCGTGCACAAGAAAATTTTAAAAGTTTTATGAAAACTATGCCTTAGCATGTGTCGATATCAGCAATAGTTTAAGCCCAACAACCTTAAAGCAGTTTAATACTAGGTTGTTGTGTTTAGCTATACTGATATAAAAGATAGATAGCCCTCCATCCTTTAAATCAAGCTATTAACAGAAGCCAATACCTTCTAATATGACGCTAATTACTTTGGCAATTCGAGATGTTTCCAAACTTGTTTTAACCTTTTATCTGCCAATAAATCTATACATATTTCTTTCTACTTTAGAGATGTTTTATTCATATTTTCTTAATCATCATCTCGCTACTTTCCCAAAACTAGTCTATGTTATTAATTGAGGTGGTTGATTATTAACCACTTAAATAATGAGAACGAGCAAGAAAAATTAACGATATAAAATGTCATTTTAGCTCTATTTCTGTTCCCGATAATCACAATAAAGTTAAGTATAATTTCGTATTTTATTTCGCTCATTTAATTAGCAGTAAAGTCACTTGTTTAATGTACAGCAACTTAAAGCTAAGGGTGTGCTATGACGATAGCCATAGTAATTATTTTATTAGTCATTGCGACATTAGTTTTTCACTTTATCAGTCCTTGGTGGTTTACTCCTCTGGCATCAAACTGGCAAGCGATTGATGACACTATTAATATTTCTCTCTGGGTTGTTGGTATTGTCTTTGTCGCGGTAAGTTTATTTCTAGCATTTGTCATTATTAAATACCGCTACAATAAAAATAGACGATCTGATTTTGAACCTGAAAATAGCAAGCTTGAAGGTTGGTTAACTGTAATTACGACACTGGGTGTCGCAGCCATGTTGACCCCCGGACTTTTTGTCTGGGGGAAATTTATTTCTGTACCTGACAATAGTGAGACCGTTGAAGCGGTCGGCCAACAATGGCATTGGAGTTATCGACTGCCAGGTAAAGATGGCAAGTTAGGAAAAACAGCCATTATATTAATTAGCGAAGATAACCCGTTTGGTATTGATGTTAATGATATTAATGGCGCTGATGACTTATTGGTGAAAAGTAATGAATTACATTTACCCATAGATCAACCCGTTAAAGTCTTATTACGTTCAAAAGATGTTTTACATAATTTCGCCGTACCGCAATTTAGAGTAAAAATGGATTTAGTCCCGGGCGCCATTACTTTTGTTTGGTTTACCCCAACGAAGCTAGGTCGCTATGAGCTGTTGTGTGAAGAACTTTGTGGAATTGCTCATTTTACCATGCGTGGTTATATCAAAGTAGACACTGCCAATGACTATCAAACTTGGCTAGCTAGCTTGCCAACCTTTACGCAAACATTAACTCGTGACCCTGCAAGTATAACGCAAGGGAAACAGCATTATACGGGGTGTATTTCGTGTCATGGCATTGATGGTCAGGGTATTGAAGCGATGAATGCCCCACAACTTGCCGGTCTAAGTCGTTGGTATCTTCAGAGGCAATTAGGTTATTTTAAACAAAATATCAGAGGTCAAAATAGTACTGATGTTTATGGACAACAAATGTCAGTTATGTCGGCTTTACTAATTGATGATAAAGCCGTTGAAGACGTTAGTGCTTACCTTAGTTCATTACCTTCAAGTCAAAACACCCTGATAAATAAAGGCGATGTTATTAAAGGCAAACGCCTTTATAAAAATTGCTCTTATTGCCATGGTGATGATGCCCAAGGAAATTATGCCATGAACGCGCCAAAATTAGCAGGACAACACGCTTGGTATTTAAAAAGACAAATTGGTTCATATCAACAAGGCATAAGAGGAAATCATTCTGCAGATCTCTATGGTAAGCAGATGATCTTAATGTCAAAAATCTTGCATGATGAGCAGGCGGTTGATGATGTGGTGAGTTATATCAATTCACTAAGCAGTGTCAGGTAAATCTATCTCAGTAATACTTTAGGAGCATGATGTGACAGAAATGGAAAATATAGCGATTGCGGATCAAGTAGATCATTCAAGCCATCCTAACAGCTTCTTGACCAAATATGTTTGGAGCCAAGACCATAAAGTTATTGCTATTCAATATTCAATCACTGCAATAGCTGTAGGTCTGATTGCCTTGATATTGTCAGGAGTTATGCGCTTGCAACTTGGCTTTCCTAATGAGTTTTCATTTATTGACCCTTCATCTTATCTGCAGTTCGTCACCATGCACGGGATGATCATGGTGATTTATTTATTAACTGCATTATTGCTAGGTGGATTTGGTAATTATTTGATCCCATTAATGATTGGGGCAAGAGACATGGTCTTCCCCTATTTGAATATGCTTAGCTATTGGACTTATTTACTTTCTGTTCTGGTTTTAGTCAGCAGTTTTTTTGTCAGTGGTGGTCCCACTGGCGCTGGCTGGACGTTATACCCGCCGCAAGCCATTTTAAGTGGTACTCCGGGGGCTGATGCGGGTATTTTATTGATGCTGATATCTTTAGCTATATTTATTGTCGCTTTTACTATGGGGGGATTAAATTACGTTTCCACCATTTTACAAGCTAGAGCTAAAGGCATGACATTAATGCGTATGCCTTTAACTATTTGGGGAATTTTTGTCGCGACAATTTTAGGGCTTTTAGCATTTCCAGCCTTACTGGTTAGTGCCATTATGATGATTTTTGATAAAGTCGTCGGCACCAGTTTTTTTATGCCCGCTATTTTATCATTAGGTGAAACACTCGATCATAGTGGCGGTAGTCCAATACTATTCCAACATTTGTTTTGGTTTTTTGGTCACCCGGAAGTATACATCGTTGCCTTACCGGCTTTTGGTATGGTTTCTGACGTCATTGCGGTACATGCACGAAAAAACATTTTTGGTTATCGTATGATGGTATGGGCCATTGTTGCCATTGGTGGTTTGAGTTTTGTGGTTTGGGCACATCATATGTATGTCAGTGGTATGAATCCATATTTTGGTTTTTTCTTTGCTACCACAACATTGATTATCGCCATACCTACGGCATTAAAAGTTTATAACTGGCTACTCACCTTATGGCGCGGAAATATTCACCTTACCGTGCCAATGTTATTTGCTATTGGTTTTATTTTTACTTTTACTCATGGCGGCTTAACTGGGCTGATGCTGGGGAATGTCGTTATAGACTTGCCCTTATCTGACACCTTTTTTGTTGTTGCTCATTTTCATATGGTCATGGGCGTTTCACCCGTAATGGTATTGTTTGCTGCTATTTACCATTGGTTCCCTTTATTAACCGGACGATTTTTAAATAATACCTTGGGAAAATTTCATTTTTGGGGAACATTTTTAGGCACTTATGCCATTTATTTGCCGATGCATTATTTAGGGTTTTTAGGGGTTCCTCGTCGTTATTTCGCAATGGGAGAAACCGATTTTATTCCTGAATCTGCCCAGACTCTTAATGAAGGTATCACGGTTTCAGCCATTATTGTTGGTTTAGTGCAATTAGTTTTTATTGCCAATCTTATTTGGAGTACCTTTAAAGGAAAAAAATCTGGCCGAAACCCTTGGCAAGCAACATCACTGGAATGGCAAACTGCACAATTTCCTCCAGGGCATGGAAATTGGGGTGAACATGTACCTCAGGTGCATCGTTGGGCATACGATTATAGTGTGCCTGAGGTTAAAGATGACTTTATTCCACAAAATTTCTCTCCAGAAGAGGTTAAATACCTAATTAGTGATGAAAATAACCGTCGAGAGGATAAATGATGCAAATATTAAAAACCTTGCGAATGAAACCTTGGTTAGCACAAGAGCAAGAAACAGAACCATTTTCTTTGGCAACCAACAAAGAAAAAGCCGCAAGTACCGCGTTAAAATTCTTTTTAGCTGTTATTACAGTGATTTTTTTCTTATTTACAGTCACGTTTTTACAACGCACTCAATCTTATGACTTCCAAGCATTATCTGGTGAGCCATGGTTACCATTTAGCAATGCAAGTATGTTATGGCAGAACAGTTTTTACTTATTAATGGCAAGTATTAGCATTATTTTAGCAAATAAATCTGCTAATTTTCAGAGCCTCAAAGGCGTTGTTATTTCGTTAACAGCAACCGCATTATTTACGGTTATGTTCATTGGCGGCCAAGTTCAAGTTTGGCAACAACTCAATCAGTCAGGCTTTTATATCTACGCGAACCCAGCTAACAGTTATTATTTTCTCCTTACTGGTATGCATGCCCTACATATTGTTGCGGGTGTAATGGTATTTATACGTTGTATTTGTCTGTTTTCATTAGATTTATCTTACCAAGGATTAGCTTCACGTCTCAAGTTGTGTGCACGGTATTGGCACTTTTTGCTTTTCATTTGGTTATTCTTATTTTTTTTGTTAACGGGTGATGCGCAAACCTTTAAAACAATTGCTTTATTTTGCGGTTTCTAAGGAGGATATATGCCTAATAATCAACAGCAAGAACATACACAAGCCAGTAGTTCCTCGTCTTGGCAAAGTGTAAAAGACGATTGGGGCGCAGATAAACAAACATTCGATATGCCTTGGGGCAAATTGATGATGTGGATATTTTTATTAAGCGATACGTTTATCTTTAGTATTTTTCTTATTAGCTATATGAATATACGTATGTCTGTGACCATTCCTTGGCCGAACCCAAGTGAAGTGTTTGCTTTGACTATTGCTGGTCATCATATTCCCTTGGTATTAATTGCCATTATGACGTTTATATTAATCACGAGCAGCGGCACTATGGCAATGGCCGTTAATTATGCCTACCAAGGAAATAAGAAAAAAGCAGTTTATTTAATGGTAACGACAGCATTATTAGGTGCTAGTTTTATTGGTATGCAAGCTTTTGAATGGACTAAATTGATTGTAGAAGAAGGTATAAGGCCTTGGGGAAATCCAATGGGGGCTAATCAATTTGGCGCGGCCTTTTTTATGATCACGGGTTTTCACGGGCTACATGTTAGTGCAGGTGTTATTTATCTTGCCGTGATTGCCAAACGAATAAGCCAAGGAAAGTACGATAACAAAGGATATCAAATTGTTGAAATAACTGGACTATATTGGCATTTTGTTGATTTAGTTTGGGTCTTTATTTTTGCATTTTTCTATTTATGGTGAGGTTAGCATGATGAAACAACACACAGAAACACACAGTGTTACATCGAATGTTCAACAGCAACATCCGATCTCAATGTACTTAAAAATATGGTTATTACTTTTTGTCTTAAGTGCCTGTTCTTACATGGTTGATTATTTTCAATTTCAAGGCATGTTGAGATGGACACTTATTTTAGCTTTTATGTTTTTAAAAGCGGGCTTAATTATTATGGTTTTTATGCACTTAGCATGGGAGCGAATGGCGGTTAAATTTTTATTGTTTTTACCGCCGATTGCGATTTTAATTTTTATTGTATTGATGTCGAGTGAGGCTGATTATGTTTTTATCAGCCGAATGCTTTCATTTTTTAATCCTTGATATTGTCATATTACGTTTAAGGAAAGCCAATGAAAAATAATGTTAGTACTTTGGTGATATCGTCTAAATTTCCAACTTGGCAAGATTATCTAGCCTTATGCAAACTGAAAGTGGTGTTGATGATATTGATAACTTCAATGGTTGGCATGTATCTAGCCAGTGCTCAAAGCTTTGATATCAAATTGATGCTGATCGCTAATCTCGCCATTGGCTTTGCTGCTAGTGCTGCTGCGGTTATTAACCATGTTGTGGATGTTAACATTGATGCAAAAATGCAAAGAACGAAATGGCGGCCACTTGTTAAGCAACATATTGGCAGCAAACAGGCGTTGTTTTTTGCTTCTTTTTTAGCCTTTAGTTCGATGTTCTTACTGTTGAAATATGTCAATGTATTAACTGCATTACTGACTCTAGTGGGCTTTATAGGTTATGCCGTGATTTATACTTGTTTTTTAAAGCATAAAACACCACAAAATATTGTTTACGGAGGTTTTGCTGGCGCTATACCTCCTTTGCTTGGTTGGACGAGCATCACCAATAGTATTGACCTAGAGCCATTATTACTAACGCTGATTATTTTCTTGTGGACACCGGCTCATTTTTGGCCATTAGCCATAGACAGAATTGAAGATTATCGACTCGCTAACGTACCTATGTTGCCTGTCGTTAAAGGGATAGATTACACTAAGACTTGTGTTGTTATTTATACTATAGCAACAATTTTTGCGAGTTTATTACCCTATTTTTTCCATTATTCTGGTGAAGTTTATTTATACTTGGTGTTAGCACTTGGCTTGTGGTTTGGTTATTTTGCTATACAACTTAAAGTTACCGTAAATAATCAATTAGCATTAAAAACCTTCCGTATTTCAATTTACTATTTGATTGCACTTTTTCTTGCTTTATTACTTGATCGCTTAATTGTGCATTGGTGATAAAACAATGATGAATAATGGGGGTAAATCGCAACGAGCATTAATACTGCTGCCTATTTTAGTGATCATTGCAGCAGTGATATATATTTTTCGTTTAACCGATAACAGCCATTTTCATAGCGATGGGGAGCTGCCGACAATACAAGGATTTGTGTTAAAAGAAGCGCAACAATTAACAAATATACAATTAACAGATCATCAGGGAATGCCCGTTAATCGTGATTACTTTTTAGGGAAATGGCGGTTTATTGCTTACGGCTATACTCAATGTCCTGATATTTGTCCAACCACTTTATTAATCTTAACTCAGTTAGCTGACTTGCTCAGCGAAAGCCATGAGAATCTAGAAACCCAATTTGTTTTTTATACCGTTGACCCCTATCGTGATTCTCAAAAAATACTGGCAGAGTATATTCATTATTTTTCAGAGAAATTTGTTGCTGTTCGTGCAAATAACTCAGCAGATGCCAGAAGTTTTCAGCAAAATTTAGGAATAAAAGTTGAAATTACTCGCAGCTATATAGATGAGGCAGATAAAAATGTTATTGAAAGCAAACATTCCCAAATAGCACCCAAAAGTGACTTGTTTTATCAAGTAAACCATGGACTAGCGATATTTTTAATAAATCCAGATGCTGAACTACAAGCGGTATTTTTACCCAAAATAACAGAACTCGGTATAAAAGGTTTTACCCCGAATATGCTTTATCGTGATTATTTAAAAGTTATAAATTATTATCAATAAGGTAGTTGAACCCAAGATAAAGTGGGTATTTATAAGTGTTTCATCGCAGACATTTTATGTCCTTGTTAATCCACGTTACTTAATTCGACAATTTCTTTCTTTGCAGAAATTATTTGTGTCAATAACAATTGTTTTTGTTGAGCATCACTAAGATAACCCGCGTATTTATTGAGTTGTTGTATCACTTTATATTTATCCGTTTGAAGGTTAAAAGACCACAATTGATGGTTATCATTAATACCCAGTATTGCATTTTTCGTCATTACCATACGGTAGTTTCTCTGGTTATGGTTTAAATTATTTATTTTAATAGTTTGCTTTGACTCGATTCGCCAGTAGTCATGATTTTCATCTAAATAAACCATTACCCCGTTTTCGTTCATTGCGGCCCATTGTGCATCTGTTTCAGCCGATAAGCTTAATTCGCTATTTAATGTGTTGTATGTCATTAGTTTATTTTTGCTAGACCCACCTGTTAACAATAACAGGGTATTGGAAAAGTCAGATTGGTATAATTGCTTGATCATAACATCAAGGGGAATTAGCTCAATTTTTCCTACCAGTGAAACGCGATACAATTTTCCATTAACCGCCGTAAAAATACTTTCACTATCGCTCGACCAACCAATGCCATCAATCGTTGTTCCTAAGGGAAACTGTGTCAGCTGTTGGGGATGTTTATCGTCTGTTATCCACAACTGTTTACTACCTGAACGTTCGGAAATAAACGCGATTAAATCATCTTCTGGCTGAAATTTCGCATCCTGATCTTTTGATGTTGAGCGAGAAATACTCGGATAGGGTTGAAATACCTGATTAAAATCGAGTTCCGATTTTACGCTAGCAATTTCATTAAAATGAATTCGAGTAATATCTGTGTCTAATGTGCCATAAGTAGCCACTAATTTTGTACCATTAGGATGAAAACTCGCGGCATAAATATTTTCATATAAAGGCACTTTAATTTCTGTTATATCGCCATTGAAAGATAACGAAAACAGCTGTTTCTTCGTGGCAAAAATCAACTGCTTTCCTATCGGCGAAAAACTTGGATTTATATAAAGAAAGGGTGACATTCCAACTGGCCTATTAAGAATATGACTAAAGAGTAATTCGCCCTCGTTATCAAGTATATCTATCAGATGTTGGTCTAAGTCATTAGTGCTAATAGCGGCGATTAAGTTATGAGATGCAGAATAAGATAAATTATAAATAGCTCTATCTTTAGGCGCATACAGTTCACTTACTTGGTTGTTATTAGTGGTGTGACGCATAAT
>Ga0209395_1005775_pt1 | contig 13756 bp, 10 predicted proteins | sample GOMGulsemesocosm_3_FD_184635 | JGI IMG/M metagenome (GOLD analysis project Ga0209395, IMG submission 184635) | Methane-oxidizing microbial communities from mesocosms in the Gulf of Mexico - GOM9D Gulf of Mexico (SPAdes) (version 2) | ecosystem: Environmental > Aquatic > Marine > Cold seeps... | reverse complement strand
TTGGTACACCTAAATAGTAAGGTAATTTTACAGAACCTTTATAGTATTGCCCTGTTGAATAGAGGGCAGTTAAATCAGCAGGAAAATTCCCATCAGGATCAATAACATCAGCCACTGTTAACGTAGTATTTGTTACTGAAATAACTGGTGGAAGGCCACCTTCTGCTAAAGGTGCTGCAAGTAAATTTTTCACCGTAAACAACACATCTGTTGTTGACTGTGTTGTCATAGCAAATGTATAAATTAAGCTATCTCTATCAGCACCTGCTTCAACAATAGCATTTTCATAACTGTTAACTACACCCTGTAACATTAACTGATCTTCTGTCGCTAATGGTGCAGTGTTAATGTCTTGACGAACAGCTTCATAGGTAAGGGAGGCTGCGATTGAAGTGCCATTACTATCTTTAAGGCTATTAGTTAGTGCTACAACGTAGCCAGTTTTACCTTTTAATGGTTTCATCGGCACTATAGCAATACTATTGCCTTTAGCTTGTGCTACAAAATCAACACCAAAGGTTAATTCGCCAACAACTTTACAAGCTGCGCCACGTGGGACTTGTTCACAACCAGCATCGCCGCCCATTAAAGTTTCAAACACTTTTACTGAATCAGGACTCATTACTGACGCTGCATCTAAAGCGCTACCAGCAGGAAAATCTATCGCCAGAACAAACGGATTAGTCGTTGACCAACCATCTAATGCACTCATAGCTACAGTTGGATCACCAAAATCAGTAGGGTCTTCAACAGGTAGGTTTAACGTGCCATCTTGTGAGCCTGAAAATAATAAATCATTAGGGACTGATAAAATGCCATTAGAAGGATCAAAAACAATTCGAGCTAACGGTTTTACCGCAGAGCCATTTTCTATCACTACTTTTTGTACATCTTCGATCGTTTCGCTATCACAGGCACTTAAGCCAAGTGCACTAATAATAGCAAGACTGAGAGCTAGCTTTTTCATGTAATATTCCCCAATGACTTAATTTTTTATTATGTGTATTTATTAAAAGTTATTTTACTTTTTCTGTTCAAAGAAAAGTTCGATACAAAGTTCAAACTAACGTTTGAATAACTCGTTAGACCAGTCAAAGTTACCCCAAGATGTCGTTAGGTACCAGAGATTTTTTATCTTTTTGTACTTTTTTGTGCCTTTTTGTGCTGTTCTGTGTTGTTTAGTTCTGTTTTTTGATGTTAATAAATTTTTTTCTCGTCAATGAAAATACCAACGCGTAGAATAGACAGGCAATTTTCTCATCAACAGCTAAAAGAACTCAATATGTTTAATTATTCGATAAAAGATGCTTGTTTAAACAACAAAACCATTCTAGTCACCGGTGCTGGTGCAGGTATTGGCCGCGCTGCAGCAATTACCTACGCCAAACTAGGCGCCACTGTTATTTTGCTTGGAAAAACGGTTAGTAAACTTGAAGCTGTCTACGATGAAATACTTGCGCTAGGACTAACTGAGCCAGCAATTATTCCATTAGACTTAAAAGGCGCGACAAAGCAAAACTATATTGATATGTCTTCGACTATTGCCAGCCAATTTGGCAAGCTTGATGGTGTATTGCTTAATGCGTCCGTATTAGGAGAGCTAACACCCTTTACGCAAATGCATGAGCAAGTATTTACTGACGTAATGAAAGTTAATGTGACCGCACAACTTTTATTGGCTCAAACCTTAATTCCTACACTATTATTAGCGCCAAGAGCTTCGTTGGTATTTACCTCTTCAGGTGTAGGCAGTAAAGGCAGAGCCTATTGGGGTCAATATAGTATTTCAAAGTTTGCCACTGAAGGTTTGATGCAAGTGATCGCAGACGAATACGATGTCAGCACCTTACGCACTAACGCAATCAATCCAGGGGCTACCAATACCAACATGCGGTCTTGCGCTTTCCCTGCAGAAGATAAAGCAGAAATAGCCCTTCCTGAAGATATTATGCCGCTATATGTGTATTTAATGTCTGACGACAGTTTAGAGGTCAACGGCCAAACGTTGAAAGCTCAGTAAAACTTTATCAAATTAGCTACCTATTTAGCTAATTAAGAAACAAAAAGGCAAGCTATAATAGCTTGCCTTTTTTAATGGTTTATTTTGATTATCTGCTCAGTTAATCAAACCGATACTGTCGTGACGTAAACGAGACTTAGCGCAGCTCTCTTCTTAATATTTTACCTACATTAGTTTTTGGTAATTCCTGACGAAACTCAACCAGTTTAGGTACTTTATAATTAGTTAAGTTCTCGCGGCAATGTTTAATCAACAACTCTTCAGTTAGGTCATCCGATTTTTTCACTACAAAAACTTTAACCACCTCTCCTGATATCTCGTGTGGCACACCAATAGCAGCAGCCTCGAGGACACCTTCGTGCATGGCTAATACTTCTTCTATTTCATTCGGATAAACATTAAAACCAGATACAATTATCATATCTTTTTTGCGATCGACTATAGTGAAATATCCCTTATCATCCATCATCGCAATATCGCCTGTAGCAAACCAACCATCTTTTAATACTTCAGCAGTGGCTTCCGGGCAGTTATAGTAACCTAACATCACTTGCGGGCCTTTCACACACATTTCACCTGACTCACCAATATCTGCAGTACTGCCGTCTTCGCGCATGATTTTCACATCCGTTGAAGAAGCAGGAATACCAATACTGCCATCATAAGCTGCAAGGTTATGAGGGCTTAACGTTACTAAAGGTGCACACTCGGTTAAACCATAACCTTCCAGTAACCTGCTATCTGTGACTTGTCGCCAACGTTCTGCGACTGGACGCTGTACTGCCATACCACCGCCAAGTGACATTTTTAGCGTGCTAAAATTAAGTTCACTAAAACCGGGAGTATTTAATAGACCATTAAATAAAGTATTTACACCGGTAATAGCAGTGAAGGGATACTTTGATAACTCTTTAACAAAGTTAGGCATATCTCTTGGATTGGTGATTAATAAATTGGTACCGCCCATAGTAAAGAAAGTTAGGCAGTTGGCTGTTAAGGCAAATATATGGTAAAGCGGTAAGGCAGTCACCACTAATTCCCCCCCCTCTTCAAGTAGCGGAGAAATGGCAGCTTTGGCTTGTTGCAAATTAGCCACCATATTGCGATGTGTTAACATAGCACCTTTAGATAGGCCTGTTGTCCCACCTGTATACTGTAAAAAGGCCAGGTCATCACCACATAACTCAACGGGGTCTAATTTCAGTCCCATACCACGAGATAGAGTAGTATTAAAACGTACAGCATCAGGTAAGTTAAATGCAGGCACCATTTTTTTAACGTATTTAACAACACAATTAACCACTGTGCCCTTAACTAAACCTAAACGGTCACCTAATGATGTCATGATGACATGTTCAACTGGCGTTTTATCTACTATTCTCTCAAGAGTTTGCGCAAAGTTCTCAATGATTAACATTGCTTTCGTTTCTGAATCTTTTAACTGATGCTCAAGTTCTCTAGCTGTATAAAGCGGATTAACGTTAACAACTGTAAGACCTGCTAATAATGCACCAAAGAGCGCAATTGGATATTGTAAACAGTTCGGCACCATGATGGCGAACTTATCACCTTTTTGTAGACCTAGGTCTTGCTGTAAGTACGCTGCAAAAGCAGTTGCTTGTACTGAAAGTTCTTCATAGGAAATTGAAGCCCCCATATTAATGAAGGCAGTTTTATCACTAAACTGAGTAGAGTATTTAGTGAACATCGCTGGAATTGATGGATACTTATCAGCATCTATTTCAAACGGTACGTCACTTGGGTAACTTTTTTCTAACCAAATTTTTTCCACAATGGCTTTCCTCAGTAGGTTTATTACGCTGCTAATTTCTCTGACAAAACTTTTATTTACAGCAACTGTTATTTTAATATCACTGTTTTAGCAAATTTTCACTCATTACGCCACCAATTTAAACACCTGTTTTAATTTTATTTGTACGATAAAAATCATTAAGTAAATTGCATAGCTGTTCTGCTTGTTCCATATGTACATGATGACCACCTAAAACCTTTATCGCTGTAAAGTCTGTTAAACAGTCAGAAAACAGTGACAGGCCTTTAATAACCATATCCATGCCTTTATCACCATAGACCAACTGTACCGGACACTTGATGTCCCTAAGTAGTTGTTGTGCTTGTATTAAGGTTAGTCGATAAGGAGAAATAGTGCGTAAACGTGGATCTGAACGCCAACAAAATAATGGGCTAGATTCACTAGTCTTTGTAGTCGCCTCTGTTTTACTTTTAGCTTTGTCAGATACTTTGGCTAGCGATCTTTGCACAATGATCTTTGCATGCTGTTCTTTCAGATCTGAAACATTCAAACGCGCTTTAATGGCGATGTCTTCACTAAAAGCACGGGAAGAGTTAACTTTTTTATTTCGACTTAAAACACCTTGCCTCAATTGATTAGTTGCTTGTTCTGCAGGTGCACAAATAAAACCCAGTGAGTCAATAAGGGTTAATGACTTTACTTTCTCAGGAAAGGCAGCAGCAAAAGCACTCGCTACCATCCCGCCCATGGAGTGAGCAACAATGTCTATTGCTGGCCAATTATTATGAGTGAATATAGCCAGCAGGTCACTGACATAATCAAAGAAATGATAATGAGCACCAACACAACGATGAGCTGAGTGACCATGCCCAGGCCATTCAAGTGCGATAATACGGCGATTAACCAATAAACCTACTTGTTGATTTTTTTGGTGTTTTCCTTGCGCTTCAGTTAGCTGAATTGCTTCTTGCATCAAAGGTAGAAAGCTCGCGGCATTATCTAAATAACCATGTAAACATAATACTGGTGGATGGTCTTTATTACCACAAGCCAGTGCGCTTAGGGTTAAATCATCAAGCTGATAGCTGATTTCTTCAACTTCCACCTTATCAGCTAGAGACCCAAACATAGCGCTTAACGTCGATTTAGACATATAATTTTTTATTGCTTTTGATTAACGAATAAAGCGCAGCAATAGCAATTACACACCAGATTAACACCCAGATGACTTCAGGCACTCCAGTCATTGAAGACAAAGCTGCACCATCCCCTAAATTACGCCCATCAAATAAGTAGGTAGGGCTAAATAAGCTATTAAGTAAAATGCTTAAACCAAAGAATTTCAATGTAATTTGCAGATAATATAAACGCGTCATTTTTACGGTAAATACAAACAAAACTGCCAAACTTGAAATAATAATAATTGTAAGAATATCACGTGCCCAAAAAACTATTGAGGCAAGTAGAACAGTTATCATTACCCCAGAAAAAATCTGCGCAACACGTTGATGGCTATTAGCTAATTTGAAAATCAACCAACCCCAAAGTGTAGCACCAGCATAACCACAAAAGGTGATAAGAAAACTTAAGCCACCACGAGTTGTACACACCCCTGAGCCATTTGGAAATAACTCAATGCGCATGATTTCACCACCCGTTAACAACGCAGCAATACCGTGGCTAATTTCATGAAAATACGTCTCAAGCCAATTTAATGGAATAGAGACTATCGGAATTTGTCGAATGATAATGGCGGCGACCAGCAAAAAATATAGCTGATATTTTTGCCAAAAGCTGGCTGACTTACCTTGTGAAGAAGTTTGCGAGTTATTAGTCATAGGTTACTTCCATAGTTTACATCCATAAATTTAGCCTTTATTTACCTGGAAGTTTTTTCCATGAAACCGTATCACGTACATACACAGGCTGAGCTTCTTCGGCACTTACGCCCTGCCCTTGCTCTAATTTTGAAATACCTATGCTTAACATAGCTTCAGCACAAGGGAATAATATATCTGGGCTGCCTTTATTGATTCTCAATGACAACAACTTTTCTCCTGTTTTTTCACCTAATTTTTCAGAGTATGCATCCCAACCTGTGCCTACGACATAAAATGGTTCAGACACAACGCCCGATAACTGCTCAGCTAAATGTTCTGGTGGTGTCACTGCTTCATCTTTTTGGGCTTGCATAATGTCATGTTCATCCAACGTATAGTAACCGTTATACACTTCAGACATACGCGCATCAATTGCTGCAATCACCTTTTCTTCTCCGTGCTTTATATAAGCTTGCTGTGCCATAGCTTGCAAGCTTGAAACACCTATCACAGGTAAATTAGCTGAAAATGCTAAACCTTGAGCAACACCAACACCAATGCGAACACCTGTAAAACTACCAGGGCCTTGACCAAAAATCAGACCATCGATATCCGCCAATTCAATGCCTGCCTCTTTAAGCAAATCATCGATCATTGGGAGTAATCGTAAGCTATGCGACTGCGGACAAAGCTCATAACTAGCAGAGACTGTTCCGCCTAGTTGTAACGCGACAGAGCATGCTTCAGTTGAAGCATCGAGTGCTAAATAATTCACAGTAGTTACTTACCTATATATGTTGGTTGATATTTTACGATTATCTTTTTAAATTATTACAATACTATTTGTTCGAATTAATTGCTTTCTTGCCCGAAGCGCGAGGAATGGTGCATAGTTTTTCTATGCACCATTTATCGAAGTAATGCTTCGCAAAAAGGGCAATAAGTAGTTAAACGGATAAACTTACAGGATGTCGACGAGATCAATAACAAAAGTCACAACTTGACCAGCTAATGGATGATTAAAATCAATGGTCACTGAGTCGCCATTAACCTCTTTAATCATACCTGGTAAGTCACCACCGGGTTGAGTGAAAGTAATAATATTACCTATTTCTGCAGGCACTTCTGCTGAAAATTTGTCAAGCCCCATATAATGAATATTGTCAGGGTTTGTTTCACCAAAGGCATCTTTTGCTTCTAAGGTGAACTCTCTTGTTTCACCTTTAGCCATGCCAATTAATTCTGCTTCAAACGCAGGAGAAATGCTGTTATCACCCATGATGATTTTGGCAGGTTTGTTATTAACTTTAGTACTGTCCGCAGCAGAGCCATCACTTAACTTCATCGTGATATGAACAAGAATACTTGAGTCACTTTGAATCTGCGTTTGTGTTGAATCAGTCATTATTCACTCTCTACCTTATTTATTTTATTTTTTTGTTTATCATTTTTGCTTTCGTTATCACTTTCAGTATTAGTAAATGACTCAAAGATCATTAATGCAGCTCCTATAAATATAACGGAGTCGGCAATATTAAATGCGGCAAAGTGATAACCAGCCCAATGGAAATCCAGAAAATCAATTACATAACCAAACAACGCTCTATCAATTAGGTTACCAACTGCGCCACTTAAAATCAGCGCAAAAGCAATACTCAAAAGACGCTGATGTTTAGGGGTTTTTGCCATCCATACTAAAAATACGATGCTGGCTATACTAGCAATAGCAGTGAAAAACCAGCGTTGCCAACCCCCTTGGTCAGCTAAAAAGCTAAAGGCTGCACCCTCGTTATGAATATAAAAAAGATTAAAGAATGGAAAAACAACGAGTGTTTCTTTGTAGTCAAACGTACCGGCAACCCAGTGCTTGGATACTTGATCAACAAGCAAACACAGTAAGGTTAACCATAACCAACGCAAACCTGTATCACTAAATAATTTTTTCAATTTATCAGACTCTCATTTCACAATAAATTAAGCTACTAGGCAGCGGGCTGCGTAGTAGCTTAGATAGTTTAACTATAGAGAACTTAACTGAGCTTGCTTAAGCAAACTGTCTAGTTTCACCAGCACCATCAATATTTGTGATACAACGACCACATAGTGTTGGGTGAGCTTCACTTGTGCCAATGTCTGTAGTGACATGCCAACAACGCTCACATTTAGTACCTTCAGCTGGAGCAACAGTCAGCCATAAACCATCAATATCTGTTTTAATAGCATTTTCTGGTGCTGCGGTTACTGTTTCAATAGTTGCTTTTGAAGTAATCAATACAAAACGTAGTTCATCACCTAGTTTTGCTAATTTAGCAGCTAGGTCGCTCGTTGCGAACAAGGTAACTTGTGCTTCTAATGCTTTACCAACAGACTTATCTTTTCTTGCTTGCTCTAACGCGCGGTTAACTTCACCACGAACAGTTAGCAGTTCAGTCCAGTAGTCATTGCCAAGATCATCTGAAGACTCAGTGCTTTCTTCTTGTTTACTTTCCTGTTTAGCTTCTTGCTTAGTTAAACCATCAAACCAAACACCAGTGAAAACAAACTCATCACGCTCTCCACTTACCGGAGCAGGCAGCGCTTGCCAAATTTCTTGTGCAGTAAACGACAAGATTGGTGCCATCCAAGCGGTCATTGCTTCAGCAATTAAGTACATAGCTGTTTGACATGAACGACGTGCGTTTGAATCACTCTTAGCTGTGTATTGTCTGTCTTTAATAATATCAAGATAGAAACCACCAAGCTCGTTAGTACAGAAGTTCATTAATTTGTGCACAACTACATGGAACTCATATTCATCATACGCGTTAATAATTTCTTCTTGTAAGCGAGCAGCTTTATCAACTACCCAGCGATCAAGGGCAACCATCTCTTCAACAGCAACCATATGGTTAGCTGGCTCAAAACCGGTTAAGTTAGATAATAAGAAACGTGATGTATTACGAATACGACGATAAGCATCGGCTTGACGTTTGAATATTTCATCACCCGCGGTTATTTCTTGCGTGTAGTTAACTGATGCTGACCATAGACGTAAAATATCAGCGCCTAAGTTGTTAGTAATTTCTTTTGGCGTAATAACATTACCTAAAGACTTAGACATTTTGTGACCTTTCGCGTCAACCACAAAACCGTGAGTAAGTACTTGCTTATAAGGCGCTTTACTATTCATCGCCACAGATGAAATCATAGATGACATAAACCAACCACGATGTTGATCAGAGCCTTCTAAGTATAAATCAGCAATACCGTCAAATTCTTCACGGGCATTAACAACTGATTCATGGGTAGTGCCTGAATCAAACCATACGTCTAAGGTATCAGGTACTTTAATGTATTCTTTAGCATCATCACCAATAAGCTCACTTGCCTCTAAATCAAACCATGCTTGAATGCCTTCTTTTTCAACGCGCTGAGCAACTTCTTCAATAAGTTCAATGCTGCGAGGATGCAAAGCACCAGTGTCTTGGTGAATGAACAATGCCATAGGCACGCCCCACGTACGTTGACGTGAGATACACCAGTCTGGACGACCTTCAACCATAGATTCAATACGACGTTGGCCCCAATCAGGGATCCATTGGGTTTTTTCAATCTCATTTAACGAATCTTGACGTAAACCTTTATTGTCCATGCTGATAAACCACTGTGGTGTTGCACGGAAAATAAGTGGCGTTTTATGTCTCCAACAATGTGGGTAAGAATGTTCTAACGCGTGATGATGTACTAACGCGCCATTTTCTTTTAACAACTCTACAACACTAGCATTGGCCTTAAAAACATGCTGTCCTGCAAGTAGTGGCGTATCTTCAAGGTATACGCCGTTAGCGCCTACAGGGTTAGCAACTTCAAGATCATACAATTTACCAACCACGAAATCCTCTACACCGTGGCCCGGTGCAGTATGTACACAACCCGTACCTGAATCAGTAGTAACATGCTCACCTAAAATAACCGGTACAGTAAAGTCATAGAATGGATGCTGACATTTCACCAACTCTAATTCACTGCCTTTACAGAAACCTAAGGCGTGGTATTTATCTAAACCAAAACGGTCCATACATGAGGTAACAAGGTCAGAAGCAAGAATTAGTCGTTGCTGCTTTCCTTCAACATCACATTGCACTAACGTATATTCAACATCAGCATGTACTGAAATCGCGCGGTTAGCTGGAAGTGTCCAAGGTGTTGTTGTCCAAATAACCATGCCAATCTCACCTTCGCCTTTATGGCCTTCAGGGTGAGAAAATTTATCAGCTACAGTTTCATCAGAAATGACAAACTTCACATCAATAGCTGGTGATTGTTTATCTTTATATTCAACTTCAGCTTCAGCCAAAGACGAACCACAATCAGTACACCAATGCACAGGTTTAAAACCTTGGTGTAAGTGACCATTTTCAGCTATTTTACCTAGCGAACGGATAATGTTAGCTTCAGTGTCATAATCCATGGTTAAGTAAGGTTTTTCCCAATCAGCGAAAATACCTAAACGTTTAAAGTCTTCACGTTGACCATTAACTTGCTTAGCTGCATATTCACGACATTTTTTACGAAAGTCGCTAGCGCTAATCTTATGTCCGGGTTTGCCTACTTTTTTCTCAACCATTAATTCAATTGGTAAACCGTGACAGTCCCAACCAGGTACAAATGGAGAATTGAAATCAGATAAGTTTTTTGATTTTACAATAATATCTTTTAAGATTTTATTAACAGCATGACCTATATGAATATTACCGTTAGCATATGGAGGGCCATCATGAAGAATAAATGACTTTTTACCTTTCTTAGCTTCACGAATCTTGCCATAAAGATCTTTAGTCGCCCAATCTTTGAGCATATTAGGTTCACGGTTAGCCATATTTCCTTTCATAGCGAAAGAAGTGGCTGGTAAGTTCAAGGTCTGTTTGTAATCACTCATTTAAATCATTATCCGTTTATGTTGGTCGATAAATTTAACAAAACGCTATAAATATCAACCCGATTTATAACTGTTTATTGAATTAGTTTATTTTCATTTATCTCAAGTAAAGTGCAAATAAAGCCTTATCTTTAAAACCTTATGCTAATACTTGTTTTGCTTGTTCACTATCTTGATGAATTTGTGCTGTTAACGCTTCAAGGCTGTCGAACTTTATCACTGGGCGCAGCTTTTTCTTCACTATCACTTCAATACATTGTCCATACAAGCTTTCATCAAAATCAAAAATATGTACTTCTAGTTGCTGCCTGACACCATTAATCGTGGGTCTTGCACCAATATTAGCCACACCTTTAAATTGTCCATTATTTGTATTTACCATCACGGCAAAGACACCACTCAGTGGTGAAACTCTTCTTTTAAGTAAGACATTAGCCGTAGGGAAGCCTAACTGTCGCCCACGCTTATCACCATGGAAAACTCGACCTATTATCGAATATTCCCTACCTAACATCTGCTGAACATCTGCTAAGTTATCTTGTTCTAATGCTTGTCGAATGGCTGTTGAGCTAATGCGGCAATCAGCCATTTTATAACTTGTTGTGTCTGATACATCAAAACCAAAGGTTTTACCGGCTTGGCACAGCATGTCAAAATTTCCCATGCGGTTTTTACCAAAGTGAAAATCGTCACCAACAATAAGATGTTTAATGCCTAATTTTTTAACTAATAAATGTTCAATAAAATGTTGCGCAGTTTGATTGGCAAATTTAGCAGTAAAGTTGACACAAATAAGTCGCTGTACACCTAGCTTTGCCAATAAATTATATTTATCGCGTAACCTACATAATCTAGCGGGAGCTGTTCCTGGAGAAAAGAGCTCTTGCGGTTGAGGTTCAAAAACTAATACCGCCGCAACACAATTTAATGCTTTTGCCTGACTGACTAATGCTTTGATCACTTGTTGGTGGCCTAAATGCACACCATCAAAATTACCAATAGTTAATACACAACCATGATCTTGTAATCGAATATTATGTATACCGCGAACTAACTGCATTGCCTGTAACTCTGCCTTTGACTTTGACGTTTAGTGGTTATTAACAACGAACTTCTGACCTAACTTATAGGAGAACTAAGCCACTGACGAATATCAATTTTGACATTCGCATAAAATAAATCGGGAAATTATATACCAGCGAGCGCTAATAATCAGCAGCTCAAACACTTTATTTATGCTTATTTTCACTCTTTTATAACTTTAAAGTCGTTCAAGCGTATGCCTAGTAAAAGAATCATCATTAAGTAACTAGCAACACCTAGGCCAATGCAAAGACTAAGTTGTTGAACCTGTTCTAAAAAGCTCATAGCTAACCAGACATCAAAATCTGCTGATAACTGATCAACAACCAAAGCCATCACAGCAGCACTTAACACTAATTTACCAATAAAAAATAATGTTTTTGTAGATAACTGATAAACACCTTGTGCCTTCAATCCTCGATATAACAACCAAGCATTTAATGTTGCAGATAACGTAGTTGCTAAGGCTAACCCTACATAGCCGATAAAAGGCGCCAACATTAAGTTGAAGACCATATTGGCAACCATGGCAATAATACCGATTTTAACGGGAGTTTTAGTATCTTGTCGTGCGTAATAGCCAGGTGCAAGTATTTTGATAAACATAAAGCTCAACAAGCCTGAAAGGTAGGCAAATAATGCCATGGAAACTTGCATTACTGTTTGTTGGTCAAACTCGCCCCGCATAAATAGCACCATAATAATAGGTTGTGCGAGTACCATTAATCCTGCCAACGCTGGCCAGCCAAATAAACTCACCACACGAAGACCCCAGTCAATTGTGGCTCTGAACTCTGTGGGGTTATTTTTACTATGTAGCTTTGACAAGCTAGGCAATATCACTGTTGCAATGCCAATACCAAAAAGCCCAAGCGGGAATTCCAATAATCTATCTGCGTAATAGAGCCAACTAATCGAGCCGGTAATTAAAAAGCTGGCAATGACGGTATCAAGCAATAAATTAATTTGTGTTACTGATACACCAAATAACGCTGGCACAATCAGTTTTCGAATTTTTGTGACGCCTTCACTATGCCAAGCCCATTTAGGTTTTACCAGCATACCCGCTTTGATCATAAAAGGAATTTGAAAAAGGAACTGTATTAATCCACCTAAAAAGACTCCCCAAGCTAAGGCATGAGCTGGGCTATCGGTATAAGGAGAACCCCAAATGGCCATTCCGATAATCGCAATGTTTAATAAAACAGGCGTAAAAGCAGCAACAGCAAATCGCCCCAAGGTATTAAGCACCGCACCAGTTAGTGCAGCAAAGCTAATAAACCATAAGTAAGGGAAAGTGATCGATAATAAGTTACTCGCTAAAGTAAACTTTTCACCGCCTGGTACGTCATTTAACCAATCAACAAACCAACCAAAACCAAAAAGCATAACAAATACTGGAGAGGCAAGCATACCAAATAAGGTAACACAGGTTATAATGACACCTAGCGTACCGGAGGCCTGCGCGATTAATAAACGCGTTTGTTCGTGATTATTTCTCTTACCGTTTACCTGTGCGTCTTGCTCATCTTTAACCTGAAATTCACTTAACACAGGAACAAAAGCTTGTGCAAAAGCCCCTTCGGCAAAGAGTCTTCGAAAAAAATTAGGGATTTTATTGGCAAATAGAAAAACATCGGCCATCACCCCTGCGCCCATCACATTGGCAATAACAACATCTCGAACTAATCCTAACACTCGAGAAATCAAGGTCATCACACTGACAATCAGCCCTGATTTAATTAACTTTTTACTCAAAAAAACATCTCCATACCTAGTGTGTTTGGCTTCTATCACCAACATTACCTACATGCAAAAGTAACGTAAAAATAAATAATATGTATTATGTGATGATTTTAGCCATTTAAACAATGTATACTTCCCTTGTTCACAACAAGTTTTGTTCTATCGGCCAAGTTTTAGTCGTAAACAACCACCATATTCTTTTTGATTGCTTTTTATCATTAGCTTTTTATCGTTGATATAAAATTAAACAATTAAAATATTTGACAAGCAGCTAAAAAAAAGGCATATTTCGTCGCCTTAAATTTAAGCTTATAATCAATCTTTCAGGAGATCACCTTGGCTAACTCAAAGCAAGCTAAGAAGCGCGCAGTACAATCTGAAAAGCGCCGTCAACA
>Ga0209395_1005774_pt1 | contig 13758 bp, 11 predicted proteins | sample GOMGulsemesocosm_3_FD_184635 | JGI IMG/M metagenome (GOLD analysis project Ga0209395, IMG submission 184635) | Methane-oxidizing microbial communities from mesocosms in the Gulf of Mexico - GOM9D Gulf of Mexico (SPAdes) (version 2) | ecosystem: Environmental > Aquatic > Marine > Cold seeps... | reverse complement strand
ATAGTGTTACCGATTTAACCCCCTCAAACCAAAAAACCAAAACACAAACCCTTATACACCAACGCCTACAGCTATGTTTGAAGTAATTACTCTAATAATATATCCCCTTGCCCACCAATCCAAAACCGTGACTTCGCTACAGCACCGTTAATTTACCATGCTACAGAGCATTTGATTAGTTTTTGTACAGGGTTTGTGACACGCTTTTACACCCAATGTCCCGCTTTTTTTGAGCAACGTGACTAAGGAGGTTGCGCGATTTGTCCCGCTTTTCACTAATAACCTGGCATAAAAAAACGGCCTATAAAAGACCGTTATTTTGTACGTTTTTACTGTTTTACTTATCCCACAATATTATTAAGCAATCATAAATCATCGTCGTCACCTTCGTCGTCACCATCAATTGATAATTTCCAACAATATTCTTCTTCACAAGAAATGTTTACTTCGCTTAATTTTTCAATACCGACCTTATATCCATCGAATGACAAATCATATTCTATCAGATCTTCAATTTCCTTAAGGTAGTCATCTGACCAAAATTTATGTTCGCCTTTAGACAGATTAAAAATTGCAACCAACAATGAACCATCAAAAAATCCCATTAAATTATCCGATAGATCAAAAGCTATATTATTACTTTTGCGAAGCAGGTTCCCTTCTTTATCGGTAATTTTTATCTGTGCGCCTTTAGGCCAATTATAGTTTTCCAATGCCGTTACCTTGTATGTATTCAGGTGCAATTATTATTTAATACTATCTGAAGCGTTAATAAACAAACCATCGTTTGTCAGCCGTTTCACTATTTTCATATGTCGATTTTCGAGAACTTATATTTAAACGACCAAACTTTTCAAGAAAAAAGTCAGCTTCACACTCTAAATCAGTATCTATTGGTATCGGCATTGTGCAAGCATTATCATCAAAGTCTTTATGCCCTGTCAGTCTATACATATCTAGTGCTTCTTTATCGTCATCAGTTAGCGTTTCAGTTACTTTATGCTCATAAGCTTGAGCTTTTAACCAAAGCTTAACATTGCCTAATGAAAACTCGACTAGGTTGCTATCTATTGGCCCATCTTTTCTGTCGTCTGCTTTTTCCGCAGCGAAAATAGTCATAACGAGAGCAACGGAATATTGTTTCTCTCCAACAGTAATCGTTGATTCATCAGCTTCACAGAAGTGATCGCTATCGCTAAAATCAAACAATTTATACTTTCGTATAGTCTGGGTATTTTCAATTTTCAGATCTTTACCTAACTTTTCTCCTTTCAACCATGGGTGAGTATGAAACGTACCAAGATGCGCGTAACCTTCACCGAAAGCTTGGGCAATATCTTTTTTTATAACTAAAGCAAGTCGCTCAGTAATAACGCTTCCACGCTCTTGTTTTGACGATGAATCAACTGAAAAATGTTCTATCGAGCATTTAAAGGGGTGGGTTTTATTCGTTTTCCCCCATATCTGGGCATGGGTTTCAAGTGATACAATATGCTTCCCGTCATGCTTTACGGCATAAGCTTCAAAAGCCGCCATGACCATTTCAAACAGTGCGCTTTTACTTACATTAACTGTGGCTGTCATTACGTATTTCCCTATTTATTTTAATGTTTACCGAGTTTAGTTTAGACTAAATTCGCTATTGTTTACTTTTAGATATTCTAAAAGTTCGTCCTTGTTTAATCATCTTACGTATCGTTGAAAATCGTAGAAATTTTCGAGGGCTTTAGTTGCAGAAAAAACAGTCCAACCATTATTTTTTACAAGCGCTTCATTTCTCATATCAATGAGCACAGCAACTTTTTTGCGCGGCCAGCACAAATCGAATGAAACTGAATGTCGGTCATATTGAACCGTAATACCTAATTCGCCAAGCGGTACTCTAGAGCTTTGACACTTCAGAAGAAGCCCTTCTAACGCAGTATCAGCACACTCGATCAACTTAGGATAGGTTGTATTTTCGAATTTGTGCTGCTCTCGCCTTAGCCTATTAATAGTTAGTATATCTACAGCTTTAATAAACAAATGATCGTGATGTGGCTGCTTTTTATGACAGTCTGCACATAACACGCGAAGATTGCTTTTTTGATTATTAGATTTAACGCCATCAATATGATGCACGTGCATTAAGCGCTTTTCTGCTTCGAGATCAACGCTGCACTGCTCACAAAAATAGTTTGCTTGTTTTTTCAACCGGGCTGAAATTTCTTTCCAATCAGAAGTATATGCAGACAAACTCTGTGTTTTTGCACCTTCAGGTAAGCTTTTAAAATAAGAGCTATAGGTTTTAAAAAATATCGCCAAACTAAAATGTTTGAAAATCGGCCTTTTCTCAGCATGAGATTTTATAGCGTACCCTTTATAATTAAGTGTTTGCAGACAATTTTTGCAAACATAGAGTTTAGCTTTGTGGTTATCGAGTGTTTCTTTATTTTCATTAATGCCGTAAACAGGCAAGTAACCACTTGTATCTGTTGTTACTTGATAACGAGGAAAGCGACCTGTTGCTCTCATATGTTCTAACGAGCTACATTCTGCAACGTGAATTCGACGACCTAACTCACCATCTTGCACAACTTCAAGAATATTTGACCCCTGATCTGGTATATAAAGCATAACCTGACGCCCTTTATAGCTAAGAACCCCCTTACTATGCTCTATATGAATCAAGTCAATATCTTTACCGAGCTCTTGCCCGTCTCTAAGAGCTGCATCGATAGGGTCTATGTCCTTAAAGGCAAAGCCTAACTCAAAGTCAGCTTCTTCAGCCCCCATAAGTTTAGCCGCGTGACGAAGTTGACCAAAGTTAACAGAAAGTCTAAATGTCATTATTCAGCTTCCAAAATGCGCTTAATTTGAATGTCAGCGTTAGTGATTGCTCGAAATGATACCCGACGTGATTTTTCAGCATCTTCAGTGCCTGCTTCATTGAGTATTAATCGCGATGATGAAAAGCCAACAGCGGCAATGCTACGCTTGACCCAATCAGTTTCATTTGGCACTAAGCCATATAAATATGACAACACAGAACGAGTTCGGCCTTGCGATAACCGCATATTATTAAAGTAGGCCTCACTATCAGAACTAGTTGCATTCCATGCACTGCTGGTATGTCCTTCAATTCTTACTTCGTTTAGCGATTCACGAAAAGGCTTAAGAACATTTAAGTATCTAGGAAAAAAATCATTCAAAATTTCGGTAAAGGTTGGCTTTAGCGCAATCTCGCCATTATCAAAAAGTACATCGGGGGAGTTAAAATTAAACGCAAGGGTATCTTTATCTATTGCAGCGCCCCAATCAGCTAAATCATACTGAAACTCATCTTCTAAGGCTTTATAAATTGCGACCTGATTTTCTTGAAACGCTATCGCCACATTCTTAATCTTTTCATTTTCTTTCATCGTATGGCGCATAAAAACAATAGCGATAAACAAAAACACCATCATTAAACCAGCCATCAGATCAGAAATTGTTAGCCAATGTTCGCCCGATTCTCCGTTGCTTTTACGGCTGCCAAATAAATCATTCATTAGGCACTTACCTGCTCTTTAACTATTTTCTGCATAGCTAACGTTAAATTTTTATAGTCACGAGTAAATTGGCCAGCAATTTGAGCTAAAGAAGTGCCCATTTCATTCATTACTCGGTTGATTTCTTGCTGCATCGCTTGATCGATAATTCCTACTTGTTTTTCGACCGCTTCGCCAGTTAAGCCTACCTGTTGTTTTATTTGCTCTTCCATTGCATCAAAAGTGCGCTGTGCTTGATTTATTTGTTGTTTTGACGCCTCTTCCATCATCGTTTTCATTTGATCTTGTAATTGCTCGCTAGACTTAACAAAGGTATCTCTCACTTCCTTGGTATCTGTTGTAAGGTTTTGATTAGCGTCTTTCAACGTTGTATTCATTGTCTTAGCGTCGTCAATTAGTTTAGCGATCATATCGCTCATATTGTTACTTAAATCAGTTACCGCATCGTTTAAATGGTGCTTAATTACCTCTGTTTGGCTTTGTAAATAATCAGACGTCGTTACTAAGCTAGCATTTGTACGCGCAGAATTGTCGGTGAATTCATTACTCGCCAGATCAATATTTTTGCCTATGGTTTCAGAGCTTTCAATTAGTTTATCTGCAACGACGGCAACACTTTTTTCAGACTTTTTAACAAAATCTTCAATTAAATTATCGGTTGCCATCAATGTTTCTTTCATAAACACATCAGATTCAGAGATAACTTTTTCATAATGAGCACTAGCCACATCAACTGCCTTGGTTATTTCTGTTACGGTATTTTCAACTTGTTGACGAATTTCAGGGACGGCTTCAACCGCACGATCACGTATGTCCTTAAATGCGCCTAAATGGCTCTCTAATTCGCTTATTTGATGTTGATTAACTTCCATGACAACTTGTAAGTCATTCATGGTTTGAGGAATAACCTTTGACTGCTCGCTGATGTGCGCCACTGAATTCTCAGTTAAGGTAATTGCCTGTACACCCTGCTCGTACTGAGTGTGCATCTGCTCAAGTTGTAATTTATAGTTCTCTTGCCAATCTACTAATTTAATAACAGCCGCATTAAGTTGTTTGAAATTTTCGCCAAATTGCTCAGTTAAGTTATTGTTGAAATCGGTAATTACCTGCTTCAACGCTTCTATTACTTGCTCTGTTGCTGACTTAGATAATGTGTCGGCAAAGTCTTGAAGTTTAATCCAAAGTTTGTCAGAAAAAGTTTCAAAGTTTTCAAACTGTTTAGCCGCATGTTCTTCGGTTAACTGTTTACTAACTTTTGCATTATGATTCATATCAGCACGTAATATTTTTAGCTGACCAAACAAGGTAGATTCTTCATTACCTACAATTGCTTCTTTAAGTGCCTGTGTTTCCTGTAATTGGCTTTGCATTATCGCTAGAATCTGCTCAGGTGAAGCACTTGTAACTTCGTTAGGCAATAACTTAGGTCTTAGTAGCGGTGTTGTTAAAAGGCTCTTAAACATTAAAGAAGAAAACATACCGGCAAGGCTGGTAATAAATGCTGTTTTAAGACCTGCTAATAGCTTAGTTATGCTGCCATCTATTTGTGTATGATCAAAATAAAGCAAACCAATAACAATACCCACAAAAGTGCCAAAAATACCTAAAGTTGTTAACAGCGTAGGAGTGTAGTGAACAAAGTCTCCTGCTTTATTTTGCTTTGATAAAACAGCAGAGACGATGAAAACAACAATCATGATAAAAATAATAAAACTAGTGACAGTTGCAGGGTCAAGCCCCCTTAAAAGTCCTTCTAAAAAACCGCTCATATTTAATTCCTTTTACTTTTTAATTTAATAGTTAGTTAATTTTTAAAGTATTTGCTCTTTATCCGAAGACAGTGCATTTTCAACCACAGCAACGGCGAGGTGGTGTTGTGTAGTTTGGGCATCGCTTAGGCGTGCTTTGAGTTGTTCACATAAGGCCATGAGTTCACCAACTTTAACGACAATGCGCTGTTGCTCGGCTAGTGGTGGCAATGCCAACACTGTATTCGAAATCTTCCCTACATTTAAGTTTGGTTGAGCACCACCAGCGGCATGACTTCTAAGCTCTACGTATGCTTTTCTAAAGTAAAGTTTCACGTAATCTTTATGGTGTTTAGAGTCGTTAACTAAGCGTATTGCTGCACATGCTTGGTTTGTTCCTGCTTCATCTAACAATTCAGTAATTTGACCACGAGTCTTACCTTGACCATACATTGCTACGATTAGTGTTCCTGCAGGGTATAGCGAAACATTAGTTTCTTTAATAGCTAAAGCTGAAACTTTCTCTTTGGTTTCGTTAACAAAAAACTCTGAAGTCTCCCCGCTTGATACCCAGTTATATTCAGCAGGCTGCCAGTAATCAGGATTACTCCTTGATGGTGTAGAACCAGTCCCAACTATACCGAAAGTTCCTATTCGCTCATACTCCCAACCACTAGGCAATTCGAACAGTTTTTCGTCATCTATGATTGCTGGTAATGGTTTTTGTTTTTTGATCTTTTTATCAGCGATGAGTTGCGCTTTTTCTTCGGCGATCTTTTCAAGTAGTACGCAGGCAGGTTCGTCGCTTGGGTTTTGTGGAACAAGTTTGCCCATGACCGCAAGCTGTAAGATGGTTTGTTTTAGTTGCTCTATGCTGTGTTCGGTGGTGAATAGTACGTCGAAGTGCTCGGCGATACGTTGCCAACTTGTTTGGAAGTCGTTTACATCTTTACTTTCTGTTAATGCCGCTAGCAGTACTTCAACCAAGGTTTGGTGTGCAGATAGGCTTTGCTCGGTTTGTTGCTCTAGCTGGTCACATAAGACCATCAGTTCATCAACTTTAGCGACGATGCGCTGTTGTTCTGTTAGTGGCGGTAACGCTATTATTGAACTTAGAATTCGATGCAGGGCTAGTTTTGGCTGAGCTAACTGATTCATCTTATCCATGAATTGATTCATAGCAAAGCTTGAAGATAAAGATTGCTTTAACCAAAGTAACTCTATCTGTCTAAATACAATTTTTGCCGCATTTTCAGTTAGGTTCATGCCGTCAAGCTCGGCAGGGATACTTCCGATCTCACCGATTGTACCTGCAATTGTAATGTATAGATCTTCTTTTGAAATAGTGTATTGACTAATTAATTCTTGAGTGTCAGTTGATAAGTACTGAAGTCCATTAAGATTAACCGAGCCATTTTTCATGTCTGTTACACGAATATACGCATGATCTGTTTTTGTACTTAATAGAGTATGACCTTTGGGTAGACGCTTCCCACCTTTAACTTCACCAAAATCACCGAGACGACACCACTCCCAACCACGAGGTAGTTCAAACGGTTTTTCTTCATCTGTGATAGCAGGTAATGGCTTTTGTTTTTTAATTTTCTTGTCAGCAATCAACTGCACTTTATCTTCAGCAATTTTATCAAGCAAAACACTTGCCGGTTCATCACTTGCGTCTTGCGGTACTAACTTACCACGCACGGCGAGCTCTAAAATAAGCTCTCGTAGCTTTTTAATGCCTGTTAACTCTATTTTCTTGCTTGAACCGCGACCTGTTGCATTACGCTTTTTAATGGCACTTGTCCAAACATCAATATTATCGGTAATTAGATTATTTATCTCAGTCATGATTATTTACCATCACTAGCAAGTGCTGCAGACAGAATACCTTTGAGTTGATCGCGTAAACCTTGAATATCTCCTTGCTGTTTAGCGTAATCCGTTAATAACTCTTTTGGATCATGATTGATAATTTCGCCAACATGTGGGTTTTTAATATCAAGGTTAAAGTTGCGAGCAATAATATCGTCAATGCTCACTTGCCATGCTTGTTCGTTTTCAACCCGTGAAGCATAGCCGTCTGCCTCGTTGCCCCACCAGTCAATTTCAGCTTGAAACTCTTCAAACTTCATTGGTTTAGTTTTGTTGTAGTTTTTAACGCCTGCTGGGTACGGGTGCTCGTAGTACCACACTTTCTCGGTTGGCTTGCCCTTGGTGAAAAACAAGATATTGGTTTTAATGCCCGTATAAGGGTTAAATACGCCGTTAGGTAAACGCACAATAGTATGTAAGTTACATTCTTCGGTTAATAGCTTTTTGATTTTGGTTTTTACGCCTTCACCAAATAACGTGCCGTCTGGCAATACTACCGCGGCGCGACCACCATCTTGCCCATTCTTTGGTGAAGCTAAGACTTCAACGATAAGCTGTAAAAACAAGTCAGCGGTTTCACGGGTGCGGGTTTCTGTAGGGAAGTTCTTTTCAATACCGTCTTCTTCTGTGCCGCCAAATGGTGGGTTAGTGACAATAACGTCTAGCTGTTCATCCCAACTTGAAAGCGGTTTATTTAAGGTATTGCCGTGTTTAACTTGTACGGGTACTTCAATGCCGTGTAGTAGCATATTGGTAGTACACAGTAAGTGCGGTAATTGCTTTTTCTCAACGCCGTGAATTTGCTTTTGTAGCGTTTGATGATCGGCCGCTGTTTTAACAAAGTTGTCTTTTACATGGTCAAAAGAACACGCTAGAAAGCCGCCAGTACCACAAGCAGGATCCATAATGCTTTCACCTAGTTTAGGGTCAACACGGTTAACCATAAAGCGCGTTACTGCACGTGGCGTATAAAACTCACCGGCATTACCTGCGCTTTGTAAGTCTTTTAATATTTGCTCGTATAAATCGCCAAACAGGTGGCGCTCTTTTGAATCGGTAAAGTCTATTTCGTTAAGCTTGTTGATCACTTGGCGTAGTAATGTGCCGTTTTTCATGTAGTTAAAGGCATCGCTAAAGGCTTCTTTAACCACAAAGCCACGCGGGTTAAGGTTTATTGGTGCGGTTAAGTTTTTAAGATCGCTAAAGAGCTTGTCGTTAACAAATTCAAGTAATTCATCACCAGTAATACCTTCGTTGTCTTGCGCCCAGTTGCGCCACAAGTATTCACTTGGGATCGGCTCTTGGTAGTTTTCCAGTTCAAACTCTAGTGCTTCTTCTTGGGCATCAAATATTTTTAAGAAAAGTAACCAAGACATTTGCCCTAGGCGTTGTGCATCGCCGTCTACACCGGCGTCTTTACGCATAATATCTTGGATGGATTTGATTACTGAACTAACTGACATGTATAACTCTACTTATTCTTTTGATCATAAAAGGAAAAAATGCACCAGTGCTTAGCTTATGGTGCAAGTAATATTATTTATTTAACGTTTAGATTGTTTCAAAAAGCTTAAACTAACTGGCTTTATCGGTTTCGTTATGTTGATAAAGCGCTGTTTCTAATTCGGTTATGGCTCGATCATACCCTTTTCTGTTGCCAAAGGCTTGCTTTGCTATCTCCATTGGCTTGCCCATTTGATCGAACGGTTGAACTTTAAGCACATGAATACTTTCTATTTCGGTAACACCTGCATCGGCGTACTTATCAAGTAAGGCATTAAGCACGGTTTGCGCCTGTTCTGAATACTTGGTGAAGTAGTTGCGCTTTTTAACGTTATTAGCGCGCTCTTTACGAGTTAGTGGTGGCTGGTCAAAGGCAACATGGCAGATAAGGTCGAACGGGTCGAGATCTTTACTAATATCATCTTCGAGCGCTTGCCAAATTACGCCCTCGGTTGCCAGTTCGTCAATAATGGTTTGTTTACGTTCAGCGGCGTTCCACTTGCGGGTAAAGTCATCAAGCGAGGTAAACTGCTTTTGAATAGTTTTACGGGTGTAATCTTTAAATGACTCGGTTACTAGCTTCCCGTCGCTGTCGTAATACTGCACACGCTCAGCCATTTTTTTAACAGGCACGCCGGATACTTGGAATTTGATAAAGCGCTTTTCTTCTTCGTCTTCACCCCAGTCACTATCAATTTCAACATCGCTTTGGCTATTGGTGTTATCGCCAGTATCATAATCTTGCTCGGGTTCGCTAAAGGGATCGACAGCGTCACTTGTTAAATCATCAAAGAAAGTGTCGTCTTCGTCGTCAATAATATCTTTAGGGCTACTTTCCATGATCTTAACGGCTTCACCATCAAATTTTTCATCGGCAAACAATTCAGTCGCTTTTTTAAAGTCGAGAATGGTAAACCATAGCTTGCCAAACCTGTCGTCGATACGTGTGCCTCGGCCAATGATTTGTTTGAACTTGGTCATCGATTGAATGTTTTGATCAAGCACCACTAGTTTACAGGTTTTAGCATCAACGCCTGTGGTCATTAACTCTGAAGTGGTGGCAATTACAGGATAAGCTTTTTTAGGGTTGATGAAGTTATCAAGTTGAGCTTTACCTATTTCATCATCACCGGTGATTTTCATCACGTATTTATCATTTTTAGCCACTTGTTCAGGGTTGAGGTTAACTAAAGCACGACGCATACGATCTGCGTGGTCGATGTCGTTACAAAAGATGATGGTTTTTGCCATAGGATCGGTACGTTGCAAGTAACTGGTAATGGTTTGTGCTACTAGCTCGGTGCGGTTTTTTATGACTATGGTGCGATCAAAGTCTTTGATATTGTAGATACGATCATCAATCAATTCGCCGTTATCATCCATTTGATTTTTTTCAGGTCGCCAGCCTTGAACGTCAATATCAAGATCAACTCGAACAACCTTGTATGGCGCTAAGAAGCCATCTTCAATACCTTCTTTTAATGAATATGTGTAAGTAGGTTCACCGAAGTAATCGATGTTAGATACTTCATCGGTTTCTTTTGGTGTTGCCGTTAAACCAATTTGCGTAGCTGAGCTAAAGTATTCGAGTATTTCACGCCACGCGCTATCTTCGCTCGCACTACCACGGTGGCACTCGTCAATAATAATTAGGTCGAAGAAGTCTTTATCTACTTGTTTAAACGCTTTTTGGCTTTCTTCTGGGCCAGTTAATGCTTGATACAATGCCAAGTGTATTTCGTAAGCAGGATCAACCTTGCGCCCTGTTACTTTGGTCATGGCTTGGCCGAAAGGCTGAAAATCGTTAATTCGGGTTTGATCAACCAGTATGTTTCTATCTGCCAAGAACAAAATGCGCTTTTTCTGACGAGATTTCCATAAGCGCCAAATAATTTGAAAAGCGGTATAAGTTTTACCTGTACCTGTTGCCATAACGAGCAACATACGGTTTTTACCTTGAGATACAGCTTCAATGGTTTTATTGATGGCCTGTAGTTGATAATAACGCGGCGCTTTGCCACTGCCATCATCATGATAGTCTTGAGTGATCAACGGTAGCTGTGACTCTTTAAAGCCACGATAAGCGCAGTATTTTTGCCAAAGCTGTTCGGGGGTTGGAAAGTCTGAAAGTTCTAAGCGAGTTTCAAGCTGCGTAGGGTTAGTTTTATCATGAAAGATAAAACCATCGCCGTTTGAAGCAAAAACAAAAGGTACTTCGAGCAAACGAGCGTAATCTAACCCTTGCTGCATGCCCTTGCCTATCTCGTGTTTATTAGCCTTAGCCTCAATAACCGCCAGTGGCATGTTAGGTTTATGGTAGAGCACAATGTCAGCAGACTTAACCGTTTTACGCACACCGAGTTGGCCGCGAACGATAACTTTCCCATCACGCAACTTAACTTCTTGGCGTATTTGAGTCATGACATTCCAACCGGCATCTAGTACCGATGGCATGATAAATTTAGTGATTATGTCGGTTTCGGAGAGCTTCTTTTTGTCCATGATTTAGCCTTGGTATTGCTGCTTGTCCATTATGCAGTATACAAAGTGCGATAACTGTTAAAGTTTGTCAACAAAATTTGATGAAAAGTTAATTTAAATCAACAATTTGATGTGTGATAAAAAAATGAAAAATAAAATGTTCGTTAACGGAATGTTAGAGGATATTCGTGTTGTCGTCATTGTATATTGAAATATTTAGATAGTTTTCTTGTAGTTGATGCATTTATACAAATTCTCCGGCCTATACGTGAGCTATAGGTATTGGAGCAAATAGTGTATTAAACAAATTAGCTATGAGGTTGTACGTTGATTTCAGCTTGACGTTTAAAGTCTCTTAACGAAATTCTATCAACAATATTAGTATAAAACTTCCCATTGCTGATGCTTATATCATCAGCAGACATAACAAACTGACGTGTATTTTTTATAACCCACTTAGTGTCAGTACTTTTAACTTTATCTTTATCAATTATCGCTATAAACAACTCATAACCTTCATTTATAACGTAGTTGATTTGCTTCCTCCTTTCATTTTGACCAAGTCTTTCGTCACCATCTATTTCTTCAAATATAAATACAGACTTTTTCTCTATTTCGACATCCCAACACCTGAGTAGCACTTGCTTTCTTGCATGGTTAATAGCCCCCCAGCTCCAGTTTAAATTAACAAGAGGAAATCCAACAAACTTAAATAAATCCGTATTATTGTAGGTAATTGCCATAAATTAATGACCCTGTTTATGATTGAGAGTTAAAATAAAGATCAGTTTAGTTGTCTATTTATTACTCTTTTGCCTACGCGACGCCAACCCCATCATCCCGAGTACAAAGATATCTGTTGTTGATTGTTCTGGGACTTTGTATTTACCAAACGGTAGCTACCGTCCATAGCCATTTTCTTTGGCATGATTTTTATAGGACGTTTCATTTATTCCAATTTTACCGTTACGATATTTTTTATCGCATGTCTTACAAGCAATATTATTTGTAATTTGAATTTGCTGCCTTACATATTGCAAATAGTTACCGCAATAGTCGCAATACCGGCTCGAATTGTACATGAAGAAATGAATGATTCCGCAAATAAAAAAAATTAAAAGCAAAATTGGTTGCCCTGTAACAAAGCATAAAAAGAAACAAAAAAAGCCACCTAATAATATTAATAAAGCAAATCTGTTTTTTCGGATGATTTCATCATTCATACGATAACAATCCTTAGATAGGTAAACCTTAATGACCTAGCCAATGTTTTTGTCATTGTTTATCTAATTTATTTATAATACAAATGAAATTACCTTTATATTACAGGTATATCAAGTATTTACTGATTTCCTTTAATACACTTTTGGATAAAATTGCTTAGCTCGGTTTCTCTAGTGAAACCGAGCTAAGGATAAACTATTCGTATTGACAAAAAATTATTACAGAACTCATCGTGAAAAATTGATATTTTTTCTATAGTTGTTCTGTATATATATAGATGCCCCCGCCACTTTTAGCTGTATGGTCCATGGGGGGGGCTGATAACACTTTTTTTTGCTAACCTTTAATAATTACCGAACAACATAACCATCCTCATCTAGAGCAGGCATATCTTCAAACCTGATATGGTTCTTAGGTAACAAACCTTTAATAGCCCGACCATCCGCATTGCGTTGCGTTATATCACGTATAATGTCATCAACGGTTGTTGTCACCTGAACATCAAGATAAAGACCAGAAACCTTCGCTAGCTTGTCCCAAGCATTAACACGCGCGGCTGAAGTGCTTCGTTCCCCCCTATCCATCGCTTCTTTCAATAAACCCGTTAATATCATTTCGCGGTTAATGAAAGTTTCAGCGGATAGTTTATCTAAATGCATTTTAATAGCGTTACGGATGTCAGGTTTGGTTAATAGTTCGCTAGCTATAGAACGAGATGTCTTTTCAGAATAACCCGCGCTAATTGCCGCTCTGCTACCGTTAAAGTCGATTGCATATTCTTCGACGAAACGGTCTTGCTTAGTGGTTAGTTCGGTCATGGTTTACCTCTTTTTTATATTATTAGTTTCATGTTTAACGTTTGGTTACTACGGCAGTTGAGCCATACCCACCTTTGGTTCATCTACGTAGTAGACGGATATGCGGGTATACGGGTATTCAGCATTTACAGTGGTTTCACGGTATGTTTCACGGCCATATCCAGTAGTTTTAGCGGATATGCGGGTAAACTTCTCTCTAGGTCAATAGAAATAGGTTACCCGCGTATAATTTGGTTATAAATGGGTATGTGGATTACCTATTCATCGACCACTACGTGTATAGTCTTTGCGGCGTTGCTATGGTTACCCTCAACTTGGTGAATTCGATAATACCGACCACCTACATTCACCCGCCTAGCATTAGAAGAACCTATAGGTAATGCTTTTAAGTCATCCCCCAATTTTGATTTAGAATACTTAGTCCCAATTAGTAATTGATCCATAAGCACAGGTCGCTTTACAACACCGCCTTCATCGTCTTTCAACGAAATAACCCCGCGGACAATGTAACTAAAAGTGGTATGTTCTTTTGATTCACTGCTAGCTTTATTTGTATTGATGGCATCTGGCAGGTCA
>Ga0209395_1005770_pt1 | contig 13764 bp, 14 predicted proteins | sample GOMGulsemesocosm_3_FD_184635 | JGI IMG/M metagenome (GOLD analysis project Ga0209395, IMG submission 184635) | Methane-oxidizing microbial communities from mesocosms in the Gulf of Mexico - GOM9D Gulf of Mexico (SPAdes) (version 2) | ecosystem: Environmental > Aquatic > Marine > Cold seeps... | reverse complement strand
TTCTTATTATTGTATTGCTAATTATAACTACAAAATACCTCTTAAAAATGATTCATTTTTTAACATTTTTAAATTCATAAACCTTTATGAAAAAACTACATTATTTAATGCTCGCATTTGCCGTAACACTGGGTGCTTGTGATAGTAAAAAAAACAACGATTCGATGGAGAAAAAATCTTCTGAAAACCCTATTTTATCGGAATGGAGTACGCCTTTTGGAGTACCACCATTTGATGTCATAAAAGCGGAGCACTATATGCCTGCATTTGAAGCTGCTTTTAAAGAAAATAAAGCGGAAATAGATGCTATTATCAGTCAAAAAGAAGCTCCTACTTTTGAGAATACCATTTTAAAAATGGAAAGAGCAGGGAAGACCCTTAGTAAGGTTAGTCGCGTATTTTCTGCGGTAAATGCCGCCCATTCTAATAAAGAAATAAGAGATATTGCGAGTGAAATTGCTCCAATAAGGGCAAAGCACAGCGATTATATCAGTTTAAATACCGACTTGTTTAAGCGAGTAGATGTTGTATATACAAACAGAGAGACCGCTAAATTAAATGCAGAGGAAAGTAAATTATTAGAAGAAACCTATAAAGGATTTATCCGTTCTGGAGTAAATTTGACGGGAGAAGCTAACACTCGTTTACGTGAGATAAACAGCGAAATGGCTTCCTTGGCTGAAAAATTCGGAAAAAATGTCTTAGAAGAAACCAATAAATTTGAACTGTTTATTGATGATAAAAAAGATTTAGGAAACCTTCCGTCTAGTTTAACGGCAATAGCCGCGAATGAAGCAAAAACACGCGGACATGAAAAAGGTTGGTCTATCACGCTACAACGACCTAGTATTAATCCATTTTTACAAGCATCTACTAATCCAGAATTGCGTCAAAAAATGTATGATGGATATGCCTTACGTGGAGATAACAATAATGAATTTGACAATAAAAAAGTCTTAGAGCAATTGGTGAGCTTACGGGTAGAACGTGCTCAATTATTAGGATTTGAATCTCATGCTGCATTTAAATTATCAAATGCCATGGCAGAGAACCCTGAAAATGTATATGATTTTTTAGATAAATTATGGCCAGCTGCATTGGAAATGGCGAAGAAGGAAGCAGTTGCCTTACAAGATTTTAAAAACAAAGAAATTGAAGGTTTGCCAGAATATAAAAATAGTGCTGCTGCTGACAAAACCTTAACTGGTGGAGATTGGAGACATTATGTAGAAAAAGTTAGAAAGGAACGCTATGCGTTTGACGAAGACGAAATGCGTCCTTATTTTGAATGTGGTGCTGTTATGCAAGGTGCATTTAAAGTAGCAACGGAATTATTTGGGATTACTTTTAAAGAATTGAACGATATGCCTAAGTGGCATAAAGACCAACAGGTTTTTGAAGTGTTAGAGGCCGATGGAACGCATATTGGTATTATATATATGGATATGTTTGCGCGTGAAAGCAAGCGTGGTGGAGCATGGATGAATAGCTTAAGATCACAGTCTAAATTGGACGGGGATGTAAGTCCTATTGTAACCAATAACTGTAATTTTCCTCCTCCAACGGATGGTGAACCGTCGTTATTATCATTCTCACAAGCTCAGACCTTGTTTCACGAGTTTGGTCATGGATTACACGGATTATTATCTGATGTAACTTTTTCCTCTTTATCAGGAACCAATGTACCTCGTGATTTTGTGGAGTTTCCTTCTCAAGTGATGGAAAACTGGATGAGCGATCCAGCTGTTTTAAAATTATATGCAAAACACTATAAAACAGGAGAGGTTATCCCGGATGCCTTGGTGGAAAAAATGAACAAAGCCAATCAATTTAATGCTGGATTTAGAACCGTAGAGTATATGGCGGCAGCTTATTTAGACATGGCTTTCCATAGTTTAAAAGAAGGTGATAATATTGATGCTCGTGAATTTGAAAAAACAGAAATGGAGCGTATTGGGCTGATTGAACAAATTATTCCTCGTTACCGTGCTACCTATTTTAACCATGTATTTTCTGGTGGATATTCTTCGGGATATTACAGCTACTTATGGTCAGAAGTCTTGGATTCAGACGGATTTGAAGCGTTTAAAGAAACGTCCATTTTTGACAAAGAAACGGCAAAGAAATTACGTAAAGTATTGTCTCAAGGAGGTACAAAACCAGGTATGGAATTGTATAAAGAATTCCGTGGGAGAGCACCTGAAATGGAACCTTTAATGCGTAAGAAAGGGTTTACCAAATAGTATTGAGATATTAGATGTTAGTATTGAGACGCGTGGAAATGGATACTGGATGTAAGAATCAGGAAACAGGAGACAAGACGTAGTACTCGATATGATACAAAAGACCACCTGATTAATTATATTAGGTGGTTTTTTTGTTGTAGTTATTAGTATTCTCCTTCATATCTCTAACACGCGCATCCGTCATCCTCGCGAATGCGGGGATCCAGCGTTAGGAAAGTGCGCAACAATACTCAGTAACTGAGATAAGAAGACGCAGTCTAAAACACCCTAAGTCCTATGTCCTGATTCCTGCACCCATATCCGTAACAATGGGCAACTAATATCTCAATACTTTTTTTAATTCCTATTTACCTCTATTTGTAGTTTTTTTGTTCAATACAAAAAAATAAGATAAGTGCCTGAAAGCTTGAAGCATACTTATTGGTAAGAATGGGCTACTAACGTTTCAATACTAATACCTCACTACTTTTTCTTAAAATACTACAATTCTAAACTTTAAAAACCTATATTTGTAGTATTATGGGAAAAATATCAAAAAATATTCGTCATTTACGCAAATTAAAGGATTTAACACAAGAGCAGTTTGCCGATGAAATAAGTGTAACCAGGTCTCGTATTGGGTCTTATGAGGAGGGAAGGTCTGAGCCTTCCATTGCTACATTAATAAGCATTGCTACTTATTTTAATTTACCTGTAGATGTGTTGATTAAAAGTGATTTAACAGCCGCTACGGATGCATCCTTTATAGAAATAGGAAATCAACGTGTGTTATTTCCAATTGCCGTGGACGGAGAAAACGAAGATTTGATAGAAATTATTCCAATTAAAGCATCGGCAGGGTATCTTCGAGGTTACTCGGATCCTGAGTATATAGAGCATTTGGATAAAATTAAATTACCCTTTTTGCCTACAGGTAAACACCGTGCATTTCCAATAAAAGGAGATTCTATGTTGCCTGTAAAAAGTGGTGCGTATATTGTAGCGAAGTTTATAGAAGATATTCGCGACGTGAGAGACGCTCACACCTATATAGTGGTGACATTAAATGATGGAATTGTATACAAACGTGTATTTGATAAAATGGAAGAACATCAATGTTTATTGTTGGTTTCAGACAATAAAAAATACGATCCTTATTATGTACCAGCCAATGAAGTATTGGAATTATGGGAATTTACTTGTAGTATCAATACGCAGGAATACGATGAGCACGAACTTAAATTGAGCAGTATTATAACAATGTTTAACGACTTAGGAGTTGAGTTGAAAGAACTTAAAAAACGACTGAATTAAAAATTTTTATTCATTTTTATCCATTGAGTTTTTATTAATTTAGACAGGAATTTACAATGCGTTACGCAATTATTGATATTGAAACTACCGGCATGGGCGTTCAGGGGAATAAAATCACCGAGATAGCCATTTTTATCCACAACGGAACACAGGTTATCGATACCTACGATACCTTGATTGACCCAGAATGTGCCATACCCTATAATATTACCCAACTTACTGGTATTACCAACGCCATGGTGCAAGGGGCTCCTAAGTTTTACGAAGTGGCCAAAGAAATTATTGAATTTACCGAGGACTGTGTTTTTGTAGCCCACAATGTAAGTTTTGATTTCAACGTAATGAATAAAGAGTTTAGCGAGCTAGGCTTTACTTTTAAACGTAAAAAATTATGTACCATTCGTTTGTCTAAAAAATTGATTCCGGGATTATCGTCTTACAGCTTGGGAAAAATGTGTGTTTCTCAGAATATTGTGATAAAAAATCGCCACCGTGCTAAGGGTGACGCAGAAGCAACCGTAATTTTATTTGACAAACTATTGGATTTAGATACTGATAATGCTGTATTTGATTCGTTTTTAAAGCCCAATTCCAGACAAGGAACCCTACCGCCTTTAATGTCCAAAGAAACAGTAGATGCACTTCCAGAGACGGAAGGGGTCTATTATTTTAAAAATACCGAAGGGGTAATTATCTATGTAGGAAAAGCTAATAATATAAAACAGCGAGTACTGAGTCATTTTTACGATAAAAAAAATAAAGAAGTGGCTATGTCTATGCTAACTGCCGATGTTACCTACGAATGTACGGGTAGCGAATTGTTGGCATTATTGTTAGAATCGGCAGAAATTAAACATTATTTTCCTCAATTCAATAGAGCACAACGCCGCTTGAACGAAAGTTATGGGCTGTTTAGTTTTAAAGACAGAGACGGAATCGTACATATAGGCTTTAATAAGTTAAAGTCCATTCAAGATCCTATTGTTAAGTTTTATACCAGTACGGAAAGTCGTGTTTTTTTAGAGCAATTATGCGAGGAATTTGAACTCTGTCCTAAATACTGTCATCTACAAAGCAATGTAAGTGCTTGTTTTCATTTTCAATTAAAAAAATGCAAAGGTGTTTGCCAAAACAAGGAAATCATAGCATCTTATAATGCGCGTGTAAAAGAAGCTATTGACTTTGCTAGTATGGAAAACGAAACTTATACCATCAGTCAAAAAGGACGTAATAAGGACGAGAAGGGATTTGTTTTAATAGAAAAAGGAATTTATAAAGGCTATGGCTACGCCGATAAAAATACGGAGTTTACAAGCCTAGAGGAGTACAAGACTATTTTGATCCCTCAAAAAGACAATAGAGATATTCAGCGTATTTTAAAAAGTTGGAAGCGAACTGAAGAGAAAAGAGTTACAGAAGAAGGAGAGGTAGCGTTTTCTTTCCTACAAAAATGGTGGACAAACGATGATTTAGAATCAGAAAAAAACAAAAAAGAAATTGATAAGGAGTTGAATTTGACCAATGTTGGATTGTTTGGCTTGATGTAGTTATGGAGCTGATGCTTTTAGCATATTTACAGTTGTTTTAAGTACTCTCAATTCAAATATAGGAATTTTTAAAAATGGAAACTTTAAATAATGTTTTACGAAAAGAAGTTTGTTTATTGTTTTTTTATAATCGTTAAATGAAACCTCAATTACATAAATATTTAAATAGGTTTGTTATTTTTAATAACGAGGAAATGACAGAAATTTATTCGTGTTTAAAACTCGAATATTTTGCGAAAAAGGCATTCATTTTACAAGAAGGAGCGTATTGTAATTCCTATTACTTTATATTAGATGGTTTGGTACGGTCTTTTTATATAGATACTAAAGGGGGCGAAAAAATCACTCAATTTGGATTGGAAAATTGGTGGGTTACAGATTTGGCTAGTTTTGTGATGCAATCTCCATCTCATACGGCAATTCAAGCGGTAGAAAACACAAAAGTGTTGACACTCTCTAAGGAGAAGTTTGAACAATTATGTGTAAAATTTCCAAAATTTGAACGTTTATTTCGTTTAATTACAGAGAAAACTTTAATCGCTGTTCAGCGGAAAAATAATGTCTATTTACAAATGTCTAGTAAAGATCGTTATCGGGATTTAGTGACCAACTTTCCTATATTTGCACAACGAGTTCCTCAGTATATGATAGCCTCTTACTTAGAAATAACACCTGAATATTTGAGCCTTTTAAGAAAAGAATAAGGAGTTTATTTTTATTAAGATACCTTAAGTAAAACCATGATTTTTGATGTTAATTTTGTCTAATAAATCTAAATTGACACTAAAATGGAACGAATTGCATTCAATCAAATCCCTAAAGAAATGGTAGCACAATTAATGGCTATGGAAACCTATTTAAATACTTCTATTGAAGATATGCAACTTCTAGAATTAATGCGGCTACGCGTGGCACAGATAAATAAATGTGGCTATTGCATAGACATGCATTTTAAAGAGTTAAGACATGCTGGTGAAACGGATTTGCGTATAAATATGTTGAGTATATGGAAAGAAACTAGCTTTTTTACGGTAAAAGAAATGGCTGTTCTTGCTTTTACTGAAGCCTTAACAGAAATATCACATCACGAAATTTCTGATGCCATGTACCAGGAGTTATCATCGTATTTTAGTACAGAAGAAATTTGTAATCTTACTGCTGCAATTGCGCAAATTAACACATGGACACGACTGGTTCGTACATTTAAATTTACCCCAGGAAATTATCAAGTAACTAATAATAGGGGGTAGGCTATTTTAAATAGACGAGCCTATCTAAGATTTATTTTTTTACAAGGATTATTTCTAAATACTACCCTTATTAAATTTTTAAATTATAGATATACTCGTCTATTCTAATTAGGACACAGTAGTTGTATTTTCTTTACTAAATGCAATTTACTTTGTTTGTTCTCGATCTCTAGGCTTGATAATCATTCTAAATGATTGGTCTTTATAAATATAATATCCTGTCCAATCATACACCGCTCTCAGTTTGTTTCTGAAATTTACTAGAGACATTATGTGAACAAAAATCCAAATAAACCAAGCAAAAAAACCGTTCATATGGTATTTATGTTTCGGAGTATCCAATACTGCTTTGTTACGTCCTATAATGGCCAAAGATCCTTTATCAGTATATTTAAAGGGCTTCCATAATTGGTTTGTGAAATTTAAATTATTCCCTAAGTTTTGAGCTTGCTGTATGGCTACTTGGGCTACTTGGGGATGTCCTTTAGGAGCGTTTTCATCACCTGTTATTATTGCACAATCACCTAAGGCATAAATATTGTTATATCCTTGTATTAGATTGTTAACATCGGTTTTAAATCTTTTGCCAGGGCCAAGACAATCAGTAGAAAATCCTTCAAACTTTCTTGCAGTAATTCCAGCGGCCCAAATCAAGTTTTTAGTATGAATTTCATTACCATCAGACAAATACACTATTTCATCTTTAAAATCTTTAACTAAGGTGTTTAATTTAATTTGAACATTTAGTTCGGTTAACTTTTCATAGGTGTATTGTTGTGACTTTTTAGACATTGGTGCAAGTACGGTATCTTGACCATCTATCAGATATATTTCACCCAAATCTTCTAAACTTAGTTCTGGATAATCTTTCCGGATGATATGTAGCTGCATTTCTGCAAAAATCCCTGAAAGTTCAACACCTGTAGGACCGGCTCCTGCAATTACATAGGTTAATAATTTTTTACGCTGCTTAGTGCTTTCCAATCGTGTAGCCCTTTCTAAACGAGTAAATATTACATTTCGTAAGGATAAGGCATCAGAGATAGTTTTCATAGGAAGGCTCAAGGATTCTATGTTTTTATTACCAAAATAATTGGTCTCTACACCCGTAGCCATTACTAAAATATCATATGTTAATGTTCCATTACTCAATATGATTTTTTGTTCTGTTGGTAACACCTTTTCTAAGGTTCCTAACCAAAAACGCACATTTTTTTTATTCCTTAATATTTTTCTAAAAGGGTAACTTATAGCAGAAGGTTCCATTAAACCTGCGGAAACTTGATATATTAATGGAGGGAAAAAGTTATAGTTGTTAGTATCTACTAAAACAATATTAAATTTATTGGAACTGTCTAATTTATTGATGAGTTCCAATCCGGCAAATCCTCCACCAACAATAACAATGGTACTTTTATTTTTCATATTTACAGTGCTATATACCTAGAATATTATGCAAAGCGTTTGTTTTGTGTTGATAGCTAGATATTTGAATAAACACACTACAAAGGCCCTGTTTTTGAACTATAAAAGTACGAATTTCCTATGGTTTTATTAACCAATTCCACTGGGTAGTGAATGATTTTAAGAAAAAATAAAAGAAGTATTGGGGAAAATATTATTTTGTGATGCCAAATTATCATCAATTTTAAAAGTGCGCACGAGAAGACTCGAACTTCCACGGAGTTTCCTCCACCAGCCCCTCAAGCTGGCGCGTCTACCAATTCCGCCACGTGCGCAGTATTTAAACAAAAAAAGTTAAGCACTATGCTTAACTTTTTGTGACCTGGCTGGGGCTCGAACCCAGGACCACCTCCTTAAAAGGGAGGTGCTCTACCAACTGAGCTACCAGGTCAATTGCAATGCGTGATTGCGGTTGCAAATATACAATGTAAAAGCAATATAACAAGTGTTTTTTAATTTTTTTTATGGATATTTGTAATATAATTCAATAGCACTCTTTTGCTTTAATGCTAAGTTTTTGTGCACCAATGGTATGATGAATAATAAATTGTGAAAAATAATTCTAAATATTAAAAAAACGTATGAAACTGGTACTTTTAGGTTATATGGGATGCGGAAAATCAACGGTTGGAAAACAGTTAGCAAGTGCTATGGGTCTTAAATTTGTTGATTTAGATGCTTATATTGAAATTAAAGAAGAGGCTACTATTAAAGAAATATTTGACACGAAAGGAGAAATCTATTTCAGAAAAATTGAAACCTCTTATTTGAAAGAACTCATGAGCGATATGGAACATGATGTTATTTCGTTGGGAGGAGGAACTCCATGTTTTGGTGAGAATATGGACATCATTAATATGAATAGTACATCGATGTATTTAAGAGCCACTATTCCTACGTTATTTACTCGTTTAAAGAAAGAACAAGCTACGAGACCCTTAATTCAAACAATAGGGTTAGATAAGCTAGAAGAATTTATTGGGAAGCACTTATTTGAACGAGGATTTTTTTACAACAGGGCAGAAAAAATTGTTACTGTAGATAGAAAATCAATTGAGGAAATAGTTGCAGAAATTAAAAAGCACCTTAGTTTAAATACACAGTGGCAACATCGTTTTTAAACACTACATCTATGTGTTCTCTTAGTGAAGTAGACAACGAAATTCCTTTAAAATCAGCTTTTACTGGGTATTTTTTATGGTTTCTATTCACTAAAACAGCTGTTTTAAATCGCAATAGAGGAACCTCCAAGAAATGTTTAATACCATAAATAAGCGTGGTTCCAGAATTTAAAACATCATCAATTAATACTAATGATTTTGATTGATATTCTTTAGTGTCTAGGGAAGTACTAACGGTACCGATAGGATTTTTTTTGTCAATAATCACCTCACAAACAAGAACATTTAAAGGAGATATTTCTCTTAAAGCTTCTGCAATTTTATGAGTAAACACAAAACCATTTCCGTTAATACCCGCTAAAATAATCTCAGACTCTTCTACATTTTCTTCATATATCTGATAGGCAATGCGCTTGATTTTATGTTTAATTTGGGTATCATTCAGGATAATTGATCTTTCCATCGGAGTCATTATTTTTTTTCAAAGATACTAAACAATTCAGTATTCCTTCGTTCTTCTACGGAATTATAACATTGTTCTAAGGTTATAATCTCAAATTTTCTAGAAAACAATTTTTTATATTCACTTTCCGATCCGCCAAAGGGAGGTCCTTTCTCAGTTAATGGAAAGTCAAATAGTAATCCAGCTAATTTTCCCGATTGTTTTAATAAGGAGTGCATTTGCATGACATAGGATTCCCGTAACAATGGACTTAAAGCACAAAAGAAGGTTTGTTCTAAAATTAAATCGTACTGACCGTCATGTTCAAAAAAATCCGATCGAATCAAGTTGCTTTTAGGAAAACTAGGTATTCGTTCCACTAAATTCAATAGCGGTTGTTGTGCAATTTCTACAACGGTAACATTTTTAAACCCTTGCTGGTGTAAATAAGCTACTTCGTAGCCATTTCCTGCACCAGGAATCAATATGGAGGTGTTTTTGTCCTTTAACTGATCAATATATGCTTTTAATGGGGTAGAAACAGTACCTAAATCCCAACCCAAAAACGAAGATTTGTATTTAGTTTCCCAAAAAGTTTGTGAAAAATTATTCTTCATTTGTAAATTCGTCTATTTCCCTTCTGTCTTTTTTGGTAGGTCTCCCAGCTCCTTTTTTGCGGTAGTAATCCTTGGAATATTTTAACAATTCTTGCTTTTCAAATTCTTCCTTCGGTGTTAAGTCTTTACGATATAAGTCCACTAATTTGGCTCCTACTCGATTTTTTGGAATGTCTAATACCTGCAATTTATAATTTATTTGGTTTTTACGTACCAAAAGCGATTCGTTTCCAAAGAGCATTTTGGAAGGTTTTTGATTGTTTCCATCTATCTTAACATGTCCTTTTTTGCACGCCTCAGTGGCTAAACTACGTTTTTTGAACATTCTTATGCACCATAAATATTTATCAATTCTCATAAAAAGTTAAAATTTATTTTTTCTCTTTTAACAAAGGTATGAAAATACTATCTTGCGGCGTAAAAAACATTGAAAATGAATGTGCATTATGTGTCATTTATTTGAATAACAATGAAAATCATTTAATATTAGATCGATAAAAAATAAAAGATGAAATTAAAAAACATAGTAGTTTTATGTACCCTTGCCTTTTTAGGGTTAGCTTGTAGTAGCTCTAGTAGCAGTGATGATAATTTTGATCATGCTGGGCAAGCAATTGAGGATGATGCCGCTTTATTAACTTATTTTGACGAGCATTATTTACATAGTGATGGTGAAATTTGGACTATTGGTGACGTAGAAGGTGCTGCACCGGCCGAAGAACAAATTCCTTTAACGGATCAAGTTTCTGTTCAGAATGTTACCTTGGACGAAATAGCTTATAAATTATATTATTTAAAAACTGCGGATGGAGTAGGTGTTGCACCTACTAAGGTAGACTCTGTGTTAACAACTTATAGAGGATCATTATTAGATAGTACAATATTTGATTCTAGAAGTTCTGTTGTTTGGTTTGACTTATTGAGTGTGGTAAAGGGTTGGTCTTATGGTTTTACTAATTTTAATGCAGGAGAAATTGTTAAATATGAAGATGAATCTTTTGATTTTAAAAACAATGGTGCTGGATGGATTTTCTTCCCTTCAGGATTGGGGTATAAGAATTTTGCACAGAGTATAATTCCAGAAAACTCCCCGCTAGTTTTTAAAATAGAATTAATGGCGGTTAATACATCTGACCACGATAGAGACGGGGTTGCTACCAAAGATGAAGATTTAGATAACGATGGTGATATTTATAATGATGACACAGACGGTGATGGAACTCCAAATTTTGCTGATTCTGATGATGACGGCGATGGAATTCTTACCAAAGATGAAGACGCGAATGGCGATGGTGACTTAACTAATGACGATACGGATGGAGATAGTATTCCTGATTATTTAGATGCAGATAATTAACATCCAATAACTCATAAAAAGAAGCCAAACTAGTAATTAGTTTGGCTTTTTTTATGCCGCTACTTTTCTAGATATTAAAATGATCCAACATACCCTAAAATTGTAGTTGACATCTTTGAGAAATTAATGAATACTCAAATGGAGAACGACCATTACGAACAATTGCTAGACTAGATTTTGGGTTTAACGACTTAAATGCAGCAGTGGAACCAATTCGAAAAGTAAGTTTAGTTTCTTTGGGCATAGAAGGGCTTGGTGGTTCAAAAAAAGTCCTAAGAAATACTGTTTTATAGTTAAAGATGCTTCTTTGTGTTCATTTTTTATGAATGTAAGCATTGTGAATTGGGTAATGAGCAGTACTTGTCTATAAACCATTATATCTACAAGTGTAAAAAGATACTAATACGCCGTTATTAAAAAGAGCATTTATATTGGAATTGTTGAGCTTATGGGATACTAAAGAAATCTTAAAGTTTTACATATTTGAAAATCTTTAACATTTATTTCGCAAAAAACTTGATTGATTCTCTGCATCTTTGGGTTGTTAGTAATCTTTATGAATAAAATAGCAAACGAATTAGGTACAGAAAAGATCAGTAAATTACTGATAAAGCAAGCTGTTCCAGCATCTATCGGAATCCTGATAATGTCATTAAATATGATAGTGGATACCATTTTTGTTGGAAGATGGATTGGCATTATGGCCATTGCAGCTGTGACTGTGGTGTTACCTATTGCCTTTTTTATTTCCTCTATTGGAATGGGAATAGGTATTGGAGGGAGTTCAATTATTTCTAGGGCACTAGGTTCTAAAAATTATGACCTTGCCTTTAAAACTTTTGGGAATCAGGTTAGTTTAACTGTGATAATGTCAGTGTTATTTGGAATCATAGCAACCCATTTTTATGCACCGCTTTTACAATTGTTTGGAGCTAATGGAGCTATTGTTCTTCCAGCAACAAGCTATTTTCAGGTAGTTATGTACGGCGTTCCTTTTTTAGCTTTTGGTATGATGGGAAACCCTGTATTAAGGGCGGTAGGTCAACAAAAATTTGCAATGTATGCCATGGGGTTACCTGCTATCGCAAATATCCTTTTAGACATATTATTTATCAAAGTATTTGATTGGGGGATTTATGGTGCTGGTTTGGCAACCTCTATTTCCTATGTTGTTTATGGTTTGTTTGTTTTGGGTTTCTTTTTATCGCCTAAAAGCAGTTTAAGAATGAAGTCCAAAAATTTTATACTGGAATTTACTATCGTAAAACAAATTATTTGTTTGGGAGGTGTTACCATTGTTAGGCAGGGTACCATTAGTTTACTAATTGTTATTTTAAATTTCACCTTATTTAAATATGGAGGGGAAATGGCTATTGCAATCTATGGGATTATTAATAGGGTGATGCTGTTTGCTTTATTTCCTGTGTTAGGAGTAACTCAAGGATTCTTACCAATTGCTGGCTTTAACTATGGCGCGAATGATACGAAAAGGGTAAAAGAAACTATTAGAACTGCTATAGTATATGGAACTGGGGTTGCACTAATTATTTTTATGGGGATTGTTTTGTTTCCTGAGGCTGTGGTTGGCATCTTTACAAAGGATACAGAATTGCTTTCAAAAACCCCTAATGCTTTGCTAATTGCATTTTTAGCTACACCTGTTATTACAACTCAGCTTGTAGGGGCAGCTTATTTTCAAGCAGCTGGTAAAGCATTTCCTGCTCTTATATTAACGCTTTTAAAACAAGGGGTTTTCTTAATCCCATTGGTATATTTACTACCTAGGTTTTACGGTATAAACGGTGTTTGGATTGCTTTTCCTATTGCAGATGTATTGTCTACAAGTATTACTGTGTTATATTTAAAAAGAGAATTAAAAAAGCATTCGATATAACACTTTTAGAAACAATATTGCGGATATTCGAGTAATGTTTGCTGTCATTGTTTTAAACAGTAGATCCATTTATGTATTCCTGATTTAATTTTGATGCAGCTGGCGGAAACGTGGGTAGATTTTTTTTAATTTAATAGTTCTTCATGTTGTTTAATACGAAAACAACGCTCTGTACCAACATATAATGGATCACCATATGTTTCTGACCATATCCCATCTAACAATTCATTGGAGATACATCGATATACAACTTCACCAGTAAAGGTAAGATTATCCTCTCCTAGGTAGCTAAAATTTATTGTTAAGATATTGTCTTTTAAAAATCCTGTACCAACTTGTTCCTGTTCGTTATTAATCCACCATTTAGCGAGTATTATATCAGTATCTAAGGTTAGTGTAAGGATACCTTTATATGTGTTATTTGATGCATCTTGATTAGTTCCGATAATGTTGTAGGTTCCTATTAAATCTTCAATAATCATAGACTCTTAGTTGTATGAGTTTGTCTTTGTAATTTTCAGCTAGTTGAATAG
>Ga0209395_1005768_pt1 | contig 13769 bp, 10 predicted proteins | sample GOMGulsemesocosm_3_FD_184635 | JGI IMG/M metagenome (GOLD analysis project Ga0209395, IMG submission 184635) | Methane-oxidizing microbial communities from mesocosms in the Gulf of Mexico - GOM9D Gulf of Mexico (SPAdes) (version 2) | ecosystem: Environmental > Aquatic > Marine > Cold seeps... | reverse complement strand
AAGCCCCAAAAAGATACGGTATTCTAAAACAACTCCTGTAATTTTTGAATTTGTTTTAATCGTCCTAAAACAATTAAATAGGTGTCCGGCACAAGCACGGTATTTGGCGCAGGATTAATGATATATTCCAGGTTTGCTTTTTTAAACCCAATAACCGAACAACCCGTTTGTTTACGCAGATCAAGATCACGAATGGTTTTATTTAAATATTCGGAAGGAAGATCATTAATAGCCACCTCCTCTAAGTTTGTAGACCCTTCTTCTGAGATTGTCAATCGCTGTACAAATTCAACTAAATCCGGAGTAACCACTAAAGACGCCATATGATCCCCTCCCAATTTATCCGGCATAATAATATTACTAGCTCCAGCTATTCTTAATTTACTAATGGATGTTTCTTTAGAAGCACGACTAATAATAGTAAACTCCTTATTAATTTGGCGCGCAGATAACACAATAAAAAGATTATCCGCATCAGAAGGTAAGGCAGCAATCAAACTCTTTGCTTTAGATATCCCAGCTCTGAGTAGTGCCTCATCCTCAATAGCATTTCCTTCTACATAAGGCACCCCTAATTCTTCTAATTCTTTAAATACTTCAGGGTTTTTATCTATCACCAAACATGGCATATTAAACTCTTTTAATTTAGCTACTGCTTGCTTTCCGTTTCTACCGTAACCACATACTACCGTATGCCCTTTTAATTTATCGATTCGTTGTTGCACTCTTTTTCGTTTAAACTGTTCAAAAATAAGACCACTTGCCAAGTATTCAGATAATACTGTAACGGCATACCCATAGGAACTAATACTGAAAATAATCAATCCGATGGTAAATAATTTCCCATTGCCATCTAAAGAATGTACTTCAGAAAAACCAACAGTTGTCATTGTAATAATCGTCATATACAAAGCATCCACTATGGTATAATTCCAAAAAGCTACATAGCCAAAAACACCAATAACACAGATTACAAATAGTAATAAAACCGCCCTATATAATTTACTTTTTATCAACATAATTTATAAATCAAATACCGAGGTTCTTTTTGTATACACTAAATCCTTCAATTTTAATAAAAACGCCAAGGTCAAATAAATCCCAAAAGATAAGCCTACTGTTACAAAGGAAATATAAATAAAAAACAAGCGCACATTAGAAACACTAATTCCTAAACGATCCGCAAATCGAGAAGAAACTGCAAAACCATGTCTTTCAAAAAAATGTCGGATGGAATGAATCCACTTCATAAAACTAAATTTTAATGCAATATACTATTTTTAGTGAGTTTGAGATTTTTTTAAAGGAAAATAAGGGACTTTTATATCTCTTTAGCAAACTCTTCTGGGAAATGTTTTGAAATTAAAAAGAAGCATATTTATGTAATAAATTCATTTTACTTAAATTTGCCCTTTTGACGATTTTTAAATGGCTAAACAACAAGAATATATAGAGGTACTAGGAGCACGTGTTCACAACCTTAAAAACATAGATGTAAAAATACCCAGAGAGCAACTAGTTGTAATTACGGGTTTGAGTGGTAGCGGAAAGTCTTCATTGGCTTTTGATACTATTTATGCAGAAGGACAACGAAGGTATATTGAAACTTTTTCTGCGTATGCTCGTCAGTTTTTAGGAGGATTGGAACGCCCTGATGTTGATAAGATTGATGGTTTATCACCTGTAATTTCTATTGAACAAAAAACCACGAGTAAAAGCCCTCGATCTACCGTAGGTACCATTACGGAGATTTACGATTTTTTACGACTTTTATTTGCCAGAGCTTCTGATGCTTATTCGTTTAACACCAATAAAAAAATGGTAAGTTATAATGATGAGCAAATTCGAGATTTAATTTTATCATCCTACGAGTCAAAAAAAATAATGGTCCTTGCCCCCTTAATCAAATCTAGAAAAGGACATTACCGTGAGTTATTTGAGCAAATAGCCAAACAAGGTTTTGTAAAAGTTAGGGTTGATGGTGAGATCAGAGAAATAGAAAAAGGCATGCGCCTGGATCGGTATAAAACGCATGATATTGAAGTAGTAGTAGATCGTTTAAAAATAGATTCAACATCTCAAAAACGCTTGGACGAAACCATAAAAACCGCCATGTATGCTGGAGACAACATCTTGATGGTATTGGATTTTGACACGGAAACACCTCGTTATTTTAGCCGAGATTTGATGTGTGAAGCCACTGGTATCTCCTACCCAAACCCAGAACCAAATGCGTTTTCTTTCAATTCTCCAAAAGGAGCCTGTGATTCCTGTAGTGGATTAGGAAGAGTAAACGAAGTAAATCTGGAAAAAATTATCCCAGACAACACACTCTCTATAAAAAGCGGAGGTATTGCCCCTCTAGGTCCTCAAAAAAACAGTTGGATTTTCAAGCAATTACAATTGATTGCAGATCGTTATAAATTTGAGTTAACCGACCCCATGCATAAAATCCCTAAAAAAGCCCTAGAGATAATACTACATGGAGGAAAAGAAAAATATGATGTATCGTCCAAAACCATGGGCGTTACTCGATCTTATGAAATAGATTTTGAAGGGATCGTAAATTTTATCCAAAGTCAGTATAAAAACAGTGAGTCCACTTCCATTAAACGATGGGCAAAAGGTTTTATGGACGATGTGTCCTGTCCTAGTTGTGAAGGTAAACGCTTAAAAAAGGAAGCCTTATATTTTAAAATCAACGAGAAAAACATCTCTGATCTAGCACAAATGGACATTGATGAGTTGGCGGAATGGTTTGCAACTATCGACAAAAAACTAACAAGCAAACAGTTGAAAATTGGGGGAGAGATACTCAAAGAAATCAGAACAAGAATTCAATTTTTATTAGACGTAGGATTAAACTACCTCGCCTTAGACCGCAGTTCAAAATCACTTTCAGGAGGAGAAGCACAACGTATTCGATTGGCGACACAAATAGGATCGCAATTGGTTGGTGTCTTGTATATTTTAGATGAGCCAAGCATTGGATTACACCAACGAGATAACGAAAAACTAATTGATTCCTTAATAAAATTACGCGATATAGGAAACTCTGTAATAGTGGTTGAACATGATAAGGACATGATAGAACATGCCGATTATGTATTGGACATAGGCCCTGGAGCTGGACATCATGGAGGAGAAATCGTAAGCGAAGGAAAATATAAGGAATTATTAAAACACGATACCTTAACCGCCGATTACCTTACAGGAAAACGCTGCATAGAAATTCCTACAACACGCAGAGAGGGAAACGGAAAAGAAATAGTCTTATCTGGAGCCAAAGGAAACAACCTGAAAAATGTGACTGCTAAATTTCCTTTAGGGACTTTTATTTGTGTGACAGGCGTATCGGGAAGTGGAAAATCTACCTTAATTAACGAAACCCTCTATCCTATTTTAAATGCACATATATATAATGGAGTAAAAGTTCCAATGCCTTATAAAAAAATAACGGGATTAGAGCATGTAGACAAGGTCATCGCTATAGACCAATCACCTATTGGAAGAACACCACGTTCCAACCCTGCGACCTACACAGGTGTTTTTGGAGAAATTAGAAGTTTATTTACAAAAACTACGGAGGCCACCATTCGCGGTTATAAACCCGGACGATTTTCTTTTAACGTAAAAGGAGGTAGATGTGAAACATGCCAAGGAGGTGGAGTTCGTGTTATTGAAATGAACTTTATGCCAGATGTACATGTGACTTGTGAAACATGCCAAGGCAAACGTTTTAATAGAGAAACATTAGAAATTAGATACAAAGGAAAATCAATTTCCGATGTCCTAAATTTCACGATTAATGATGCGTGCACTTTTTTTGAAAGTATTCCTAAAATATATCGTAAATTAAAAACCATCCAAGATGTAGGACTCGGGTATATTACCTTAGGTCAACAATCTACCACATTGTCCGGAGGAGAAGCCCAACGCATAAAATTGGCCGCTGAACTCTCAAAAAGAGATACAGGGAACACTTTTTATATCCTAGATGAACCTACTACAGGATTACATTTTGAAGATATTCGGGTATTAATGGAAGTATTGAATAAACTGACAAATAAAGGAAATACTGTCCTCGTTATTGAACACAATTTAGATGTGGTAAAAATGGCAGATTACATAATTGATGTTGGTCCTGAAGGCGGAAAAAGTGGCGGAAAAATACTTTGTGCTGGTTCACCAGAAGAAATTATAAAACATAAAAAAAGTCATACGGCAAAGTTTTTAAAAAAAGAACTATATTAGCAAGTTCTCAAATTTAAAAAAACAACAAAAAAAACAGATGCTATGATATCAAATGAAGACAGAAAAATACGTAATAAATTCAAGCATAAAACTTGGAATGAAATAAAAACAAACGACTCTTGGGCTATATTTAAAATAATGTCTGAGTTTGTAGATGGATATGAAAAACTAAGCCGTATTGGCCCCTGTGTAAGTATCTTTGGATCGGCAAGAACCAAACCAGGAGAAAAACACTATGAGCAAGCAGAAGCCATTGCTTTTCAACTAACCCAACATGGGTATGGTGTAATTACAGGAGGAGGACCTGGAATTATGGAAGCTGGTAATAAAGGAGCGCATAGAGGAAAAGGTGTGTCTGTAGGATTAAATATCGAATTACCTTTTGAACAACATGACAACCCTTATATAGACAGTGATAAAAGTTTAGACTTTGACTATTTCTTTGTAAGAAAAGTGATGTTTGTAAAGTATTCTCAAGGATTTGTAGTCATGCCAGGAGGGTTTGGAACCTTAGATGAATTGTTCGAAGCCATGACATTGATTCAAACTAAGAAAATAGGAAAATTCCCGATTGTATTAGTTGGAAGAAAATTCTGGGGAGGTTTGATGGATTGGATTAAAACAACTCTAGTAGACGAAAAGAACATCAACCCTAAAGATCTAGAATTAATTTCATTAGTGGATACCTCAGACGAAGTGCTTGAAGTGATAGATACTTTCTATAACAAATACAGCCTAAGCCCTAACTTTTAAAATCCCCCTATTAAACATCTATTTACCATAGCGTTTATATTTATAAATCTCAATTTTATGATTGCACAGCAACATAAAATTGAGATAAATGCTGTGCTAAATACCACAACACATACCTTACAAATACAACAAAACACCACTTTTATAAATAATGGTTTATCTCCTCTAGATACCATAGTATTATACAACTGGTCCAATGCATACAAAGATAAGCACACCCCCTTAGCAAAACGATTTATTGAAGACTATTCTAAATCCTTCCATTTTGCTAAAGAGAGGGATCGAGGACATGTAAAAATCCATGATTTATCTATAAATGATATTTCTCAACATTGGTATATCAACCCAAAAATCCCTGACATTTTAAACATCCCTTTAAAGAAGCCATTAGAAACAAATGATACAATTACGATTAACACTTTCTATGCAGTAAAACTTCCAAAAAACAAGTACAGCAATTATGGTTTTCATAAATATGGCTATGATTTAAAGTATTGGTACCTAATCCCAGTTCCTCTTGATGGAGTAAACGCAAGTATGAGTAATTTAAACATGGATGATATGTACGTGGATTATATGGACTTTTCCATAGAAATTTCTGTTCCTGCCAATTACGATTTGTACTCCAATTTAAATAGCAGTCATTATTTTTTCAACAGTTACAAAAACTACAGTTTAAAAGGCAGTAGTAAGACGGATGTAGAGATAGCTATATCCACACAATCAAAATTTGAGACTATTGCAACAAAAAACATTGACATTATCACAAACTTGAGTGCGAAACAATTACCCCCACTTGTCAAAGAAAAAATAGCACAAACACAAGTAAACTTCTTAAAACAATATTTAGGAGAGTATCCACACAAAACGCTTTTTATAAACCAAGCAGAATATGCTAAAAACCCCGTATATGGATGGAATCAACTTCCTTCATTTTTGGCTCCTTTTAGTAATTCTTTTGAGTGGGATATCAAATTATTTAAAGTACTTACAAAAAATTACATAGATCAATTAATCCTTGTCAACAAACGCAAAGACTATTGGTTCAAGGATGGCTTACAAACCTATTTAATGATTAAATATGTAGAGAAGCATTATCCAAATCAAACAATATTAGGAAAACTCTCTAATGTTTGGGGGCTTAGAAGATTCAATCTAGCCAAAGCCAAGTTCAACGACAAATATCCTTTTGTCTATCAATTTTCAGCGAGAAAAAACATAGATCAACCTTTAACAACTCGTGCCGATTCACTTTCTACGTTTAACAGAAAAATTGTAGGTAAATACAAAGCAGGACTCGGTTTGCGCTATATAGATGAATATATAGGAGATGATATCATACCCCAAGAAATTAGCGCCTTTTTTAAAGAAAATTCCTTCAAAAAAACAACTTCCAATCTTTTTTTAAAACGATTAGAAAAACGAACCAACAAAGACCTTTCAGCTTTTAGTCACTATTACTTAAATACCGCTAAAAAAATAGATTATACCATAGAAGATGTAACAGATTTAGGAGATTCTTTAGCAGTAACTATAAAAAATAAACGAGCATTTAAAGCCCCCGTTTCTCTTTATGGCATCTATGACAAGACTATTAAATTCAAAAAATGGCTACAACCAATAGACAGTAGTGCTGTAGTCTATGTTAAAAAAAATGGATTTAATAAACTTTCTTTAAACTACGAGTATTTATATCCAGAATACAACAATCGCGACAATTGGAAAAGCACCAAGTCTAAACTATTAAATAGACCTATTCAATTCAAACTTTTCAAGGATCTAGAAAATCCGTATTACAATCAAATATTTTTAAATCCACAGGTAGATTACAACTACTACGACGGTGCGTTACTCGGTATCTCATTTTCTAACAAATCTCTTTTAAATAAAGAATTTAATTATGTAATTACCCCCACATACGGTACTAGAAGTGGCCAAATTAATGGATCATTCTCTGTACTTTACAAGCACCTTCCTAAGAATTCCAGTATAGAACGTTTCTCCATTGGATCTTCGGGAAATCGCTATCAATACGCTCCCGATTTAAGATATAACCGACTAAGTACTTTTGCTTCCATCCTATTTAAACGAAAAAGTTTTCGCGATGTTGGAGGAAGTGCCATTGTTGCATCGTATATAAAAGTAAAAAAACAAGCCGACCAAAGCAAACCCATCATAAAGGAGATTAATAATTACGGTGTGTTTAATATTGGTTATCAATATACCAAACCAGAAATAATAAACGACGTACGTCTGTATTCAGGATTTCAATTTGCCAAAGGTTTCTCAAAGTTTAGTATTGATGCTCGTTATCGAAAACTTACCAATACCAATAGACAATTAGATTTCCGATGGTATGCAGGTACTTTTCTTCACAACAATACTGATTCTGATTTTTTCAGTTTTGCCTTAGACCGACCTTCTGATTACTTATTCCAATATGGCTATTTAGGTAGATCCGAAACCAGTGGTTTTTTTAGTCAACAATACATCGCTACAGAAGGAGGTTTTAAATCAAAATTAAATACTCCGTTTGCCAACCAGTGGATCACAACGTTCAATACTAGCATCGGGATATGGCGATGGATAGAAGTGTATAATGATATAGGATTTGTAAAAAACAAAGGTGCAAAGCCGTACTTTGCTCATGAAAACGGAATCCGTTTAAACTTTATTCACGAAATACTCGAAGTCTATTTTCCAATTCACTCAAACTTAGGTTGGGAATTACAAGAACCGCGCTACAATACTAAAATTCGCTTCGTTTTAACCATCCAACCCAAAAAGATTATCAACTTTTTTAGGAGAGGATTTTATTGATATACAAGTCAAAGCACTTTAGGACTATTAAATCTTTAATAAATCCACAAACTACTTCCATTTCTACATTGTTTTTTGAGTTATCTTTAAAAAAATTAAAGAATTTTTAGATATCATTTAAAAAAAGTACCTTTGCAAAAACTAACAAATCCATATTTTTATGCAATTAAGCCCTTTACCCGAAAGCAAAGATAAGTTATCGTTTAACGACTTTAAAAACGAAGTTTTAGCCGACTACCGCACCGCTGTGGTCAGCAGAGAATGCAGTTTATTAGGTCGTAGAGAGGTGCTTACAGGGAAAGCAAAATTCGGGATATTTGGAGACGGAAAAGAAGTTCCTCAATTAGCCATGGCAAAAGCCTTTAAAAAAGGTGATTTTAGATCTGGTTATTACCGTGACCAAACCTTTATGATGGCTATTGGAAAATTAACTCCCCAACAATTCTTTGCTGGATTATATGCAGATCCAAACATAAACAACGACCCTATGTCTGGAGGTCGCCAAATGGGAGGTCACTTTGGTACGCACAGTTTAAATGAAGATGGAAGTTTTAAAAACTTAACAGAACAATACAATTCAAGTTCTGACATCTCTCCTACCGCAGGTCAAATGCCGCGTATGTTAGGATTGGCGCAAGCCTCTAAAATGTATAGAAACATAGAAGAGATAAAAGGGCATACCAAATTCTCTAAAAACGGAAACGAAATTTCTTGGGGAACCATTGGTAATGCGAGTACCTCTGAAGGGGTATTTTTCGAAACATTCAATGCCGCAGGAGTATTACAAGTACCCTTAATCATAAGTGTTTGGGATGATGGCTATGGAATATCTGTTCCTGCTAAATACCAAACAACAAAAGAAAATATTTCTGAAATTCTCAAAGGCTTTCAACGAGACAATGAGAAAAACGGATACGAAATCTTTACCGTAAACGGATGGGATTACGTACAACTGATGGAGGTTTATCAACAAGCAGCTAAAATTGCTAGAGAAGAACATGTCCCTATCCTTATTCACGTACAAGAATTAACACAACCTCAAGGACATTCCACATCAGGAAGTCACGAACGTTATAAAAGTAAAGATCGCCTAATTTGGGAACGTCAGCATGACTGTATTGCCAAGTTTAGAGACTGGATTATTCAATTTGAATTAACGGATGGAGCAGGTAATACCTTATCTTTTATAGATAACGAAAATGACCTAATCCGTATAGAAAAGGAAGCAAAAAAAGAAGTCAGTCTTGCTAAGAGAACCGCTTGGGCAGCCTTTTTAAATCCTATCAAGGAGGAACGTTTAAAATTAAGTATACTCCTAGAGAACGTCGCTAAAAAAAGTAAACAAAAATCCTTTATTCTTAAATTACGTAATGATTTATTAGAAATAGGAGATCCTGCTCGTTTGGATTTATTATCTCGTGCTAGAAAAGTAATTGTACAGGTAAGAGATGAAGAGTTTACCGCTAAATCAGAACTTCAGCAATGGGTAGCTACTTATAAAAAAGAGCAGCAACCTAGATTTAGTTCTCATCTTTATAGCGATAGCCATCAACAAACAAAAAACAGTACCGAAGTGCTACCTACTTATGACGAAAAACCGGAGTTAGTAGATGCTAGACTTATTTTAAAAGATAATTTTGACTACCTTTTTGCAAACAATGACAATGTTGTTATTTTTGGAGAAGACACAGGAAATATTGGTGATGTAAACCAAGGACTTGTTGGAATGCAAGAAAAATATGGTGAACTAAGAGTGGCAGATGCAGGGATTAGAGAAGCTACTATTTTAGGACAAGGAATTGGAATGGCGCTACGAGGACTTAGACCAATTGCCGAAATTCAATATTTGGATTATTTACTCTATGCCATTCAAATTATGAGTGATGATTTAGCCACCCTTCATTACAGAACCGTTGGAAAACAAAAAGCACCACTTATAGTACGTACACGTGGACACCGTTTAGAAGGAATCTGGCATTCTGGATCTCCTATGGGAGCAATTGTTCATTTATTAAGAGGTATGAATATCTTAGTACCTAGAAACATGACCAAGGCCGCAGGATTTTACAATACATTAATGGAATGTGATGAACCAGCCTTGATCGTCGAAAACCTAAATGGATACCGTTTAAAAGAAAAAATGCCAACGAATATCGGAGAATTCAAAACTCCTATAGGTGTGGTTGAAACCGTTAAAGAAGGAGCGGACATCACTGTTGTATCTTATGGTTCTACTTTAAAAATTGTAGAAGAAACGGTTCAACAATTAACAGAAGTAGGAATAGACATCGAAATTATAGATATACAAAGTTTATTACCATTTGATTTAAATCATGATATCGTAAAAAGTATTGAAAAAACAAATCGTTTAATGGTGATCGATGAAGATGTTCCTGGTGGAGCTTCTGCATACATTTTACAAGAAATTTTAGAGAACCAAAATGCCTATGATTATTTAGACAGTAAACCTACCACCGTAACAGCACAAGAACACAGAACTGCCTACGGATCTGACGGAGATTACTTTTCTAAACCCAATCACGACGACATTTTTGAAGCTATTTACGCGGTAATGAGCGAATCTGACCCTGATTTGTACAAAAAACTGTACTAAACCACCTCTTTTAACTCATTCTAAATAAACTAAAAAAACCACCTTAAGGTGGTTTTTTTATGGGCTTTAGTGAAGGAATACCTGTTCATAAGTCAGGGTAAATCATCACTATCGACAATCAAATTGACAAATATCATATATTTTACACATTAACGATTGTATCTTTGAGAATAACAAAATTTAACACTATAAATCACCCACTAAATTATCAAAATGGCAAAAGTTAAAGGTGCGATAGTAGTAGACAGTGAAATATGCAAAGGCTGTGAAGTTTGCATCCCTGTTTGCCCAGAAGATGTCATAAAAATGACGCCAGAAGTAAATAGAAAAGGTTATCACTATGCTTATATGGAAAATCCAGAAGCATGCACAGGATGTACAAACTGCGGTATTGTTTGTCCAGATAGAGCCATTTCGGTATACCGCGTAAAAGTATCATAAATTTATCCTTTTAATTACAACATATGTCTGAATTAAAATTAATGAAAGGTAATGAAGCATTAGCCGAAGCCACTATACGTGCAGGAGCAGATGCTTATTTCGGTTATCCTATCACTCCACAATCGGAGGTGATAGAATATTTAATGGCCGAACAACCTGAAAAACGTACTGGCATGATCGTGCTACAAGCAGAAAGTGAATTGGCTGCTATAAATATGGTATACGGTGCTGCAAGTACCGGAAAAAAAGTAATGACCTCCTCATCAAGTCCGGGAATGTCCCTAAAACTAGAAGGAGTTTCTTATTTAGCTGGAGCAGAATTACCTTCCGTTATTGTTAATGTGGCACGTGGAGGACCTGGATTAGGAACTATCCAACCATCCCAAGCAGATTACTTCCAAGCCGTAAAAGGTGGTGGACATGGAGATTATAAGTTATATGTATTGGCTCCTGCCTCTGTACAGGAAATGTCTGATTTTGTGGAAGATGCCTTTGATATCGCATTTAAATACAAAGCTCCCGTATTGATTTTATCCGATGGGTTAATAGGACAAATGATGGAAAAAGTGGAATTAAGACCACAAAAAGCACGTAGAACCAACGAAGAACTCATTGCTGATGAAGGCACTTGGGCATGTACCGGAAAAACTCCAGATCGCGAACGTAATATTGTAACTTCTTTGGATTTACAGTCCGAAAAATTAGAAGAGCGTGTACATCGTTTATATGCTAAATACGCACAAATGGAATGTGAAGACTTACGCTACGAAATGGTTAACTGCGAAGATGCAGAATACGTTATGGTAGCCTATGGATCTAGTGCACGTATCGCATTAAAAGCGATGGAACTAGCAAGAGAAAAAGGGCTCAAAGTAGGTTTATTAAGACCTATTACCTTATTCCCTTTCCCTAAAAAACAATTATTTGATCTTGCCGATCAAGTAAAAGGATTTTTAAGTGTTGAATTAAGTACTGGTCAAATGGTAGAAGATGTACGTCTATCTGTTGAACATAAAGTACCTGTAGAACACTTTGGACGCACCGGAGGAATCATACACACACCAGAAGAAATATTAGAAGCATTAGAACAAAAAATCATAAACAATGGAACTGTTAGACATCATAAAACCAGAGAACAAAGTATTTTGTAAGACCGAAGCAATGACGGATACGTGCTTGTCCTACTGCCCAGGATGTGGACACGGAACCGCTCATAATTTAGCCATGGAAGTAGTTGCCGAAATGGGAATTATTCAAGATACTATTGGAGTAGCTCCGGTAGGTTGTTCTGTATTGGCTTATGACTTTATGAATATAGATATGACACAGGCTGCTCACGGTAGAGCTCCTGCTGTTGCCACTGCCATTTCACGATTATGGCCAGAAAAATATGTATTTACATACCAAGGTGATGGTGATTTAGCTGCCATCGGTACCGCAGAAACCATTCACGCTTGTAATAGAGGTGAAAACATCGTTATTATTTTTGTAAATAATGGAATTTACGGAATGACAGGTGGACAAATGGCTCCTACGACCTTAAAAGGTATGAAATCTTCGACCTCTCCATTTGGAAGGCAAGAAGAAATAACAGGTGCCCCTATAAAAATGACAGAGTTAGTAGCCAATCTACCTGGAGTTTATTATGCCACCAGACAAGCGGTACATACACATAAACACGCCCGTAAAGCGAAAAAAGCCTTGAAAAAAGCTTTTGAAAACACCCGTTTACACAAAGGGATTTCTTTTATAGAAATAGTATCGAACTGTAATTCTGGTTGGAAAATGACACCAACAGAATCTAATATATGGATGGAAGAAAACATGTTTGCTTACTATCCTTTAGGTGATATAAAAGTGAATGGTAAATTAAAATAAATCAGGATGACAGAAGAAATTATAATTGCAGGATTTGGAGGTCAAGGAGTACTTTCTATGGGTAAGATTTTAGCCTATTCTGGCATCATGCAAGATCAGGAAGTAAGCTGGATGCCATCTTATGGACCTGAAATGCGTGGAGGTACCGCAAACGTAACCGTTATATTAAGTGACGACCGCATTAGCTCACCTTACCTAAAAATATTTGATACCGCCATTATTTTGAACCAACAGAGTATGGACAAATTTGAAGAAGCTGTAAAACCAGGAGGCGTATTAATTTATGATCCAAACGGAATTACCGAACATCCAAAACGTACGGACATTCATATCTATCAAATCCACGGTAATAAACTAGCCACAGAAAAAGGTAATTTAAAGATTTTTAACATGGTTATTTTAGGAGCATTCCTTAAAGTAAAACCAATCGTTAAATTGGAAAACGTAATTGAAGGCTTGAAAAAATCCTTACCTGAACGCTACCATCATTTAATTCCTTTAAACCAAGAAGCTATTGATTTAGGTATGACACATGTAAAACCCTTACAGTTTGAAGAGGTTTTTAACTTAGACTAATAAACATATAGCACTTGATACAAAACAATTGTTTTGAACTTATTAAAGTGTATTATTTCCCTAATTTTTATTCATAACCAGCTATTTTGTATTTTTACAAGAAAGCTGGTTTTTTTATGGACAAAAAAATAGTATTAATAACTGGAGGGACAGGACTCATTGGTACCGACTTATCAAAATTATTGTTTGACAAGGGCTATCAGGTGCGTATTTTAAGTCGTTCTAAAAACATTCAAAAAAACAAGAACTACCACTATTACACCTGGAATATCGCCAACAAAGAAATAGACCTTGCAGCACTAAAAAACGTAGACTATATCATTCATTTGGCAGGCGCTGGAATCGCGGACAAGCGTTGGACAGCAATACGTAAAAAACAGATTATTGACAGCCGCGTAGATAGTGCCTTACTCCTATTTGAAGGATTACAGCA